>CAACVF010000053.1_pt1 | contig 22796 bp, 22 predicted proteins | sample 2381781 | NCBI WGS metagenome assembly CAACVF01 (sample SAMEA5211967, study PRJEB30684) | marine metagenome | biome: Marine; feature: Epipelagic; material: Water | collected 2015-10-15 | depth 60 m | reverse complement strand
TAAAACTCATAGAAAGTAAATGTAATACTGACGAATCCGTTTCATCTTCTGTGAAAAAAGTAGAGAAAAAAAGAAGAACAACCAGAAGAAGGCACAAAGGTTTCTCCAAAAGGTGAAGCGGATGTAAGTTCCAAGGTTGCAATAAATAATAGTAATCTGTTAGAGGAAACGAATCCAGCTCCATATGGTGATGATAACGAATATTTCAAATTCTTAGAAGATAGATACAAAAAACAGACTACTGTTAAAAGACTACAAAATAACAACTAGGAGGTAACTTAATATGCCACAAGGAGCAATTAGTTATTTAAACGAGGAAGCCAGACTTGCCAAGATTAAAATTGACTCTGATATCAGATTTCAAGCTGGTAACATGATGCAATTCAGAAACTTGGCTAAGCCTATAAATTCCTATGGCAAGAACAAAGGTTCACAAGTTGAGATAGAAAAGTACCAAAAACTTGGCACTGCAACTGGAACAATCAGTGAACTTCAATCTTTGCCTATGCAAAAACCAAGTGTTGGATTTGTAGTTGCAACTGTTAACGAATATGGTAACGGTGTATCTTATACTAGAAAAGCACAAACTTTAGCAGAATATTCTGTAGATGAAACTCTTAAGAAAATTCTTGCTATGAACGTAGCTGAATCTATGGATAAGATTGCTGGAACTGAATTCCAAAATGCAGATGTATTCTACACTCCAACCGGAGCTTCAGCAGGTACATTCGATAAGGATGGAACTGTTAGTACTGGAGCAGGGGCAAGTGTTAGTGCATTCCATATTAGAGAAATTATCAAAAACATGAAAAACGATAACGTACCTAAATGGGACGGAAACTCTTACTTAGGAGTTTTCTCAGCATTCGCAATGTCCAAATTATTCGAAGATACTGCAACAGGCGGTATTGTCGATTTACATAAATACGACCAACCAGAAAATTTAATCAATGGTGAGATAGGTTCTTACTTTGGATTAAGAATGGTAGAAGAGAACAATGTTCTTTCTAGCACAATTGGTGGTCATGCATCGCATCAGGGTGAGGTAATCATCTGCGGGTTCGAACCTGTAGTAGAAGTATTAGCACAACCTGAAGCAACGATGATAGAATCATGGGACTTTGGTAGATTTACTGGAGTAGCATGGAACGCACTGACAGGGTTCAAAAAAGTTTGGACTAATTCCACTGACAGTGAGTATCACTTAGTTAGAATTCATTCTAACGATTAATGGAGGTAACAACCAATGGCTTTTAATAGTAAAGTAAATGCTATGATAATTCCAGTATCAGCTGACCTTGACGGAACAGCTGGTGATGATTTTACCTTCAAGGTAAATCACCCTATGGTTGTACATAGACTTGAATTTATCGTACAAACAGCAGTTGTAGCTACATCTACTGCACCAGTAGTATCATTAGATTTTACTGACACAGTAGGCAGCGTATCTAGAGCTGAAAAAGTAACACTAACAATTCCAAACACTACAGCAGCTGGTGTAACAATAGAAGCGGATTTAACTCCGTTCTTTGTACAAGACACTGACATCTTACATTTCGAAAGAAAAACGCAAGGTGCTGGTGGTACTACAGCTGGTGATGGGTATTTCTTATTGTATTATGAGTTAATCCCAGACGGCAATGGAGTTGCTTAAACAACATGTGGTATAGAGTGCATCTTAATAGAATTCACTTTAACCCATTGGATAAGGAGGGCAAGTTCGTAAGAGTCTTGTCCTCTGGACCTATATTTAATGTGGAAACATCATCAGACTTAGAAGTTGAATTGCTATACATGTTAGCAGAAGAAAACTCTGAACTGATGCAATTTGTTAAATCCTGGACAGAACAAGATAACTCTTGGTATCAGCTAGTATTTACCAAATTGTCAGACGCATCGAGAGCTGGGTTTACCGGCAAAATGAAAGTATTTAGTTATTGTGGTTATGCGTTGTTTCAACGTATTAAAGACCATATACAATTTGAAACTAAATATATGAACATAGGACAATTAAGTGCTTATAATCTACAATCAAGAGATGTAAAAGAAGAAGTAAGAAACAAACCTAACCATACAATCCCAGGTGGCGAAAAAGTAGGACAAGACTGGGTACAGAAACATGGAGGAGAATAGATGTCAAGAAGTGAATTAAATTATGATAGAAGCAACGTAGTTACAAAAGTAAAGAGTATGTGTGGCAGAAACTTTACTGGTATTGATGATGTAATTAAAGATTTGATAAACGTATCAATAGAGTTGTTTGGTAACATGGTATCTTCTGTTTATGATGAATTCGTGTATACACATACAATAACTAGTGGTGAAGTAACTGCTAAAACAGACGAGTATAATTTACCTAATAGAACCAAATGTATACTAGATGCATATTATATTGACGTATCTGGAAGTGATGATGTTTATTATCCAATCCATTTAAGAAGTCCAATTGATTTTGATTCAGCAGTATCACATGGTACTACATACGGAAGACCAAGTTTTGATTACGGTTCAGATACATTAAAGTTTGGACCAGGGTATATGTCGAGTCGTTCTACTCGTGCTGATTATCAAGGGATACCTCAATCTGGATATAGAGTTAATAATGCGTTTCATGTTTACCCAACACCAGGAAGCAGTGAACAGGATAATAAAATAAGACTTATGTTAGGAATGTATCCAGCAGAATTACAATCAGATGGTGATAGAAATAGTATAACAAAAAATTACCCTCAAGCATTAATTACATATACAGCAGCATTATTTTGGTTGTTACATATGAATGATTCACAACGAGGACAACAAACATTAGGTCTAGCAACAATGTTATTACAATCATTTGCAACACAAGATGAAGTAAATAAATTAGTAAACATAACAATTAAATTACCTAATTAGGAGGAGCAATGGCAAACGCAATATATCCAAAAGCAAAAGAATCACTATTAAAAGGTGAGCTTGATTTGGAAGATAACACTATCAAAGTAGTATTAGTAGATACTGGTACATATACATATGATGCAGCACATGATTTCTATAATGACTTATCTGGCGTACTCGGTTCAGGGGTAGCATTATCTAGTAAAACTGTAGCACTAGGTGTATTTGATGCAGCAGATGTAACATTTACTACACCGGCATCAGGTACAAGTATTGAAGCATTAGTTATTTATAAAGATACAGGTAACGTAGCAACAAGTAACCTTATAGCTTACATAGACGCAGGAACGGGATTACCGTTTACTACTAATGGAGCAGATATAGATATTGTTTGGGACTCTGGTTCTAACAAAATCTTTGCAATATAATGGGCGGAAAAAAGACACCTGCATGGACACGTAAAGAAGGGCAAAGTCCTACTGGCGGATTAAACGCTAAAGGTAGAGCTTCAGCTAAAGGCAATCTTAAAGCACCACTAAATAAAGGCACAAGTGGTAGAAGAGTTAGCTTTGCAGCTAGATTTGCAGGAATGAAAGGACCTATGAAAGATAGTAAAGGTAACCCTACACGTAAGGCATTAGCCCTTAAAAAATGGGGATTTGGCAGTGTTGCAGCTGCACGTAACTTTGCAAATAAACATAAAAAGAGGAGTGCATAATGGCAAAACCAGGATTATACGCAAACATACATAAAAAACGTAAAAGAATAAAAGCAGGTAGTGGAGAAAAAATGAGAAAGCCTGGAAGTAAAGGAGCACCAACAGCTGCTAATTTTAGGCGTTCAGCACAAACAGCTAAAAAAAGAAGGAGAGCATAATGGCAATAGCAGGTAATAAGATAACAAGAGCTAAGATTGAAGCTGATGCAATTGATGGTACAAAAGTAGCTGATGACTCACTAGATAGTGAGCACTATGCTGCAACTAGTATTGATAATGAACATCTTGCAGACAATGCTGTGGGTACAGATGAAATTGCTGATGATGCTGTCACATATGCTAAGATACAAAACGTATCTGCTACAGATAGAATACTAGGTAGAGACTCGGCAAGTGCAGGAGTAATCGAAGAGATTACACCAGCTAATTTACGTACAATGATTAACGTAGCTGATGGAGCTAACGCATATACTCACCCTAATCATAGCGGTGAGGTTACATCCACAGCAGACGGAGCTACAGTAATAGCAGATAATATAGTAGATGAAGCAAACTTAAAAGTATCTAATAGTCCTAGTAATGGATATATGTTAACAGCACAAAGTGGAGATACAGGTGGTTTAACCTGGGCAGAAGCTGGTGGTGGTGGTACTAGTAACGCAGACTACAACATGATTATAAATGGTGACATGGTTGTAGCACAAAGAGGTATTACTATAACAGATGCAATAGTTAATGACGTATCAGTTACAACAAATGCAGATGATAGTTATACATTAGATAGATGGATACTATTATCAGATGGAGACAACATTGTAGATGTTACACAACAAACTGATGGACCAGATGGTGGTAGTGCTAAGAGTATAAGACTAGATGTAGAAACAGTAGATAAAAAATTTGGCATAGCTCAGATAATAGAAAATGTTAATTGTCATGAAGGTATAGGTGGTACAGTTAGCTTAAAGTTTCATGCTAAGGTAGCAGGGAGTGGTAAGTTAGATGACCTTAGAGCAGCAGTAGTAACATGGTCAGGAACAGCCGATAGTGTAACAAGTGATATAGTAAATGCGTGGGAAGCAGAAGGAACTGTGCCTACATTAATTACTAATGCTACCTATGAGAATACAGCTGCTGACCTTAATCCTACAACATCATGGGCAGAATACAAAATAGAAAACGTATCAGTAGATACAAGTAGTGGAGCAAACATTATAGTATTTATATGGTCAGGAGTTACAGATACAGATGCAGGTGATTTCTTATATATTACAGATGTACAACTTGAAAAAAGTGCAACAGCTAACGGATTCAAAAGACAACCTATACAACAAACAATTGCAGACTGTGAAAGATATTATGAAACCAGTATGTCATGGGGAGAAGATTCTCAGTACCAAGGACAGAAAGTAGTACATGGTAATGCAAGTAGTACGTTTAGTGGTACTGTTGGTAACCTAGATGGTATACAGCTTAGGATATTAAAAAGAGCTACACCAACGTATACTATATACCATCAAGACGGCACTGCAGGTGCTGTATACGGTCCGATTCATGTAGGGGCTAAAGTAACAGGGGTAGCAGCTCAGCATACTATGGATAGAGGGTTCTTATTTGCAAATAAATCAAGTGCATTTGAGAATGGTGAGGCATATTACTATGCCTATACAGCGGAGGCAGAACTATAATGGCAAGGACAATACAGTCAGCAAAAAAAGTTAAAGATGAATATACAGATACTGAACTCAATGAGTACAGGGTAACTTACACAGATGGTGTATTATCTACTGTACCTAAAACTACACAAAATAAAGATTACAGGCAATTACTAGCATGGGTAGAAGCAGGTAATACAATAGCGGAGGCAGACTAATGGCAGTAAGTTCAATACAAAATGGTACTGTTACTACCGATGGTAGTGAACAAACAATAGGTTCAGCTGTTACAGATGATGCAGCATATACAGGTTATTTAGATATGACTAACAACGCTACTGGAGATACCATAGTAATTAAAATTAAAGTTAGAATTGCTGGTAGTGATGATAGAGTAATGATTAAAGATACATTTAGTGGTGCACAAGATGAACCATTGTATCATTTTCCACCAATAACAAGTACAGAAAATTTTACTTGGACAATAGAAAAAACAGGTGGAACAAATAGAGCATACACATATAGATTATATAAGGTGGAGTAAATGGCATTAGGAAGTTTTGCTGGTAGCTTTTCGTTTACAGCTGCTGGTCACATACATACATTTTTACCTGACAAGATAACAGTTGGAGCTCTTACAGGTATATCCGATGCTATGGCACTGGGTACAGCTACAGCTAAGCTACAAGCTAGTAACACAGGATTAGCAGACCCATTTGCATTTGGTACACAAGTATCCAAGTTACAGGCAAACACTACGGGATTATCTGACCCTACAGTATTTGGTACAGAAAAATGTACATTACAAGCAAACTGTACAGGACTGGCAGATGCTATAACAATAGGCACTTCATTTGTAGTATTCAAAGATTGGTCTGTAGTAGTAGCACCTACAAGTACAGACATGTCATTAGTAACCGCAGCATCAAGCAGTGATTTTACAGAAGTTAGTGGTGAGGGAAGTTTATGAAACGGTTTATAAAAGATTTATCAGGTGGGTTAAATTTATCTGTACCATCACATTTAATAGGTGAGAACCAGTTATCAGTTGCTACAGATTGTGTATACAGGAATGGTAAATGGACTAAACGAGATGGTTATGCCCAACTTGCTGCAACAACAGAAACATCTGATGTAATAGAAGTAACAGACCAATTAAGACATGACGGGGCTGCAAGACAGTTAGTTGCTACTGAGGCTAGAATATATAGCTGGAACGGTAGTGCATATACAAGTTTAATAACAGAAGGCGTTACTAGAGCAACTAGTGATAAAGTATTCTTTGCAGAAATAAATAATTCTATTTATAGAGTAGATGGTAAGAATGCACCTGCAGTATCTACTACAGGTAACTTTACTGCGGTATCGTGGGATACAAGTAGTAGTGGTAGAAACCTTACTTTAGCAAAAAATATTATAGCATTTAATTCTAGATTATTATTTTTTAATGTAACTGATGGTACTGACGGTGCCGTACCTTATCGGGTACTGTACACGGATTCCTTAGATTATGACAGAATATCTAATACAAACTTTGTAGACTTAGATTATTCTATGGCTCCTATTATATCAGCCAGAAGATTAGGTCATAATATGATAGCAGTATATAAATCAGATAGTGTAGTAACATTACAAGACCAAGGCAGTCCGTTATTCTTTGTACCAAAAGCTAGACAACAAATTGGTATTATAGGACCTAAAGCAGTAACAGATGTACCGAACTCGCATTTATTTGTAAGTAATGATGGTATATATTTATTTAACGGCTCGGCAGTAGAACCAGTAGGTGATAACACAGTTGTTAATGATATGTTTGCAAACTTAAATTTTACATGGAAAAACAATGTGTATTGTTGGACAGACCATAAAAACAGAGAAGTAAATATACATTATCCAACAGGTAGTAGTGAGATACCTAATGCAGTATTAATATGGAATTATCAATATAATGTGTGGAGTAAATCTACTCAATCCGCTTTCTCTGGTTTTTACAAATACCGTACGGTTACAGTACCCGAGGTTTACTACGGAGCAGCAAGTGGTCGAGTACATCAAAGAGATACATCTGGAACAGATATAAGTGCAGCTATTGCAAGTACTTTAGCAACTAGAGCATATCATGGTAACTACGATTTACCTCCAACAGAAGGTACGCAACCTACAGACTATGTACAAGTAACTCGAGTACAAACTGATGCAACACCTGCCAGTACAACTATATCAGTAGGTGTAGCAGACTTAGGAAGTGACAGTCCTACATATACAAACGAAACAATTACAGATACCGATGGTAAAGCACCTAGAGCAGACTTCAATGAATTTGGTAGATACATAACAATTAAAGCTACAAACTTTACAAGTGTATCAGAGTTTGTCTGTGATGTAGAATCAGGAGGAGATAGTTAGTGGCTTACAGTAAGTTTGATGATGTAGCTTTACCTAGTCCGCCTGTATTCAAAGCTGGAGAATACTTAGAGTATGTAGATACTAAATTACCTACATTCTTAAAATCACAGCATTCTGCATTACTAGATTTTATACTAGCAGTACAATCAGAATTCTTAGTAGGCAATGAACAGATATTTGATTTATCAGCAGAAAAAATTTCATCTAACACACAGTTTACAAATAACGTATATGTTGGAGCTGAAAGTAAAATAGCATTAAATGGTCCAAGTAATACAATAGAAATAAAAGATTCACAGGACCCTGTACAAACTAGGGTTAAACTTGGTAAGTTAGGCAGTGGTACTAATAACTACGGTATACAAGTTATGGATGCAAGTGGTACAGTGAAGTTTCAAACAGGTAGTAGTGTGTTTATAGATGGCGGTATTATATCTGCGGACTCAATAACAGCAACTCAAATTGCAGCAGGAACTATAACAGCAACTGAACTAGCAGCAAACTCGGTAACAGCAGATGAGATATCAGCAACAACTTTGTCAGCTATTACAGCTAACCTGGGTAGTATTACAGCAGGAAGTATTGACGGAGCTACTATCACAGGAACTACAATGACAGGTAATATATTTAGAACGGCAGCTAGTGGGGCAAGGATACAGTTTACATCTACAGGCTTAGATTGCTTTAAGGCAGATGGAACTCAAACTATTGACATTGACAACGATGGCAAATTTAGGTTTGGTCCTTCTGGTGGAAACAATATTTACTGGGATAACTCAACTTTGGCAATTACGGGAAGTCTTGTAACTACAGGTAATATTACTGAAGGAGCTGTTACAACTCAAACTGTAGCTACTCCGGATTTGGCTTCAAATGAATCGGGTGAGTTTGCTTTAGTGGGTGGTGACCATCCCACTGCAACAGGATTTAAACAAGGTGCTACTGTTACTTCAAGTGAGAATACTGTAGCTGAGTTAACAGTAAGTAGTATTGGGCGTGATATTTTAATATTTTTTAATCCAATAGTTTTAGCAAAAGATGTACCTAATGAAACAGGTATAACTATGCAAATACTAAATTTTGATGCAACACTTAAAATAAAAAAAGGGTCTACTGTATTAGCTCAAGGAGTGTTACGGGGCGGAAGTAGTACTGCTTCAAATAATAACAGTATTATTAATCAATTCGGTCATTCATTGGCGGCAATTGATGTAAGTCCTAATGGTAGTCTTGGTAGTGCTGCAAATACAGTCTATACCTGCACTTTGCAAATAAATGATTTTACTACCAACAATATTTCAAGTGGTATAGGGTATAACAAAAAATCAGTAGAAATTACTGGCAATGCTATTGCCGTAGAGATGAGGGTATAACATGAATTGTGAATGCAATAAAAAAGAAGAACAGCTAAAAGAGGTTGAAGAGCTTGAAAAACAGTTTGAACAAGCAAAAGCTTCTGTAGCTTATTTACAAGGAGCTATAGTTACATATAGGAAATTACTAGAATGTAACTGTACTGAGGAATGTGAATGCAAGAACAGGTAGATGTCTTTGAAGATTACATAGACAAATACATGGATGAGGTAAAGCCAGAGCAGACTCGTGAAATTATTATGCAGGGGTTAGCTTGGCATGTACTAACAGAATTTGGATGGGGTTCAAACCCTATTGGGATGATAGGTTACAGGATGGTAACATCCGGGTACACGAACCCGCATTTATATCTAGAATTTATATACATAGATAAAGCATATAGAGCTAGGTATAAATTTTGGTTAAAACGTATTGCTGACTTTTGTAAAAGATTTAGTTCTAGAAAAGTTGAGATACAAGGAACACGAAGAACAAAACGATTAATAGAAAAATTATTTAATAAAAAACCGTCAGTATTTATATATGAAATAAATGCAGATGAAGTAGGAGAACATTATGGGTGGTAAAAGTAAATCAAGGAGTAGACAAATGTCAGTTAGTGGACCAAGTTCACAACAATCATTTTACTCTAATATGATACAAGAGGCTTTCTTTCCGGGAAGTACAAATACAGGAGGATTTATAACTGATAGAAGTGGTACACGAGAAGGTGCACTGCGTAGACCCGATGGGGGAAAAGTTGGTTATGGTGTAGCACAAGGTTATGATAGTACTAAAGATTATCTTGATACGTTAACAACTCCAAGAAAATCTGCATTACCAGGTTCACCAGGTCCTATAGCAAGTAGTCAAGACCCTAGATTAGACCGTGGAGTAAGAGCTAACCAAGAGCTATCTACTGGAGTGGAATCTGCTGAACAAGAGTTAAGAGACCAAGCAGAATCTATCTTACCTAGTTTTGATGATGCTAAGTATAAGGACTTCTTTGCAAAGTATGAAGCAGGAGAACTACCAGAAGAAACTAGACAACTTACTTCAAATGTAATTAACATGGTGCAAGACCCAGTTGCGGCAAGTTCAGAACAAATGTCAGAAATATATAGAATGTCTGGAGCAGACGGTGCAATGACATTACCAGACCCAACTCCATTACAAGATGAAGTGACAGAAATATTTGAAGGATTACCAAATGCAATGACTTCATTTATGATAAATATTTTTGACGATAGTACAGACGCAGGTATGGAAGCTGAGTTAGATAAATTATCTACTGCTATATATGAAACAGCTGCAACCCAAGGGGAAGATTTATTAAAAGCAACTCTTGGAGATTTTGCTGCTCAAGGTATAGCTACTTCAGGTGCTGCACTAAATGCAATTAAAGATGGAGTTCTAGATATAGCTAAGAATACAAATGCTCAACTAGCTCAAGCAAGAGTTCAAGCCCTAGGTACTTTGTACCAGGCTAGACAAACTGGTGTTTCATTACTATCAGATTTATTACAACGAGGAGAGCAACAACAAAGTTTAACTTTATCTAAGAATATTAAAATGTTAGAACTTGAATCGGCAAAACAATTAAGCAAAATAAATGCACATACTCAAATGCAGTTAGCAATGAACCAACAACAGATGCAACTGTTTGGTATAGCAGTCGATGAACAAAGACAAGTCGAACAAAACAAAGAAAGAACACAACAATTTATTTACACATTTATGGGTAACATGGCTACAGCTGGACCAGGAAGTTCTTATGGAACATCATCAGCTAGAAGTAGCTCATTTAATCTACAACCAATTCAGCTTGGTATTGGCATAGGTGGTTAAGGAGATAATACTATGGGCATAAAATTAAAAAATTTTAATATAGGCGGGATAAGCGTAAACTTTCCATCTGACAAAGAGAAATCGCAACGTGCAGTATCTGAAATGGCTAGAGGTGAGCTAGAAAGACTCAAAGATAAAACTTCCGGAACTGGTATTGGTGTAGCACGAGCTGATGAAAATTATGACATCTTAAATACAGGGGCTGAAAGTAAAGGTGGTTCTGGTATTTATGGGGCTGACGTAACAACAATGACTAATCCAGGTGTAGGTATAGCTGAAGGAATTAATGAAGGTGTTGATGACCCAACTGCAAAACTTGCTATAGAAAAAGGTATAAGCTCAGTAGATGCACTTACAAGTCAGATAAATGCTAAGAAAGCTTATATTGCTAAACGTATCGACAGCGTTGCAAATGACCCTGTGTTTGGTCCTCAAATTAAAGCAATTCAAGACAATGCTGCCTTAACTGATATAGAGAGAACTAACCAAATAGGAGAACTTATAGCATTACATGATGGGGCTCAACCGTCTGACCAAACTACAACAGATGTTAATAATGCAAAAACACAATACAATAAAAACAATGATAAATTTGAAAAGAAACATTATGATGTTACACCTCCAGATGGTGCCGGAGGATTTTCAATAAGGGGTAAAGACAGATTTGTTAAACCAAGAAGTGCCTTAAACTACACAATATTTTCATCGGGTGAAACAGGTACGGGAACAATAATTAGAGATGAAGATGGCAAACCTATATTTAGAATTCCAGAAAACTTAAGCTACGCAGATATTCCTATATCCATAGGTAAAACTGAAATTGAAACTGTAGATGAAAAAGATTTCAAAGGTCAACCTACAGGAGAATTAGCATTTGACGATGAGGAAGTTTTCAAAGGTTATAAGTTTGAAAATATAACTCGAGGTCAACTTAGTATAATTAATCATCAAATAAACCAAGGTCAAATAACTAGACTTGAAGGTATAAATATGCTTGTTGATTTTATGAAAAATGAGATTCTTACATCTGATGGCGGAGTTAATAGTAAACTGTTAGGAGTAGCTGATACAGAAAATTTTTTAATGGCTTCAGCAGAAACATTACTGGATAAAGATGCATCAGTAAGAGCCCAAATGCAGGTACAAGGATATGAGAAATACAAAGAAGAAATGGAAATTGACGGTACAGCAGATTTAACCTTTGAACAATATGTACGTAATCTTAATCTAGAAATGGGAGAGTATGTTGCAACAGCTAAATCAGCAGCAGACTTAAAAAATAAAGAAAAATTAGATTTTTCAAATGAAGTATTAGCAACTGATAAATACGGTTATTTTGATAACGCTTCAGCTACTTTCAATGGTATTGTAAGTACTTATGACTTAGATTTTCTTAATGAAAAATTAGGATTTAATTTATCAGAAGCTTTTGAAGAAGTATTACTTACAGGTGACATACTGCAAATTAACAATTTTATTGGTGTAATTTCTAGTGAAGCAGCATTAGCTAAATCAAACATACCGAAAATAGAAGGGGAAAAATTTGAAAGAACAACATCGAGAAATGAAAAAATAAAGAAAACAATAGAAGGTGAATTATACGAAAAAATTGCACCGTTTCTAGCTTTAAGAAATCAAATTAAAGATAAAAGAATAAATCAAACTACTACAATAAATACAGATTCAATTAATTTATACGCTAATAATACAGCTAAGTCTTATTATTCTTCTGATGAAGATGCTTCTAAGATTATAGCTACTGAATTAGTAGGTTTAAGTTCTGCGGATAAAAAAGAACTAATTAAAAAAGTACACCCAGGAAGTAGTAATACAGATGCTTTAATTAAATTATATGAAGCATTAGGAAAGACTGACACTACAGGTGGTATGGTTATGGGGATTGGAGATACTACAGGACTAGAGTTTGCTACAGCAGAAACACCCGATGAACCAGACTTAGACACTGATGTAACAGATGAGTTAACAGCAACTGATGTGACAACAATAGCGACAGTAATATCTGCACAACTTCCACAACTGTCAGCTTTAGGTATAAACCCAGGCACATATTTACAATCATTTTTACAAGAAAACGGTATAGACCCAAAATACGAACAAGACATTTTGAGTGAGATATCATACACGTAAACAGGAGATAGGATGAGTAGGCTTTTATTAAAACAATTACAACAGGACAAACTTAAACAAGAGTCTTCGGGTACTGCACCCGGTAAAGACTATGGTAATTTATTAGACAATCATCTGATTAACAGTACAGACAAAGGTATTTATGGTAATACCTCTGGTAATCCTGAAATAATATTTCCGCAAACTGAAGATGATACAGATGATGACTTAGCTGTAAACACGAATAAAATAGAAGGCTCATTACTTGGTAAGTTTCGAAATTATGTTGTAAGTAGTGATTGGACTAACAAACAACAATTGACTCGTTGGTTAGATTCAGCCTTTCCAAACATGGACCAATCAACAAACTATGACCCAACAATGCTTCAATCACTTTATTCTGGTTTATTTCAAGGTCTTACTACTAATCAGATACCGGATAAAGAAATACGAGACCGTTACAGAAAAGAAATGGGCACTTACAATTCTGTTGAAAGTGCTTTGGAAACTACAGCTTATGCAATGGGAGAACTTACACAGTTCTATGGCGTATGGCGTATGTCAAAAGCTGGAAGTGGTAAGGTAGCCGGTGCGTTAGTAGCTCGAAATTTAATTAGTGCAACTACACCTGTAGCAAATGTAGCTTCCAAATTAAATAAAGTAAGAAATGTACCAGGACTAAAAGGTTTATCTGATGCAACGGCTAAGACTCTAGGTTCGCAACAAGCTGCGGTAGATACAGCACTAGCTTTTGGATTAGAAACAGGAATATGGAAATCACTTAATCACTCATGGATTGATGGTGTTCTTTATGCAGGAGGTTATCCTCTAGCATTTAATCATATATTAATTCCAGGATTCAAGACTGCCTATAAATACGGAAAAAATAAATTAATCGGAAATACAAACAAACAACATCCAAATATTCCTGGCACTACAAAAGACGGGTCAATAGTATCTCCAGATGGCAACCCCTTAGAAATAAATGGTAAACCTCTTAACTTAAAAACTATCAGTGAAATGATGAATGCCTCAGAAAAAGAATTAGAAAAACTTAGGTTTGCAGCTGGAGGAGACGAAGCAACCGTAGCTTTCTTAGATAAAATTAAACAACTTAAAACAGAAAACAAAGGTGTATTTAATGAAATAAATATGTTGATAGAAAAAGTAGAACAAGGAGTTGTACAAGCTACGAATGTATATTTGAAAAAAATAAGTGCAATAATAAATAACCATGATATACCTTTACCAAAAAATGCTAAGATTTCTACTATTAACGGAATAGAAAATACAACTAATAGGTTAAATAAAAAAATTGAAAAAGAACATAAAGCACGGGCAAGTACAGTATTTGAACAATCCTTAGATGAATTTGATAATATAATAAATGAATTTGTTAACCCATTGTTAATGTCGTTTAATAAAGGCGGATTTCAATATAGTCCAGAAACTATAGAAGCATTACATAAAACAATTATTAATGAATTAGATAGTGCGTATTACAATGGGGATAAACTTATTAGAGATTTGTTTACCGCAGGAGGTACTACAGGTAGCCCAACAGGACAAAGTTCCTTAATAAGTATGTTCAAAACAGCTTTGAATAAAAAAATACAAAATAAGAAAAAACTAGGAATGGGTGAAACAAGATTAAAAGAATGGAATAGTGCAGTGGGTGTGTCCGCTAATAAAACAGACGCAGAAAATTTAGCTATCTTAGAAAAAAGATGGGATGATTATTTTAGTGGCGTTAAAAAAACAAGAGGATTTACTAAAGAAAAAGTAGAACAATTTGCTACGAGAGAAAAAGAGATTAACAATGCTCGAGTAAATCTGAAAGAAATTGTTGAAGAAAAAAAATCACTAGCTTTTGAGACGCAGTTCAAAGAACCCCATTATAGATACCAAAAACATGCCAAATTAAGAGTGTCACCGTTTTTTCAAACTGCAATAATTCCCGAAGAGACATATTATTTTCTTATTCGGACATTAGGTTTAACAAATAAAAACCTTAAGTTCCGAGAAGGAGATGACCTACTCACAGATATAAACTATTTGATACAAGAAAAAGGATTGAACAGTGCAGCAAATAAACTTAAAAGAGATTTTCGCTTACTTACAGCCGTAAAAGATTATGCACGAACATTTGGATTAAATAAAAACGACAAATTAATTAACGTAATTAAAAGAACAGAGTCCAAATTAATGCGTAAAACTACTGAAAAACATGCTGCACCAACTGGTAAGGACATAGCTCTTCCTTTGAATTATCGAGAAATAAAAGAACTTACACGAGATTTATTGTATATATTAGAACATCCGCTTGTTACTGCAATGTCAAAAGGTAACAAAAATGTTGGAAAGTTTATGTCAAAAAAATTGTACAACAATGGAGCTAAAACTACTAGAAATACAAAAATACTTCAAGGACAAAAAGCATTAACGGGTAAACACGGTAACAACGGTAAAGCAACTCAAGGAAACTTAAAAGAGATAGCAGAAGAATTTATTGATAACATTAAGAGTCGAGCTTTACTAGCTCATTACGGTTTAGACCCAACAGATTTAAGTCCTGGTAACTTTAAGCGATTAGCTAAAAAAGAAAAAGCAATGCAAAAAGCACAAGAAAAATTAGTAGACCAGTTTTATAAATTAGGCACACCAGGAGCAAGAAATACAGTTGCAAACAGTATGAAAAGATTACAGGAATTATTTGGTGAATTAAAAACTAATTCTGTTAAACGTATGGGTAATAGACTGGATGTAATTGATAACATGCTTCAATTAAATAAAGGTATCAAAATGATTTCTGAATTTAATTCAACTAACAAATTACTAGAAGGACAATTAGGAATAGAAACTTTTGCTGATGATTTAGCAAGTATGATTAAACAAGTAAAAAGTATTAAGAAGGGAACCAAGTTACAAGATTATCAATTAATGAAAGCTTACCAAAAATTTGTAGGAAACTACATTAAGACTTCAAATAACACTCATCCGGTTGTCCAAGATATTGAAGAAGTTATTACTACTTTAATGCAAAGCACTAGGTTATCAGCCAATGCATTACAAAGAACACAACCAAGTTTATTCAAAGCATTACAAAGTATGGTTGAAGATGATTTACCAAGATTTATGGCAAAATTAAAAAAACGTATGAACAAACCTGGTAAAACAAACGAAGAGTTTGCATCTGTGTATACACCTATGACTGAACGAATAGAACAATTACTTAAAAAGAAAACACAGAAAGGAAAACAGGAAGCTGAAATATTACTTGCTCAAGAAATAATTAGAGATAGGCGTTTACAAGAATTTCTTATACCTACGAATTCAAACTTTTCTAATTTGTTATTAGTATACAGGGCTATGGGGCAGAAAGAACTTAGAGGTGTGTTGAAAGAGGTGATGTTACAAAACCAAACTCAATCTCAAATCTTAAATGTAATTAATCAAACAAATAAAATACAAAACCCTATTTTTTCAAACAAACCTGTACCAGAATTAAACCCAGAATTGGGCAATGTTTACGTTCCAGGTTTTCTTAAAAAACATGTATATGATTATTTCCTAAAAGGGCAAAATAAAATATTCCAGGATTCTGGCACAGATTACATGGTAGCCTTAAATAAATCTGTATCAGATGCATTACAATTTTTACAAAGACTTACTTCGAAAGGTGGTCCATTAGATACAGATTTGAATGGTTATCAAACCTTTGTTAAAGATAAACTTAAAGCATTAGAGGAAAGAATTGGAAGTAAAGTTATTGGTGATAAAAGTTTAATAGGATTTGTAGATGATGCTATTGTTGGATTAGATAAACTAGAAACTAATGCAATGAGAAAAGGTATAGAAAAAAATGAAGATTACTTAGCTACTAAACAAAAATTCCTAGATGCTTTACCAAAAGAAGTACAAGAAATTTTAACTGAGTTCTATGATTTAACTTGGAAATATGCTGCTCAATACAATAGAATGATTGACGACATACAAGCACAGGTAGCTAAAGGTACAGTATTTGATGATATAGGTGAACAGATACCTTGGCGAGAAGGTATGGCAGGTTTACAAAAAATAGAAAGAAGAGATAATTATTTTCCAAGAATCTTTAACTTAAACAATCAGGAAACTTATACTCTTATGTTTTCTATAAAAGATAAAACAGGTAAATTATTACCGGCTCAAAAAGTTCCTATTAGATATTTAGACAAGAGCAACGAAGTACATTCATTAGAAAATTTACATTACAGTATGTCTTTACATGTAGAAAAAATGAAGTTAAAAAAGGGTGAAGACATTGTGTATACATTCCGTCCAAATGGTAGACCAATTGACCGAGTAGATGCAACAGGACAGCCCGAAGTATCTTCACGATTAAGATTACTATTAGATGACACAGACCAGCTTACAGCTATGAATCATAGTCAAGTAAAAAAATTATTAAATGAAGGGAACTTTGATTTCAAAACTTTTTATCACAATGCATTTGTAGCAGGTCCAAGTATGTCAAAACCAAGGTTAGGCTTACGTCCAGATTACGAACAAAATCATGTTACCGCTTTAGGTATTTATATGAATCGTTTAGCTAGACACATAGCAATGATTAAACCTACAGCTGAATCTGATTCTGTTATAGCTCATTTAAGAAAACAACCAGAATTAGCAAAAGACGGTATACAAGATGCATCAGCTTATATAAGTACCGTAACTACACAAATTGATGATGCTTTAGGAAGACCGTCTCCTACAATAAAAATGTTAAACAAAGCTATTAATGAATTAGCTACACGAGCTAGAAAGATACAAGGCATAAATGAACTAAAAGAACCCCTTGATTTTCGTAAAGTAGTTAATTTTAATAACACTATGAATTATTATACTCAGTTTGGTATCAACCCAATGGCTGCTTTAATTCAAACTAGTATGGCTGTAACTTCTGTTGGTCCAGCTGCCGGTGGTAAATATCTAATGAATCATTTTACCAAACACAACGGACAAAATTTCAGACGAGATGTAGGTGATTACATAACTATGAACAACCCTGCTGCTCAAACAGGTGAGTTAAAAGCTATAACTGCACAAAAACGAAAAAGATTTAATTCATTTCCTAAAAAATACAGAGACGAAATTGAAGACATGGCTCAATTGTACGAAGAAAATAACTTAAACTTAGACTCGGGTCATGCTCTACTGTTAGCCGATACGCATGTATCAGATGTAGGTAGGGAAGCTAAAAGTTGGCTTGGTAAAAAAGGTGAACAATATGCGGCTATAGGAGATTGGGCTACTACTTTGTTTCGTCAAGGTGATATTATACCAAGAAAATTAGCTTTACGTATAGCATACCTTGCAAGTGATGAAGTATTTACAAACGTAATTACTAAATTAAATAAACTTAATTTGAATTGGCAAAAAGAAACATACAATTCTACTAAAATTATAAGTATGATAAAACAAGAACGAGGTATGAGTCAATTAAACCCATTAGAAGAAGCAGCTATGGAGTTAATAGTAAACTCTGCTGCACGTAAATACACAAAATCCGGTAGGGGTAAATATTTTACTAAAACAGGAAAAGGTAACACTTACACTTATCAAGTTAATCGTGACTTTAAGAAAGATTTAGCAACAAGATTCCAGGAAAAAACTAACCATCTATACAACTCAGCTAACAACACTGGGTTTATGAATAACCAAACTTTGAAAGCATATAACTTGTACAAAAAATTTGCTGTTAAAGAATTTGAAAGGATGACAGGGCTTGTACAAAAAGGTCAATACGAAGCAGCTGTAGGTAGTATTGCAGGTTATGGTGCTATCGCAGGTGGGTTAGGAATACCGTTTGCTAGAGATATATTAAACTTTTATTCCTGGTTGTACAAAACATCTATGATAGAAGGGGGTATTGTACCCGACTTAGGTAGCGGATTACCTGTACCAGAGTTGCTTGACCCAGAATATGCACTTAGGTCATCAGGAGATAGTTGGTTTGAAAAATTAGCTTTAACAGGGGTTGCAAGTATAGCCGGTTTAGACCTCAGTCAAGCCGGTGCCGTAAATATGTCAAGTCATTTTGACCCTAGGGGTACTGGATTTCTTAAGTCTACAAGTGGGGCTGCAGATTTAGCTATGAACGTAGTAATGGGTGACACTTATATTAAAATAAGTAAGCTAATGAGAGCTTTTAATTGGGGCGGTACTAGTGCTGACTCTCAACAGATAATTTCAAATGCGGGAGATAAAGCGTATGTTGATGGCGAACATGATTACGCTCTTAGAGTCTTAGAAAGTATATCAAGTTTTATTCCAGGTGCCGATAGGATGATGAAATTATTTACAGTACCCGCAGGAGTAGCACCACTCGATTATAGAGGGCGACCATCTAATGTATATAACGAAGTATTTAAGAGTGGAGAAACAGATTCTTATATGGACATGTTACCTGCTGGTATTTTCAAAGCTCTTGGCGGTAAGTCTGTTGATGAATCTATGTATGAAATGTCTAAGAGTGGTCGAAGAAGGTCAGAACTAACTGAAGCAGTTGCAGGTAGACAACAACGAGCTATGAAAGATATAGTACGATTACAAGTAAAAATACAAAGAGCCAAAGCTATAGGAGATAAAGATACTGTTCAAGGATTGACGATGGACATAAAACATATTGCACAAGAATATGAAATTACAAATAAAATGATTGAAAACTTTGTCATTAAACATGGTATGGGTAAGGTTACAAAGACACCAAGAAATGCAGCAGAAAGATTAATGTTGCAACAAGATTTAGATACGGCAACAATTGACCCGAACACGGGTAAGTATGTTCCTATGAGAGATAGATAAACGACAAGGAGGTTATTATGGATATAATGAGTTATGTACCCTGGGTACTAACAGGTGCTATGTCAATTGGTGGATATTTATTTAAGAATAAATACGGTCAGTTCAAAGTTATCATTGAAACATTTGTAGATATGATTGAAGACGACAAAGTTACACCAGAAGAGCTAGACACTTTTATGAAAGAAGTAAAAAAACTATTAGGAAAATAATATGGAAGTTATACACTGGATAGACTTAGGTGATTTTTACCGACCAATTGAAGTTATTATTGTAAGTAAAGATGCCTTAGAACACAAAGCAAAAGAGCTGGGTGTGTATGATGACGGTGAAATAGTTGAAGGGCTTTGGGTTAGCAATGACCATAGTATCTACGTTAGCTCAGAGCCTGTACACAATACCGCTGAGTTTGTTTTATTGCATGAATTAACACATGCATTTGATGACTTATGTGATACACACACAGAAGAAGAGAATCAAGTAGACTGTAAGGCTGCGTTGTTAGCAGGGTTTTTAACACACAACCCTAAGTTAATTGATAAGATACGAAACAAGGAGTTAGTATGAGTAGAATAAAAAACGAACAAGATGGATGGTTTGGCAAAGTTCGTCATAGAAACGGTAAAACTATTATGACTGAAATTTCTATGGAAATAGATGGTATAGAGTTTCCTGTTATATATCCTGGTATTACTTTTCGTGAGATACAAACATTAAAAAACGTAGAAGTAAATGATAGAGGTGAATTCTTAGAAGATATACCAAGGTATATAGTTACAAACGCTTTCAAAGCTGCTCAACGAAGAATAAAAGAAGGCAAAAATCCTTTCTATGAACCAGGTGTAGATACCTCTGGTGCAACTAGTGTTACAGATACAAACAATATGCTTAACATGGTTAGTGGAAGGTATATAGGTGAGTCAGGTAAAACATATGCTCAGGACAGAAAGCATCAATTTGTTATAATGGACAGTGCAGAGTATTCAGTTAGGGCTTCGTTCTACCAACTATTCAAAGATATAGAAGCAAAAGAAGGTAATTTATATCAAATAATAAAAAAGTTTGCTCCTGGAACAGATGATAATAATGTAATGGCTTATACCCAATCTGTGTATCAACAACTTACTGGAATAAAAGGTGCACCAGAAGATGTGTTATTAGGTTATGAAGTAGGTGATGCACAAATTGTTGAGTTGGTAAAGGCTATGAATCTACACGAGAATGGGAGAGGTTCTGAAACAACTGCAAAATGGAATAGTTTAATTGATAGTTTACTTCAACAATATGGTACCCCAGAAGCTCTAGGTGCGGACATTGATTTTAACCCAGGTAGGTATCCTTTAATAAATACAACGGATTCTAATAGAACGTTATGGAGAGAGAAACCATTTGCAAACGGCAAGAGTAGATATGAACGAAAAGAATTATTTGATACATTAGCTAACAAAAACAATGATGGTGTAAATTATTTTGACCTTGCTAAGAAACTTATGAATGGTCCCAAGGGTAATTATGAGTATGTAAATGACCCACGATTAGGGTTAGCTCCGGCAAATAATACTGAGATTGCATTACATTCTGCGGCTAGAGAATTGTATGAAGCTGATTACATCAAATTAAATGAGAACGATAAAATACAATTTTGTAACCAACTACGTAATAGGTTTGCAGAACATAAAAATTTACTAGAAAAACAAGAACAGTTCTTACGTTTACATAAAGGTTACGAAAAAGGTTGGGCATCTGTTGCTACAAACCAATTTGTTGACCCAAAAAGATGGACAGGACTACGAGAAGCGTTAGTAAAATCTACTGAGCCAGGCGATTATGCTTCTCTAGGTAAAAATGCAGTTGTAAACTTATGTAAGGTACCTATTGATAGTGAAGTAGAAAAACAAAAAAACTTACAAGAAAGAATAACCGACACTGGGTTTATAGATATGAACAAATTGTTACAAGACAAAGGCACTGGGCGTAAAGTAGAAAAAGATAAATTACCACCTGATTTGTCGGGTACTACACCCGATAATGAACGCATTATAACACAAGACGCATTAAGGAAATTAACTGCAAATGAATGATTTAAGTTCTATAGAAAGTATTATAACAAACTTAGGATTCCCTATACTTGTAGCTTTGTTTGTATTATACAGACTAAATTCTAGCTTAGAAAAATTACGCACTAGTCTAGACAAACTGTGCACAGAGTTAAACAACAGAGAATTAGTATTAAAAGAACTTGTCTTAAAGGTAGATTACTTAGAACAATCAGTCTACCGTAATTCAAATATTAAAAGGAGAACAAATCGACAATGAAATACATACTGATATTTTTACTATTAGTATTACCGGCTTATGCCACAGATAATTCTACGGCAACACAAACAAATACAAGTGGGACGAACACCAGTATATCAGGTGGTTACACCTCCACAACTACGAACAACAACGATGGTCAAACTAACAGCACAACCTCCACAACGACCAACGCTACTACGCATAACAACTCCACCAATAACAACAACAAAAACGATATACCTGTGCCCACAGCCAGTGCACCGAGTATGAGTTCTTACTCCCAGGACTTATGTACTGTTGGTGTTAGTGCTGGTGTTCAAGTCCCTGGAATAGGTGTTGCTACCGGTACATACTTTACCGATGAGAATTGTGAACGTATGAAACTATCTAAGCTATTGTATGACTTTAACATGAGGGTTGCAGCTATAGCTATACTATGTCAAGACGATAGAATCTTTAGTGCTATGGACCATGCAGGTACACCGTGTCCATTCGAAGGACAAATAGGTAAGGCGGCTAAAGACCAGTGGAAAAAATATGATGTAGAAAGACCAGACTATACACGGTACATTAAGAACTTACGAAGACGAGCTAGTATAGATGCTAGGTTACAGAAAGTATTAGAGAAACGAGTCAATACAGAATTTGAATTGTATGGCGATGATGATGATGAAG
>CAACVF010000052.1_pt1 | contig 22801 bp, 35 predicted proteins | sample 2381781 | NCBI WGS metagenome assembly CAACVF01 (sample SAMEA5211967, study PRJEB30684) | marine metagenome | biome: Marine; feature: Epipelagic; material: Water | collected 2015-10-15 | depth 60 m | reverse complement strand
CTGTCCTCGCTTCAATACAAAATGGCAATACAGCTCTCACAGTCGGCTGATAAAGTTTACATAGCTGGTGATGATGACCAAGCAATATTTGGATGGGCTGGTGCAGATGTTACAAAATTTTTATCTTTAAAAGGAAAGAGACATATTCTGCCAAACAGTTACAGAATCCCATCTGAGGTTCATAAACTTTCAAGCTCTCTTGTCAAAAGAATAAAATTGCGTTATGAAAAAGAATGGTTGCCAAGAAAAGATAAAGGGAATGTTGAGTGGGTTGCTCATGAGGAAGAAATCAATTTATCTAAAAGTGGAAGCTGGATGCTTCTGTCACGTTCAAAATTTTTACTGGGGAGATTAAAAAAGATCTGTCGCCAACAAGGTTATGGTTACAAGATGGGAGGCAAATCTTCAACCGATAATGAATTTACACGTGCAATATTGGCTTGGGAAAAGTTGCGCAAGGATATTAAAATATCCATCACAGAAGCTAAAAATTTAATTCGCTTCATTCCGCAAAAAATTAACCTGCCAACAAAAGAAGTTTATCTGATGAAAGATTTAGGATTTGCCGATGCTGCAAAACAGCACGACTGGATGACTGTTTTAAGAAACATGCCTCCTGAGGAGCGTGAGTATTTAAGAGCATGCCTAAGGAACAAAGAAAAATTTGGTGAAGAGCCAAGGATAATTATTTCAACAATTCACCAAGTCAAAGGTGGCGAGGCTGACAACGTTGCACTGGTAACAGACATGGGCAAGCTGTCATGGCTAAACAGCTCCAAAGATGAAGAAATTAGAGTGTGGTATGTAGCAATTACAAGGGCAAGAAAAAATTTGTTTTTAATACGTCCACGGACAATAAGATTTTTTGATCTATAGGTAAGTCTTTGAAATCATTAGGAAAGAAAATGCTTTACTTTTGTCACCAAATAAGAGATAATCTCTTTATCAACTGAGAAAGGAAAAATGATGATATTTACTAAATTTTATTCTGATGAACTTGTTAAAGGTGAACATTATAACTCTGAATTTGGAATGTTTTCTGAAGTAGGAGATATAAAAGTCAGGAGCATTATAACCGATGCTATTCTTAAAGGATGGAATTGGGATGTAACTTGTAATGCATTGCATGACCTCTCCGATGAAGTTGGATATGATGAGGCTTATGACACTGAGGTAAGGGAAAGAGTTTTTGATAGGTTGCTTTCCTCTTCAGTATGGACAGAGAACAATCGCAAAGATCTTCAAGACTATATGTAGAAATTTTGAGTTCCTTCCTCAAGGCTCCAGACTGAGAAATCGGCTGGGGCTTGAGGCAGTAGGAGCATTAGGCTCCATTTTGAGAAAGGAAAAATTATGAGAGACCACCGAGTGAATAAGTTAGCAGAAGTCCGAGCAGAGTTAGATCACCTACAAAGTGTGGAGGCTGAACTTGTTCGTGCTATTAAGGAATCTGGTTCAGGCACATATGAAGGTGCCGAGCATTATGTTGTCGTCAGCGATGCTGAGCGCAGGACACTTAACATGAAGGCTGTCCGTGCAAAATTATCCCGTCAATTTATTTCAGCCAATACAAAAGTCACAAAAAGTTTGCGTCTTCAATTATTTGGCTATCCAAAAAGGGAGGCAGCATAATGAGATATTTTAAGGGCACAGGTCGGTATCAAGGCATCTATGACGATTTGAAAGTGCGCATACCAACAGAGGGTGAGTGCAAAAACAAAGACACTTCAAACAAACATTTGGAGGAGTTGCGGAAAGCTGTTAACCAGTATTTTGATCTTTATGAAAATGGCTTGGCAAATCGTCATCATGGTTTCAAAAAAAGATTTGGTGTAGATGCAGAATCAGCAAGGTCATTTGTTCAAGATTCACACATACAATTTTCTTGGAAACTTGAGGATATGATGGATGCATTTGTACTCCATGCATTAGTTGAGCAACACGAAAGAGTTGCGAAATTGAGAGGAGCTCCTCTGGGTGATGTGATTTCTGGAAAAGGAGGCTTAAAATGGAATCATTAATTTTTCAGTTGGTTTTGTTACTTTTAAAATTTGGTGTAGGATAGGAGGAGAGCTTGACAACATTTTTAACAGTTTGGATAGCTCTCTCTGCTGTAAATACAGTTATGGGGATTTTAGTTGAAACAGGAGTGTTAGATGGTTTCTAATGTAATTAAAATGAAAAAGAAAAGAGGCACAGAATTCTATGTTGAAGCTGTAACTCATTTCAAACCAGTTCAGCGCAATACATATTCTATAAAATTAACTAAGAAAGAGATAGATGAATATTGCGAGGTTGAATATGATGGAGACTCTAGTGCATGGAAAGATCCAGATTACATAAAACAATATTTGGATGCACACCCACATAAAATGAAAGATGCAGTTTTAATTGAAGCAGGTGAAACTGAATGGGAAGCTATCTCTAATGAAATAGATCGTGATAGCATTGATTGGTCGTCATGATTATTTATGGAGCAGGGATGGCAGGATTATTGGCAGCAAATCTTTTGAGAAGATTTGAACCTGTCATTCATGAAGCAAAAAAAGAGTTGCCAGATAATCATTCAGCTCTCTTAAGATTTAGGACACCGAACATTGGCTCGGCTTGTGCTGTCCCATTTAAGAAAGTCAGCGTTTCAAAAGCAATTAGCTATGAAGGGAAAATTCACAACAATGGAAATTTATTTTTTTCTAATAAGTATTCTTCAAAAGTCACAGGTGCTGTTTACGACCGCTCAATTAACAATCTAGAAAACTCTGAGAGATATATCGCACCTCCGAATTTAATTCAGTTGATGTCACTTAATATTAAGATTGAATATGACAAAGGTTTGCGTGATTTAAAACAGCTTGACAAAAATGAGAAATACATTAGCACAATCCCAATGCCGATTATGGCCAAAATGTGCGGATGGAAATTTGACGAAAATTATTTTAGATTCAAACCAATATGGGTTCAGAGAGGTGTTATAAACAATCCAGAAGTAAGTGTGAACCAAACAATTTATTATCCCGATAAAATGCTCTCTCATTATCGTGCTTCAGTAATGGATAATATTATAATTATTGAACATTCAAAGAAGCCAGAGCAAAACGCTGGTCCAAATTTGATGACGATATTAAGAGAAGATTTTGGAATTGATGCCATTAAGATAGATGACATTTATTCTGGTGAACAAAAATTTGGCAAGCTCCTGCCCATTGATGAAAATTTTAGAAAAGATTTCATAATGATGTTAACAGAGGAGCACAACATTTACTCGCTAGGAAGATTCGCAACATGGAGGCAATTGCTTTTAGATGATCTCGTTAAAGATATAGGTGTTATTGAAAAGTTAATTGACGGGAACCACCTTTATAATAATGTATTGGAGAATGTAAATGATAGATCCTGAATTTGGGAAAAGGCTTAGAGAGGCAAGGCAAAATTGTTTTAATGGAAATCCAAAAACATATTCTGGTGCTGGGAGACCACAATCAAAACATTTGTCACAAGGGCAGTTGGCTCGTATTATAGGTGTCAGCCAAAGTGCTGTCGGTGAATGGGAGAATGGGAAAAGTTATCCAGCAGCTTCAAGAGTAGTTCAGTTGGCAGAACTGTTCGGAGTTGAACATGAACATTTTATAGAAGCAATTGTAAAAGATAAATTTTATAGAGCAAGAGCTCGTTTTGTTCAGCAAGAAGATAGAAAAATATTTACTGAGAAAGGAAGCAATAATGCAAACATGCATAATATCAATTTTATTAAAAAAGTATTTGAAAATTTATGAGGCATTGACGCTTGCTCCACGGGGAGCTAAACTAGATTTTCATTGTTAGAAAGGAACGAAAATGAGATTTATTATTTTACTATTATTTCTTGGCGCATGCTCGTCAGACCAGTTGAGCAGAGCACCAAACTGGTACATAGAACCGCCAACCGACAAAGAGAACATTTATGCCTCTGGCTATGCTAATGACACCAATCTCCAATTTGCTATTGAGGTCTCGACTTTAAGTGCAAAAAGAAGTCTGGCAGGATATATCTCTTCAACAATAGATGGCAAATCAAAATATTACAGAGGAGCAAATGGGAAAAATCTTTCTCAGATTGCAGCTGTTGATACGATAGACAAAGTAAGTCTGTCAGGATACAAAAGAGACAAAATTGAAATCGAGGAAGAAGATGGGCAATACATGGTTTATGTTTTGCTCGCTTATCCACTCAATAATCTTTCCCAAGAGCCAGAAATTTTTAAGGAGATAAACTAATGAAATTTGCACTTATTATGGGACTATCAATTTGTTGTGCTGTGCTTTATTTACGCAAGCCAACAGAAACTCCAGAGGATGCTTTTAAAAGATATGGCATCAGCACCTATCATATTTTGGCAGATGTTGTAAAGGGAGAGCGAGAATGAAAGTTGAACTGGTAAACTATACACACGACGCAAAGAACCTGCTCCTGTTCACCAAGAACACTCGGCTCATGAATGTTGAAGATGCGTACAATGAAATCGCAGATTGGCCAGAGGATAAAAAACAGGAGGAGCTTGATTATATGCTTCAGACTATAAAATCTTCTTGGGAATTTGTTGATTATACTTTTAATGTCCGAGATGTGACAAGAGCATTTACTCATCAATTTGTTAGGACTCGCCAAGGAAGTTATGCACAACAGTCCCAGCGCACAGTAGACATGGAAGGTTTTGGTTATTACACACCGCCCAAAATAGAAGCTGATCCCGAGGCAAAACATGAATATGACTGGATAATGAAGCAAATTAACAAAAGTTACCAGATTTTAAGACGCAAGGGAGTGGCAGCAGAAGATGCCCGAGGGGTATTGCCCACGAATATTTACACCAACATAGTGGCCAAATTTAGCCTCCGAACTTTGCATGAAATGGCAAAATCAAGGCTGAGTCCCAGAGCACAAGGTGAATATCAAGAGGTGTTTAAGCTAATGGTGAAAGCTGTTGTTGAAGTTCATCCTTGGGCAGAGCCATTCTTAACACCAACTGAATGGGCAGCACCATCAATGTCTAAGGCACTGAACCCATGAATTGCCCTAAGTGTCACGGAAAGGCATGGATACCTATGTACAGGTTAGACAATGCTAAAATTATGGGAAGCATGGCGAGCTATTTAGTTAAGTGCGACTATGAAGGTTGCGTTCATGGAATTGTTAATTGTTGTGATGGTTTACAAGTTAATCAGGAGAGAAGTAATGAAGATAATAATATGTGATCTGGACGGAACACTCTGTAATTGCACTCATCGGCTAGGGCTGGCAGAAAAAGAACAATGGGAGGAATTTAATAGCAAGTGTGTTGACGATTTAGTTTATGAAAATATCGCCAATATTCTTAGAAGATTGAAAGACAAGGAAACAAAAATTTTTATTGTTACTGGTCGGACAGAAAATTATGAGCAACAAACTAGGGACTGGCTATTTCTGAATGATATTCCTTATGATGAAATATTTATGCGAGAGATCAACGACAAACGCTCTGACCATATTGTCAAAAAAGAAATTTTTAATGTTAAGATTCTTTTTGGTAGGCATGAATCAAATATCTGGTTTGTTCTTGATGATCGCCAGTCAGTTGTTGATATGTGGAGAAAGCAGGGATTGACCTGCCTCCAAGTTAAAGAAGGAGATTTCTAAATGTCCATTAAGATAATAGCAAATGATATTGAGTTGCATGGAGAGAAGGTCGCAAGGATCTTAGACATCCGTCCAACTTTACGAGACGAGCTTGAGTTGCTGTTAAGCAGAGTTCCTGAGTTAGAAAAAAAGTTTAATGCACTTGAAAAGTCTTTAAATGAAGCCAGAGATGAAATAACATTGAAAGAAGTAGAATCAAGTGAAAAATATAGAGAAGGATTTGATGATGGCCAAGCCAATAGATAATTTACAAAAAGCCATCAAAACTTTTTCAGAGCGCAACAAGACCTATGGAGATAATTACATTCAACATGGGAAAGTTATGAAGGCTTTGTTTCCAAATGGTGTAGATCTTAGGACTGAAAAAGAGTACAATAGGTTTGGGGTCGTTAATATGATGGTTGCAAAGCTAACACGCTACTCCCAAGGATGGCCAAGTGCACATCAAGATTCGATCCATGATTTAGGTGTTTATTCATTTATGCTTGAGAGCTTAGACGATGATAGTATTTGATCTTGAGACAACAGGATTGCCACTGGCTGATGGGGCTGACATAAACCTGCAACCACGCATAACTGAATTTGGCGCAATAAAATTAGATGATGATTTTAAAGAGACTGAAAAATTAGAATTCCTTGTCAATCCTGGGATACCACTCTCGCCACAGATAACTAAGATAACAGGATTAACTGATAATGACCTAAAAGACAAACCACCATTTGTTGCAAGGTTTGAAGAAATTTCAGAGTTCTTTTTAGGAGAGCGGAAACTAGTTGCTCACAATTTACCATTTGACAGGACTGTGTTAAAATTTGATTTAGAAAGGATTGACAAAGTCACTGCATTTCCTTGGCCACCAGAACAAATCTGTACAGTTGAGGTTGGTGAAACAGTATGGAATAAGAAAAGAAAGCTCGGAGATATTTACAAAGAGATTACAGGCAATGAGCACAAAGGAGCCCACCGCTCTATAGCTGATGTCAGGGCATTAATTGAAATTGTAAAATGGTATGGTAAAAATGGGCACATCTAAAAAAATTACTGTTACTGAAAAAAGAGGCATAAAAGGTGATTTCTATATTATTGAATATGGGGATGTTGAGCTGGCAAGATGTAAAGATTTGAACCATGCTGTTTTTATAATGGATTGCATCGCTAACCGAGGGAGGGAAGAAGTCAATGCTGCAATTAAAAACAAGAAGTGAATATTCTTTCCGAACAGCCTATGGACCAGTTGAAAAAATTATTGAGGTTTGTGATGGCGACTCTATAGGAATATGCGATGCAGGAACATGGGGTCATGTTGCTTTTAGAAATGCTTGCGAAGCTGTAAACAAAAAACCAATATATGGAGTTGAGATCGCTTTTGTTGATGATGCTCGCTCTAGAGAAAAACAAGCTAACAACTACATGTCATTTTTAGCTAAAAACAATGATGGTTTAAAAGAGATATACGAACTTGTTACTCGCTCAACAGACAACTTTTATTATTACCCAAGATTAGATTATTCAGATCTTTTTGACATTAGTGATAATGTGATTATTTTCTCAGGAGCTAATCCGAACTGGGGAATGTTGCCGACCACTCACAAAGACAATCTTTATATAGAGATTGGACCAATGAGCACTAAAAAAGCATTAGATGCCTGTAGCAAAGGTTTTAAGCCTGTAGCAGTGTGCGATAATTTCTATCCGAGACCAGAAGACAAAAAAGTTTATGAAGTGCTCGTAGGAAGAAATAGACAGCAAAGAACAAAGCCCATGTACATTATGAATGAATGGGAGCATAAGTCTGCAATAAAATGGTGCCCAGAAGAAGCTATAACAAACACCTACGAGATTTCTAAGCAATGTGATGCAACTCTGCCATCAGCTCAAATGGTGCGCTATAAAGCCACTAAAACGCTGGAGGAAATGTGCAGGGCAGGAGCCAAAAAGCTCGGGATAAATTTAAAAGAGCCAGAGTATGACAAAAGAATAAAAAGAGAGCTGCAATTAATTAAAGACAAAAAATTTGAAGATTATTTTTTCGTGATAGCAGACATGGTTGAATATGCTCGTAAACATATGCTTGTTGGACCAGCACGTGGCTCTGCTGCTGGCTCTCTTGTTTGTTACTTAATAGGAATAACTGATGTTGACCCGATTAAGCACGATTTATTATTTGAAAGATTTATAGACATCACTAGGGAGGATCTTCCAGATATTGATATTGATTTCCAAGACGACAGGCGTGAAATGGTCTTTGACTATTTAAGGAAAAAATATGGAGCAGAAAAAGTTGCCAGACTTGGCACAGTCAGTCGTTACAAAGCAAAGAGCACAATAACAGAAGTTGCTAAGGAACTAGGCATACCACTCTGGGAGGTCAATGATTTGAAAGGAGCTATTATTGAGAGGAGCTCTGGCGATGCTCGTGCGGCAATGTGCATCATGGATACGTTTAATGATTTAGATATTGGTAAGAAAATATTAGAAAAATACCCACAAATGAAAATAGCTGAAAAGATGGAGAACCATGCTCGGCATTCTGGAGTTCATGCTGCAGGAATAATAGTAACTGAAGAGCCTGTGCACAATTATTGCTCTGTCAGCAATTATTCTGGCTCTGCCCAAATTGACAAGTATGATGCGGAAAGATTAAATCTTTTAAAAATAGATGCACTTGGCTTGAGGACTCTTTCAATTTTACAGGATGTGCTAGACCAAGTTGGGTGGGAAAGAAAGGAGCTGGTGAATTACCCAATAGAAGACGATAAAGCATTTGCAATTTTAAATGATGAAAAATATGCAGGAATTTTTCAGTTTGAAGGTTATGCTTTGCAGTCTGTAACAAGGCAAATGAAAGTTCACAAATTTGAAGATGTTGCAGCCATTACAGCTCTTGCTCGTCCAGGACCATTGAACTCTGGAGGAACAACTGAATATATAAAACGTCACACTGGTGAAGCTGAGACTGAATATCTGCATCCTTTAACTGAAGAGGTGACAAAGGTTACAAATGGTGTTGTAGTTTATCAGGAACAAGTTATGAATATCGGCAGGGATGTAGGCAAATTGTCTTGGGAAGATGTTTCCCAGTTGCGCAAGGCGATGAGCAAATCTTTAGGTCAAGAATTTTTTGATCGTTATTTTGAAAAGTTTAAAGCTGGTGCGGAGGAGAATGGTATTGATGAAAGCCAAGCAAAATATATTTGGGATCACATTAACACTATGGGCAGTTGGGCATTTAATAGGAGTCATGCTGTTAGCTATGGTTTACTTTCTTATTGGTGCTGTGTTCTTAAGTCTAAGTTTCCTCTTGAATTTGCTGCTGCGTGTTTGCGCAATGTTAAGGACGACTCCCAAGGAGTCAAATTATTAAGAGAGGTTGTCAATGAGGGCATGGAATACAAGCCATATGATAAATTTAGATCTTTAATAAATTGGTCTGTTCAGGATAATGAATTAATTGGAGGATTGATAGGAATAAAAGGCATCGGACCAAAAATGGCTGAGGACATAATTCGCAGGAGGAAGATGGGCGAACCATTAACACCAAGGCATGAAAAATTATTAGATGAAGGCACGACTCCTTACGACGATATTTTTGAATGTGAGCGCAGATGGGGACACATAAAAAAGGATCCGCAAAAACACAACATTGTTTCAGAGATAATTGATATCGCAAATTTAGAAGCAGACACTCCAGGAACATATGTGTTCTTTGGCAAGTTAGTTGAAAAGAATTTAAGAGATATGAATGAAACAGTAAACCTTGCAAAACGTGGTGGCAGAATAGCTAAGACTCACAATCTCTGGCTGAACTTAACATTCGAGGACGACACTGGTCCAATCATCGCGACAATTGACAGATTTAAATATCCAAAGCTAGGCAAGCCCATAGTTGAAGAGGGAAGAGATGGCGACTGGTTCCTAGTTAAAGGGCACATCAAAAAAGGATTCAGAAAGATCTATGTTGACAAATTAAGAAATCTAGAGTGATCACCATCATATAAGTCTTTGAAATCATTAAGAAAGAAAATACTTTACTTTTTATACAAAAAGAGAGATAATAAGTAAATTGAGAAAGGAAAGAAAATGACACAAGAAAATTACAAAATCAAAGTTGGTGACAAATTAGCTTTTAATCGTGGTGGGGATAGTCCCTCTGAAATTGGTACAGTTGAAGTTATCGTTCCTGAATCGAAAACTGGCGGTGCTTTTGCTTCGGTTTGTTTCAGCAGAAAATATGATGATGCTGGAAACAGCTTTGCTAAAATGGGCACTGCTGACATCGGTGACATAATATTATCACCAGAAGATGATGCTGGGATTTATTTAGTAGAGAGAAAGGAAGACAAATGAGAAAACCTGACGCATTAGTGAATCCAGCAGACCAGAGATCAGGTGGCAACTGCGGAGTAACAGCAGTGTCAATTGCTGCTGGCATTTCATTCGAGCAGGCTTGGGATCTTTTTGTTAAGCACTGCCCACGGATCAAAAGCAATAAAAAATGGAGAGGTGGCACTTTTGACTATGAGCGTGAAATAATTATGAAAAAGCTCAAAATAAAATATCAGCCTCATTCTCCTCTTCAGATACTTCATATGCTGCCTAGAAAATCTCCTTGCAATTTCACTTTAGAATATTTTGCAGAATGGGGAGCTCGTCCTGGGCAATTATACATCATCACTACAACCCAGCATGTTCAGATACTTCAGGATGGATGGGTCATAGATCAAAATGGTCCTGTAAAAATAGGTGAGCACTGGGGTCGCAAAAAACGAGTCATGGGAGTAGAGGTGATCACTCCAAAAAGAGTTATCGCAAAAAGAAATAAATATGCAGGAGCAAAATTACAAGCCACTGTAAAAACAAACCCACGCAAGGAAGGATCATTCGGATATCACTCAATGAAGATCATCATGGACAATCCGAATATTCTTTACGAAGATTACATTGCCAAAGGTGGCAGGCTTCAAGATCTTAAATGGGATCTTGAGAGAGGCTGGGTTGAATTAAAATGATTTGTTGTGTTAAATTAGCAACCAGACTTTTATTCATTTTGGCTTTTTTCTGGGGTGTTAAGGTATGCCACACCTCCGAGATGGGCACTCAGTGGCTCTTAAAACCAGCCCAATTTTCACCAAATGTCAGTTTTACAGGGGTCAATGATTATTTAGATGCTGAACAACTCTACTGCATGACTGAGGCAATTTATTATGAAGCACGCAACCAATCTCTCAAAGGTCAACTCGCAGTCGGCATCGTCATCGTTAACAGAGTGAGGTCTTACAGGTGGCCAAGCAATATTTGCTCTGTAGTTCATGAAGGTCATTATAAAAGAGGTTTCCCGATTCATGACAGGTGCCAGTTTTCATATTGGTGTGATGGATTGCCTGAAGAGATGGAAGATGAAAGAGCTTGGCAGACGGCACAAGGTGTTGCCTATATTGTTTTGACTAGGAATGTGGTTATTAAAGGAATGGAAAACATAACGCATTACCACCACAAAGATATTAATCCTGTTTGGGCAAAAGATTTAGAGTATTGCGGAACCATTCAAGACCACATGTTTTATCGTTTGTTTAAAAATCAAGTTATGTTAAGTCGTTGAAATTAAAAAGAAAGAAAATACTTTACTTTTGTGCCAAAATAAGAGAGAATAACAAAATTGAGAAAGGAAACCAAATGTCTGATTTTTTTGATACCATAACAGTGAAAGTTCCTAGCCACGTTGAGCGTGGGAATGAAGATTTATATATTGCTGCTGCTAGAAACAGCATGAGAGCCAATGCCGTTAAGGGCAGAAGGAAAAAATGGCTTGTTGCTGGCGATGACCACCAAGAGCTTAAAGACTGGTTGAGTTGGTCAGGACAGTATGCGAGAGTTGAGGATCCTGATGAGAAAACTCTTGAAGGTAAAACAATGCCTCACCCATTGTGCAAGAAAATGTATGATGGTGATTTTGGTTTGTTCTTAATGAAACTTGCCCACACTCTCCTCGGTGGCCATCAATGGGAAGAAGACTGGGTTGAGTATGGTTCTCTCTCCGAAAAGCAAACAGCAATTGTTCGCAAAGCATTGGCTAGTGCAAAAAAATGGGAAGAAGAAAAAACCGAGAGAGAAGTTTCTTGGGCAAAAGAAGCTGAAAAACGTGAGTATGTCGGTGAGGTTGGTGACAAACAGTTTGAGGTTAAAGGAACTGTTTCTTTTGTAACCAGCTGGGATGGGACTTATGGAACAACTTATCTTACAGTTATCCGTGATGCTGACGACAACACAATTAAATACAAAGGAAAGTTCCTTGCAGAAAAAGGTGACAGTGTTGAAATGATCGCCACAGTTAAATCTCACGAGGAATACAAAGGCGAAAAACAAACTATCGTTAATCGTCCTCGAAAAATAAAAATAAATGGGGAGGAAGATTAATGGATATTGTCGTAAAATGCATTGAGTGTTCTGGTCAAGGCTTGTTGATGCCATTCAATCCCGATCAGAGAATTGTAACGTGTTATGATTGCGAGGGCACAGGTGAGATTTGGTACAAAGGCGAAAATTACGAAACTGAAAAGGAGGCTCGGGAAGATTATCCTGAGCTTTTGAGAGTTGAAAATATCTAAAGCAAAAGGCAAAAATTGCTATGCGGATGTAAAGTTGACTAGCGAGAGCACTCAGTTTCTTTCTAGTCTTCCTGGATTTAGCAAATGGGTGGGCAGGAGAATGATGTTCTCCCCAACAGGTGCTAATATACGCCACATAGAAAAATACTGGCCAGAAGCAGAGTGGGACTCTGAATCACAAATAATCCTAGACGAATATATCTCTTCTTTAAAAGCAGCAGATGACAAAAGAAAATTTTCTGTTCCTGAAAATGATGACTTTATGTTTGAGACCAAACCTTTTGACCATCAGCGCAAAGCATTCTACATGTCTAGGGATAAGGAGAACTTTGCTTTGTTAATGGAGCAAGGCACTGGTAAATCTAAAGTCATAATTGATACAGCAGCACATCTTTTTGCAAATAATAAAATAACATCTTTAGTAATTATCGCTCCCAATGGAGTTCACCGAAACTGGCTTAATAATGAAATTCCTGTTCACCTTCCTGAATGGTGCCCTCGCAAATCAATTTATTATTATGCAGGAATGAAGAAAAAACACAAAGAGGAATGGCAAAGTATTTTGCTAGATAAAACTCATTTAAGAATATTTGCTTTTAATGTTGAGGCATTTGTTTCTAAAAAAGCGCAAGATTTGATAAATAAAATAATGTTCAATAATGATGTTCTTTTAATTGTAGACGAAAGTTCAAGAATAAAACGTCCAGGAGCAAAAAGAACAAAGTTTATAACTAAGATGGGCAAGCTGGCAAAATATCGTCGCATATTGACAGGGACTCCTGTAACAAAAGGACCAGAAGACATCTTCAGCCAATTTAAGTTTTTAGATCCTTACATATTAGGATATGAAAGTTTTTATTCCTTTCGTGCGAGATACTGTATTATGGGAGGCTATGAGCAAAAACAAATTGTTGGTTATGAAAATGTTGATGAATTAATAAAAAGTGTTGAAGGTCATTCATTCCGAATCCTTAAGAAAGATTGTTTAGATCTTCCTGATAAGATATACCAACGTGTGTATGTTGACCTCTCAGAGAACCAGAGACGCTTATATAACACGATGAAAGATGAATATGTCGCTGAATACCAGAACAAGGTTATTGATGCTCCTGAAGCCATTACGAGGCTCCTAAGACTTCAGCAGATAACATGTGGGTGGTTTCCCCAAGAAGATCCTGTCCAGATTGATGAGAAAAATCCCAGAATTGAGACTCTAAAAGAAATTTTAAGTGATATTGAGGGAAAAGTAATCATATGGGCACGCTTTAGAGCTGATTTAAGAGCCATAGAGGCAGTATTAACAGGTTTGTGTGTGGCTTACCATGGAGGTGTGTCTAATGATGCTCGTACGCACGCTGTAGACGCTTTCCAAAATGATCCGAAAATAAGATATTTCGTAGGTCAACCCCAAAGTGGTGGAATCGGATTAACTCTCACTGCAGCGACATATGCCATATATTATTCTAACAGCTTTGATTTAGAAACTAGATTACAGTCTGAAGATAGGTGCCATAGGATAGGAACCAAGTCAAATGTGACATATATTGATATTGAAGCTAACAAGACTATTGATAAAAAAATAATCAAAGCTCTGCGAACAAAAAAGAATTTAGCAGACATTATTACAAGAGACCCAAAATCAATTTTTATGGAGGATTAAATGGTTAGAAAATCAACTAAAAAAAGAGCGAGGACGAGGAGCGGTCAATTTATAGCAGATGACCCGAAAACTATTCTGAAAAATGAGGCTTATGAATCAACAAGCATTCTTCAAAATTATAAGGAGACGATGTCTAAATTTTTTAAATTGTATTGAAAGGAGAGCGCATGTCAAGAAGAAGAGAGTATTCTGAATATTTTATAGCAGGTTTAGTTAAAGAAAAAGAAACGATGACGATAAGTCAAATCGCAGACAAATACGATATGACCCATCATCAAGTTACATATGTGATCTATAAAAAAGGCAAAGACATTTATACCACAAATGGCAAAACTAAGCAGAAGCTCTATCAGGATCTTAAAAAAGTTTCTGATGAAGTTAAAAAGAAAAACACAGTAATAGCTAAAATTATAAAGGCTCTTAGATTATGAGTGAGAAAAACTTCTGGACATTTATAAGAGACAATTTAGATCTTAGGATGTACAGGATAGAGAATCGTGTAAGCACAGGCATGCCAGATGTTCATTATATAGATAATGGGCAAACAGGCTGGATTGAATTAAAATATATTGAATCATTCCCAAAAAAAGGAAAAATAAGCATAGGCTTAAGAATGTCGCAATCAATTTGGCATTCTAGGTATATAAGCCATGGAGGAAAAACTTGGATCCTTTTAAGAGTTGGAAGAACAGGAATTTTTTTGATTGATGGTAAAAACTCTAGAGCTCTGCAGAAAATGCCAAACATATCTTCTTTCCTGGAATTATGTTCTTGGAAGCATATGGGCAATTTTAAACTTTATAACTGGAAGGAGCTCAAAGATGAAATCCTCAGCGATGGAAAGAAAAATACGAACCATGATAATAATGTCAAAAGGCTCGGAAGATGAATGGTGCAAAAATTATTGGGCTCGCATTAGTCTGTATCATATTTACAAGTATGGAGATCAGTGCTCAAAAGATCTGGTCAAGGAAGGTGATGAGTTGCAAAAACAGCTCATGCTTAATTGATGAAATTACTTGGCAAACAAACCAAGAGTATAAAAACAAACAAGGATATAAAACAGGAGAAACCAGACATTACTGTAAAAAACCAGATGATTGGATTCCTATAATAAAATCTATTCTTAAAAAAGACGGCACTCACAATAAAATTTTATTAAAAAAAGTTATAAATGGTAAGTGTTATGAACTTTCATTTCCTAAAAAAATTGTTTTGTTTGAAACTGTTTTAAAAGGAGAGGGTTGGCATATAAAAAGAGCGCAGTGGCTATACGACCAGCCAGAGACATTTTATCAGGCATTTATTAATTCTAATAAATAAAAACAGATGCAATTAATGCGCCAATAATAATGACAAAAAATACTGCACCTATTATTTCACCATTTATTTTCATGACTGTCCGTTCACCCTATCTCTTAATTTATTAACATGCTCCCACAGCATAGATATTTGTTTAGAGTTAACATCTATTTCACTGCGTTGCTTAACAGTTTCAACATAAGTATCTCTCCTGTTAAGTTCTTTTGTAAGATTGTCTAAATCTTTTCTTAAACTTTTAACCTCTGATTCTAATCGCACTGCCATTACGATTACACCAAGTACAAATATTATTTGATGCCAATGCTCTGTTAAAAGTTCCATTTATTTCTTGCCAAATATAACAAGAGCTATGATTGCACCAACAGATGCACCAATAGCAAAAATCGCTCCCATTACATTAAATATTTTGTTCCATCTTTTTTTCGATATTTTCTTTCTTTTTTCAGAAAGCTCTTCATACTCTTTTTCTTTCTGAGCTCTCATTAACTGTATTTCAACCCATGTATCTTTTCCGAATCTTCGATTTAAAAGCAAAGAGATTTTATCAATCTGTTCTTGGCAGATCTTTTCATCAACAGTTTCCTGTATAGCCAGTTGAAGGAAGTTGTCAGATGTCACACCTTTAACAAGGCCACCCCATTTAGATGCAATAGGATGAGCTTTTTTCTTTACTTGCTCTTGACCTTTAAAAACATTGTCAATTAATCCTGCTATTTCAGAAACATCTTTTGTTGTATTTATCGCCATCTTAATGGCTTTACAACTTTGCTGGACCAACTGAAGTCCAACTAGTGTTTCTGCTACAACCATTATTTTACCCCAATGGCTCTTAGCTTTTCTTTCGTTTTTGGAGTTGCACCTTGAACAATAGCTTTAATTGCTCTGCTATCTTCTCTTTCGAGATCTGCACTGGTTGTTGTGGCAGTTCCTCTTCTTGCCGCAGTGCCAAATGCATCGATCATTTCATTATATTTTTGGGAAAGTTTAGCCAGAACTGTTTTGTCTGTTAACATTTTTTCTAAAATTTCAGGATCTTCGCTAACTAACATTTTTGCAACTTCTGTGCGTTGCTCTGCTGATAAGTTATCTAATTTTGTTCCAACAATATCTCTTAAAATCCGCATCGCTGCAAAAGGTGCGCTCATTGGTCTTAAGAACATATCAGCTACATTAGCTGCAAGACTCATTGTTCCTATTTTACTTTCTGCAGCTCTTTGGGGTGCTGTTGGAGATCCGCCAAGAACTCTGTTAGCTGTTTTAAGTGCCCTGTCAGCTAAGTTAATTTGATTGATTGCTTTATTTAAATCGTCTCCAGGAAAAATTGTTTCTAAAATCATCCTTTGTTTTTTGTCCAGATCATTTAAATCTCTGAATAAAGTTGCTTGCGAGCCAACTGTTCTTTTATTGCGCAAAGCACTAGCATAGCCAGCTCGTAGAGCTGCAATTGCTTCATCATCTCCTTTTTCTGCCAGATCATTAAATATAATTTCAACTTCATCTGCTGATTTAGAAAGAATTTTTTTGCCCTGTTCAAAAGCATCCGAGCGAGCCATAATCTTTGCCCATCTTGCTCTTGTTTTTGCTAATTCTGGCGATGCATCATCTAATGTTTTTCTAAGTGTTTTTTCTAAATCTCCCAATGCTGTGCCTAATGCACCTTCACCTTTGTTAAATGCTGCTGTTGTTTGATCGTTTAAAGATCTCCGTATAATTTCAGCTGTCTCTAAATCAACATCTCTTAACAATTCAACTTTACCAGCTTTTGTCACTTTAAAAAGAGGTGCCTGTTTAGAAGTTTGTATTAAATTAATTATAGCTGGTCTTAAATTCTCTTGCTGCTGCAAAAGTTCTACAACTTGACGATTCAAAACGCTGTATAGAACTCCTGTGGCAGAGGGATTCAAATCATCTTTAAATCCGTCGAAAACTTTTTTATATTCATCGCCTTCTGCATCTTTCAATTGTTTAGTGCTTCTCCCGAACCAATCTAAAATATTTCCTTTTTCTTTTTCTGGAGATAATGTTTTCTGTATTGTTGAAGCAGCTCTATTAGGGAGCGATGTTGCTCTTTTTGATAAAACATCTGCTATCTCTCCACGACCTTTGCCAGCTGTGCTATATAAAGCTCTCAATGACATTGCCAGTTCTGGACTCATATCTGCTATGACTTCCCCTTCAGAAACTCTCCTAATTATTTCTTCAGGTTCTATATTTGATTCTTGTATTATCCTAGCTAACTCGTCAGATTCAGCTTTCCCTAACAGACCTCCAAAATTTTTACGGAAAACATCAAGATTTAAAATTTTCTTTCCACCAGCTCCGATTCCTTTTACAACACCTTGAAATAATGGTCCAAGTGCTCCACCAGCACCAGCACCCAATGCAGTTTCTGAAGTTAAAATTCTATCTTGGAGGTCTCCTTCTTGCGCTCCAGTTGCAGCTACTGCGCCTTCTGCTGTGCCTTTTGCTATAGTTTTCGCCATTCCTTTAAGACCATATTGGGCACCGATCTTTGCTATATTAGCTGTGATTAGAGGAAGTGTAGTTCCTCCAGAAAAAACTAAAGTTGCGAGAGATGGAATTGCGGCACCACCAATTTCTAAAGCAAGTGATTCTCCAGGAGCTTTTTTGCGAGCTGTTTCTACTAACTTTCTTTCTTCTTCTACAGCTTCATCAAAAGTTAATTCACCGCCTGAAATTTTACTTAAAAAAGATCTGATTCCAGCAGTTGCTTCATCTCCATAATTTAAACTTAATCCTTGACCAATTAACCGAGCTCTGTCTGATATAGAAAGCTCTCCATCAGATTCTTCAACTTCTACATTTTCTTCTTCAACTTCTACATTTGCTCCTGTTAATCCAGGGGTGTTTTTTAAAGTAAATCCCATTATGTTCCCCAGCCTTTAATCACAAATATTTCATCAGTATCAGTGAAAAGTTTTCCTCCTCCTGATGCCCTGTTGTAAATGACTGCACCTTTTGGGAGATTTGCAACCCATCCATTGAATTGTTCTTCATCATCCATTGACCCAGTGTATTTTTCGTAAATGCCTTTGTCCATTTTTTCAAGAGCTTCTTTTACATTTTCTGGACCACCTCCACCAACAATAATTTCATATTTTTTCTGTGCAGCTTTTGCACTATTTTCTTGAACTTTTTTAAATGTGTAAAGAGATAAATAGTTTGCTTTTGGTGTATTGCCAATATCAGCGATTGATCTTTGATAAGCCTTAAATTCCATATCAGAAGTTGAGCCTGATCCAACAGGTCTCATTTTAGGAGCTAACACATTTGATATTGATTGAATAATTTGTTGATTTTGCACTTGCGGATCAGTTTGTCCGAATACTTGCCCAAAAATATTTCTTATTGGTAATGTAAGCTCTGAAAGACCACCAGTTTCAACATCCCCTGTTATTAGAAGATCCATTGCTCTGTCAACTTGTGGCATAACGTCAAAACTTTTAGCTATATAACTGTCATTTTTTGCAAGTAATGGAATTTCTTTTTCCCTATATGTTACAACTCCAGGTTTTGCACCACCAGTAACTGGAGTGAAATTAAAATCAATTATTTCATTGCCTTTGACTACAGGAGTCATCATCTGAAATGAATCAGCAAATACAACAGGATTGCCAACCATGCTATCTGTTGGAGCTGTAATTTTTTTAAGAACTGCTGCAAAATTTGGTGAACTTGCTGGAAGACCTTTATTTATTAAAAATGCTTTAGCATCCTCTTCTTTCATATAAGAAGCAGTGCTTCCTGTAGGATATTGTTTAAATGTTTTTGGCTTGGTTAGAGTAGATGCTAATTTAACTCCGAGACCGATGCCTGCAATATCTTCAGCTCGTTTCTGTTTTCTCTCTTCAAGCAAAGTTTTAACTACATTAGAGCCAGCTGCACCAGCTGCACCTATTGCTGTCGCTCCTGGTTTACTAGCTTCTGCTGCCATATTTGTAAAAAATTGAAAAGCAGTTAACCAAGGATCAGGTTTTTCTCTAGCAGGAATTAAACTTTGCCCAAGACTAAGATAACTTCTTAAAGCTCCAAGATTTGGATCTGGGTCACCAGTTCCAGCAGCTCCAAGTTTTAATTTGTTTGTAACATTGTCTACCATATTTTTAAGCCAATAATTTATAAGCTGAAGCCAAAGCTCCTAGACCACCCATTGTTTGGCCATAGACGCTTGGAGTTGGTACAAATTCACCGCCACGTTGCATACTGAATTCACGAGTTTCAAATGGCAATCCTTTCAAAGCTCCTAATGCAAAATTTACAGCTGTAAAAGGAAATTCTCTTTGCTCAACATAATCTTTATAAGCCAGCTCAAGAGCTTGTTGGTCAATCATTCTTTCAGCTTCGCCAGCTCCTATTAAACCTTGTGCCTCTTGCTGTATCAAACCTTGAGAAAGAGGAGCAAGTGCTTGAGAAGCTCCGAGTTCTAATTTCCTTGAAGCCTGATTTAGATCAAATGCTCTTTCTTGAGCTCCACGATCTCTTTCAAATTGGCTAGAAGCAAATTCTAACCCTGATCTACCAGCGTCTGCTAATATCCTCGCACGCTCTCTAGCCTCTCCACGAGTTAGCTCCGCACTTTCGACTCCTTGTCTACTTCCGCCAAATGCTCCACTCATTGCAGCTTGCGCACCAAGTTGGTTCCTATTGCGTTTAAATGTTTCTGTTATATCTTCTAATGCTGGTGTTACAGCTTGCGTATATATATCTGAATATTTTGCAAAATCAGACTCACCAAACTCTGTCGGTTGTATTCTTTGCGCACCAATATCACGAGCAACTTCTCCAGCACGAGAGAGATAAGGTTCATAAATGTCACTTTGGTCAGTTAATGTCTGTAAACCACGTTGCTCTGTTTCAGTTAATTTTGAAACTTGCCCAGGATCATTTATATCTTCATACGTTGCCAGCCTATCTCCTTCAAATAAAGGGAAATCGCTTTGAGCAAGCTCTGAAGCCTCTTGAAATAATTTCTGCCCACCAGCAGAAACCCATTCAGGGATCTGCGTATCTTTAAGAACTTCTTTTGGGTCAGGAAGAACTTGAACATTAGTCGTGCAAAGACCACCCATTATTTTTTCTCCGTCACATAATATGTGCCAGCTTTTAGTAATCCAAGCCTTTCATAAAATTTATCTTTTCTTTCCATGTCTCCACCATACACATGTCCTAACCTTACTTGAATATTCGGTTCAGATAAAATAAATTTTTTAATTAAACTCAAACCAGCACCTGTTGCTCTTTTTTCTTTATAAACATAAAACCACAAATCTCCAAGGAATTCTTCCTCTGACCACCAATCAGAAGAATACAATCCTCCAATGGAACCAATAATTTCTTCTTCTTTTTCTGCAACAAAAACGACACCTTTCTGCACTGTATGAACAACTGTGTTATACAATTTTTCAGGATTAATAGCAGAAAGTTTGAATTCAGCATCTTCATGCATCTGTACCAAAAGGGAAATAATATCTGCTCTGTCATCTTCATTTGCTTCTCTTATTTGCATTACATTTGCGCTAATGCACCCATTTGTGGTTGCTGTTGAACTTGAGATGCCACCATATTAATAACATCTTCAAGCTCTGGTAATATTTTCATTAAAATCCTTGCGCTCTCTCCATCAATCAGAGAATCAAGTTTACGCAATTCATCAGGAGTTAATGATTCTAGTCTAGACATAACAACAATTCTTATGTCATCATCAGGCTGCATCATCGCCTGAGAAGCATCACCACCCATCTCTTCATTTATACTAACAGATTCGTCCATCATCATTTCAGCCATTTAGACCTCCTTTTGTTTGTAAAGAACTGACCAATCACTTTTCTTACAGAATAAACCCATAGTCCATGACGGCCACTCTAGAAGCCTTCTGTAAATCTTGCCTAAGTAGTCTGGTTTTTCTCGTTTACCATACACATAAGCGATTTCATTCGCTCGGTGAACGCAAAGGTGCCTCCAGAACCAGACCATTCTGCCTTTGCGTAATTGATTGACCACAGGTATTGCCCAAATGTGATAGCCACGCACTAACTGTGGGCTTAAAAAGTCCCTAGTGAACCTATAATCATCTATGACTTGCTCTCTTGTTAAATATCCTTGGCGATGAAGTTCATTACAAACTACTCTCCCTCCGAAAACTTTAGCCAAAGTTCCTCCGATAAATCCACCTATTGGACCACCTACTGCAGTTCCGATAGCTGTTCCTGCAGTTGTTATTGCTGCACCTTTAACTGCTTTGAGTGGTTTTTGACCACTAAGTAAATTAAAAGCTAGATCAACTCCAAAAGTTGTGCCCACCTGCGCTATTCCAGGGGCATATCCTTTAAAACCTGACTCAAAAAATCCAGGTTGTGAAATTGCACCAGTTGTATCTATAGCAGGTTGATTTTGTAATGCTCTTAGTTCATTAAGCTGATCTATTTTATTTTTATTAAAAGCTGCAAATGTTTCGCCACCTGCTCCTGTTATATTTGCTTTAGTAACAGCAGTTGCTACTTCTGGATTAGTGCTTAATAGGTTGCGGGCTGTTGCACTAGGAAGAGCTATGCTTCCTTTTGGAATATCTAGACCACCACCAAAAGTTAATAAGTCTTTCCCTGCAGGAACTAAGCTATCAAAAAAAGGTTGCCCAGTTTGATTAGCTAATTGACCAGCTTTTGAAATAAGAGTTCCAGTTGCTGCTCTACCACCTTCAACAAGAATATCTTTTGTGCTTATATCTATTCCTTGATTGAGCAGATCTTCGTCTGGAGTTTGAGATATGAAATTTGCTGCTTCTTGGTGGAACTGATTATTAGGATCAAATTCAACTTCCCCTGTTTGAACTCTGCGAGCAAATTGAAACATTGGCATTGCTTTTGTTCCATAAATGTCTTGAAGCCTAACACCTGAGTCTAAAGTTGGTTGTTGAGTTCCTATTTGATAAACTGGGACAGTCCTATAAAGATCTGTAGTTTCAGTAATCTGCTCTTCTTCTGGAGATATTGATCCTATTCCTTCAAGTGCCATTAGCCTATTATCCCTCTTTCTTTTAAATCTGTTATTAATGTCCCCAGAACGTCTGCTAACTCTGCAGTTGTTGTTGAATCTGCATTCATAGTCCTATCAGATGTTACATTGGTTACAGTATAAGGATCAGATGAAGCAGCAAGATTAGTAGTAGCAATATTCTGCTCTAGCTGGTTAACCAACTGATTTGCCCATCTTACATTATAATCTGATGGGGGTGACGGCAATCTTCCTCTCCTTATACTCATCTCAATCCATCTGGCCTAACATTAACTCTAAATGTGCCAAGCTCCCAATTATCGCCAACAGCAGAGCTTGCTATGCGCATTTTCATTTGTCTTCCTTTTGCTCTTAAAGATACTTTACTTGTAGTTGGGGAAATAGTAAATGGTCCTTTTGTAATTTCGGCAGAATCATCAGGATATTTCTTTGATTTTAATGTTAAAGACACTGATCCTGTAATAGTTCCTGCAGGAATTACTTTATCAATCATAAATACATTTGTTCCATCGGGTTGACCTTGAGCA
>CAACVF010000050.1_pt2 | contig 22883 bp, 29 predicted proteins | sample 2381781 | NCBI WGS metagenome assembly CAACVF01 (sample SAMEA5211967, study PRJEB30684) | marine metagenome | biome: Marine; feature: Epipelagic; material: Water | collected 2015-10-15 | depth 60 m | reverse complement strand
GCAATCTAATGCTAACGATCAAGAAACATTAGGACCAGACCTAGAAAACTTTAGTCTGTTCGGTGTGGATGATAGTGGGATTCCAGACTTATCTCAAAATATAGTTACGCCTTCTACAGGTAGGGTAGATGTAATACCATCTCCAATATTTAAGCAAGGTCTTAGTGATGAAGAGTTTGGAATTTTCACAATGACCGGAGATGTTTCTCAGGAAACTCTTGAAAACATTGCATACGATATTGCAAACAATTACGAACTTACTCAGCAAGAACAGGCTATCTTGTCTAACCCAGTTGCAAGACAAAAAATTATTAATCTTATAGCGCAAAAAGAACAAACGCTTAAACAAGAACAACTTGCAAAACAGTATTTCGCAAGACTTAAGAAGAATAGTATTGATGGTATTTTATCTGCTGAACAAGAAGTCTCAGACTTAAACCCAATAATTGATGTAAAGACTCAGACTCGTGGACCAGTCGGTCCTCCAAAAGAAGCACCAACTGTTCCCACTGCTGAAGAAGCAAGAAAAATATTAGAACGAAATCCTGATAGAACAACAGGACTGTCTAATAAATATTTTGAAAATCTTGCAAAACAAGTACAAAGGGAAGACGCTCGTACTGAACAGAGAGGTAAAGATCCAATAGAGGGAAAAGTTGTAGGGAAAGAAACAAAAAGAGTTATTGGATTACCTACTCAAGATGATGTTTCTACAGCCGAAGCAACCAACTTAGGATACCAAAGAAATACTGAAACTATTGTACTTAATGACGCGGGAACACAAGAGCGTATAAGTAGAGGAAAGGCAGAGCGAACAAAAGTATATGAACATGAAAATGTAGTCATTAAAAAAGCAGACCCACTAGGAGTTGAATCAACAACGTTAGAATCAACAACAACTACTAGAGAATCACCTTGGGTAGCAATAGATAAATCATCGGGCGCTATATTAAAGTCTGTACCTTCAGGTAAAAAAGGAAGATTAAAAGACGGTAAAGAACTATCTAATAAAGAACTATTTCCTGTTGAGATTTATTCTGAAACAGACAGTAACGTTAGGATGTTACTTGCAGAATTTCAGGAAACAACTGGAGATGCATCAGGAGTAACCTTTGACCAAGATATAGAGTCGAGAGTAATTACTCAAGAACTTGGAAAACGTGGCGATCCAGATAGAATTGATGCAGGAGATAAAGTTAGATGGAGGAATAAGCGAACAGAGAAATATCTTAGTGATGATATTTATCTAGTAAATGAAAAGCCTGAAGACCTAACAATTGATGGGAAAAAATTTACAAGTTTTAGAGTAACGAAAATGTCGGGAGGGGGAGGGGTTGAACAAACTATAAATATCCCTAAAAATTCTGAAGATACTTTAGTTATTTTTCAATCAGCGGGAGACATACAAAAAGAAAAAGGGAAGGTAGAGAGAGTTCCTTCTGAAAAAGATTATTTAGCAGATCCCACACTTACTGAACAAGAAAGAGCGGAGTTTGCAGAAGAGACAGGCCAGTCAAGAGAAAAAGTAACTTCAAATAAAAAACGTTTCTTAGAAAAAATAGAATCTAGCAAACAATTTAAGAACAATCTAATTAAAGCGCTTACTAGATTAGAATTAATTGGAGGCATAGACGATGTAAGAAAAACACTTAGAGAAGATTCTACTAGGATAAGTTTATTTAGTGAATATAAAGAAGATAACTTTGAGCAACTAGGAAAATCCAGTGAAGAAAACATTGACGCTTGGGTAAATAAAGCGCTTAAAGATTCTAGTCCTATCATTACAGAGAACCTTAAATATCCAGAAATTCTTACTAGGGCTGACCTTGATAATAAAACAAAGGAAGTAACTGAATTTGTAGATAGTAAACTTAGCAAGGGTAAAACAGTTAAGGATAAAAAAATACCTAGCACATCTTTGCTTTCATACGATGCTGTCAGAGGAGAAAAGCCTACTCCTGAAACTTACAGAGTTAAACTAAGTAAGGAAGCCGCTAATAAACTTGGTCTTGATCCAGAGTTTTATTATGATTGGGAAAATATTTCCTCTCCGCAATGGGGAGAACAACGCGATGACTTTATTAAAGTATCGGGTCAGGTAATTAGGCAGAAGAACAGAGATGGTGTTCCCTCAGATATTATAGCCATAAAGGTTAGACCCCCTAAAGCAAAAGCCCCTACAAAAGAATCATTAAAAGAGATTGATGTTGCTAATCTTCCCAACAAAGTACCTAATAAAGAAACTGTTGATAAAGCATTTATAGATCAACTAACTGGTCTTCTGGTAATCAAAAGAAAAGAATCAGATCAGGTAGAGGTTGATGGATATAAACTTTTCGTAGACGATGATGAAAAAACTTACGATGTTGAAGTCTATTTAATTTCTAACAACAAGTTTGATGCAGAAGCGAAGCAAGAATCTATATTTCAAAATTACTTTAGTTCAACAGTTATTGGAGAAGGTAAGGGTGATACTACAGTTCCTGCTCTTGAGAAAAGAGTTAAACCAGAAAAAGCAGTTGCAAAAATTAAACAAGAAGTTAAAGGAGAAGTCAAAGAACTTCCAATTAAAGTAAAAGAAATCAATTCTGTTATAGAAGAACCTGGCACTATTGTAAGAGTCAAGGTTAGTCCTATGATTATTGCTAAAGTTAATAGAGAAAGAGTTGATCAAGGTCTTAAAAAATTAAAGATTAAAGATTTCTTTACTGCGTCTATAGGAAGTAGAAAAGATCTTATACAAGTTTCTTTAGATGGGACTGTTAGACAAATGAAACTTACTTCTATACTAGATGCTACAGTAGAAAGGTTTGTCCCAGATAATCAGGGCGCTAAGGATTATTTTGAAGTTAACTTGGCAAGAGATCCAGATGCTTCTGTAACTCTTATATCCTCCTTTAAAAAATTAGACAAAGGAAAAGACAACAGGTTTAAGAAAAATGAAAAGAAGACACGCTTTGTAGAAGAGGGTGTTTCATACGAAGATTTTGTAAATTCAATATACAGGGACACATCTTATCGTCATGGTGTATTCAATACAAACAAAGACCAGATAATAGAAAAGAAAGAGGAGAGACTTAACAAAAGCAAAGGAAAGAAAGCAGTAGTTTCTTTGTATAGCGGGGTGCAACTTACTGGCGTAGTTAAACGTGCAAGTAACGGAAGCCTAGAACTAGTGCAATTAGATACAAAAGACTTTGCTCCTTCAGATACCGCAGGTGGTAAGTCAATTCAAAGATGGCGTCAAAGAGAAATTCAAAAAAGGGTTTCTAATTTAAAGCCTACAATAATCGACTTACTTAATATTGAATCAATTCAAATTGAAAAACCAAAAAGTAAGTATGTCCCCGAACTTACTCCTGCAGAAGACATCGAAAGAAGCGGGGAGATGATTGTCTTTACTCGCGGAGAAGAAAAAGATACTGATCTATCAAGAACAACTCCTCTATCTGTTACAGATTCTATTAATGAAGTCACTGTATACAAACTACGAAACAAAGATCTATACAATATTTTTGTTGATGATACTAGAGCGGTTGTTAAAGGTAAAACAAAAACTGTAAAGTTTAAAGAAATGGAAAGTGTTAGTCTTGAAGATACGATTAAATTTCTTAATGAACTAGAGCAAGACACTGGTGGAAATATAAGACTTAGGAAACTACCCTCTACCATAGTTGCAGAGCCAGTTACCTACACAAAAAACTTGCTTACTAAAAGAAAATCTTTTGAAAAGAAATATGATCCAAGTGCTGTTAAATATGTGTACAAAAAAGCACCTGCCATAGAATCTAAACGAACATTGGGTAAGGTTGTTAGGGATAAAAAATTACTTGCTGATGCTAATGATCTTATCGAAGCAGGAAATAATCTTGATGAACAACTTGATTTAGATAGATCAGCAGATGCTATTTTACAGGCGGCTACACTGGTAGGCGATGCAAAAAGAAAGGACAAAGATTTAGAAGAAGATAATAATGTAGCAGAAGTAAATGATGCAAATGTAGACACCGCTAAAGATAATAATGTAGAAGCAGTAACTGATCCTGTAGATACTTCCGTAAGCGACGTTCCTGTAGATAAAAAAGGCTCCAAAAAGAAAAAAGATGTAATGGCTGAGGCTGGAAAAGTAATTGAACAATTTGCAAAAGAAACAGGAGTTCGTGACAAGACTCTTGATATATATGACGCCGAAGGAAATCTCGTATCTAAAGGATACAGACTTGATAACAAAGTAGATAAGTCTAAGCGTCAAATTGGAGATTTAAAAATTGGTGAAGAGTTTACAGATAATTATGGTGGCGTATGGAAAGTAGTTCAAAAAGTAAACCAATCATCTTACTTACAATTCTTGAAAGGAACGGCTCCTGCCCTACCTTTTAAAGTTAGTTACAAAAATAAAAAAGATGTAGCAAATTTTAGTCCTGGCTTTCAAATTGAAGTTGACAATGCCAGTACTCCTAACAGCCTGAAGGTAAGAATAAGTCATGACAATTTTGAGACTGACTTTGAAAACTACTCAATCGTTAGACCTGTTCCCGCAGATGCCGAAGGTTCAATTCAATATAATACCGGCATGACTCCGCAAACTTTTAAAGAGTCCATTGGAAAAACAATCGGAAGGCTTAACCTTAAAAGAGTTATCGACAGCGGGGAAGTAAACATAGTACAGAACCAACAGGACCTTCCTTTTAATGTAGTGAACATGGGAGTCAAGGCTGTTACCAGAGATGGAAACATCTGGTTTGTTACAAACAACATTAAAGAAAGCGAGATCACTGGCGTGTACCTTCACGAAATGGGGGTGCACCTTGGGCTAAAACAAATATACGGGGGAGACTTTAGTTCTTTACTAGGAGAGGTTAAGTCCAGAAGGAACAGTCCAGAATGGAAAGACGCATTTGATACAGCGACTAATGTAGCAGACCAGAAAACATTTGGAGATGACATAGCGCGAGAGAATTACATACTAGAAGAAGCGCTTGGTTATTTTGTTGAGACTAACGCAGACTACAAAAATTCTTTCTGGCAGATTATGTTTGATGGACTCAAAAGATTAGCGGCAAGAGTTCAGATGTATATCGGAATGCCTGTGTCTGATGGACAACTAGTTGCCTTTGCTAGAGGAGCGGCTAGAGGAATGTCTCAAAGAAATAGACAGCAAAGTCTTGACCTTGATGATGAAGAGTACTATTCCGTAGCACCCAATGCTTTTGATAAAGTATTTGATAGCGCATCAGAACTATTAAACATTGATTCAGCACAAAGAATTCAGTACAAAGACAAGGCCAGTGGAACGTGGTCTTCTGTGCAAAAGTTTTTTGATCCGTTTGCAAACCTTCCATTTGCTAGAGACTTTAGAAAACTTAGGTCATTGTTAGGTGGAAAACTTGGAGAGGTGGATAAGTTTGCAGAGGCTGTTCTTATTCAGTATGACAATCTTAATGAGCAAGAGAACCAAGAACTGTTCGACTACTTTACAGATGCAAATGCAACTCCAGAAAGTATTAGCCGTAAAGACCTGAGAGAAACATCTGTTGCTCTTAAAGAAAAGATAATGGAGATAGCAGACGAAGGCAAACTAAGAAACATGTATCCAGAAGCAAGCGAAGAACAGATGCAAGAACTAAGGGGAGCATACCTCCCAAGAGTTTTCTTGTACCACCTTCTACAGCAAGGATTCTCTACTGGAGCAGGGCAAAAAACAACAAGTAAAAGAGACTACACCAATCTTCGTATTGAAGATATGGACAGTGATCTTAGAGAGATGTGGGGAGAGATTAAAGATGTTAGATATCTTCTTTACAGAGCGGTAACAATACCTCAACAGGATATTGCAATAGTAGATTTTCTAGAACAAGTATCGGTTCAGCAAGCGTTTCGAGATACAGATGAAGCAATAAGAATAAACTCTGATATAGATAAACTTGAGATTGAAAGACAAGGTGAGGATACTTCACAAGATCGTCGGCAAGAAATTGTAGTAGAGATTAAAGATCTTAAAAAAGAATTAAAAGAATTAAGGAAGTCAGGGGGCGCTACTGTTAAAGGAGAGATACCTTGGGTAATGCCTAACCAGTGGTTATATATTAAACAGGAAGGCAAGGACGGAAAAGAAATTCCTGTGCGAAGTACGCTTGCCTCTGTTAATAGACAAATTAATTCCCTATCAAATTACGAGCAAAATGTTCCTAACCTAACAGACAAGGCAAGGCAAAATATTCTATCTAGAATTGCAGTGCTAGAGAATGCAAAAAAAGAATTCTATGATTCAGTTGGTGTTAACCCGAAGAACTAGACAAAGAGTTAGACTCATACTACGACGATAACTATGACATCAGTCTTTTTGAACAGATTCCTAATGAGGAAAAGTTTGGGACAGCGGCTAACTTGTATGTACGTAAAGAAATCTATGAGGACATTGTTGGCAATGCTGACATGGTTAGTGGACAACAAAACCTATTTCAGAAAATGCTTCTACCCTATGGTAAACACGCCAAGTTAGTTAGCATATTTAAAACAATGAAGGTTCCTTTGAACCCGCCTACTGTTGTACGCAACATTGGTGCTAACCTTATCAACATGCAACTGTTAGGTGGCGTTGCTTTTCATAGACAGCCAAAACAAATAATGGAAGCCTTGAGGGAAATGAGAGGCCAAGAACGAGGGACTGAGTTAATTCATTCAGAAACAGGTAAGAAGTTTACACCATACGAACTTGCAATGGAGCAAGGCATTGGCGCTACCACTCTCACAAGTGCAGAACTCCGTAAACTTGAAAAGGTTTTTGCTTTCATGGAGACTGATGGGTTAGCAGGAATCTTTACCAAGGGTAGAAAATACTGGAATCAGATAGCAGACTTTGGTAGTAATCTTTATCAAGGAATTGAAACGCTAGGTAAGGTAGTAGTTATATCAGACATGCTACAAAACCAACGACCTGCACTAGAAAAGATACTGAGTGAGTCTGGCTCAAAGACTCTCACCATAGAGGACATTGCAGTTCAAGAAGCCAACAGAGTTTTGTTTGATTACAGCGAGGTTAGCCCCACGATCAGAGGTCTAAGATCATCTTTCCTTGGAGCGCCATTTATTACATTTCAAGTTAAAGTTCTTCCTGAGTTGGCAAAAATTGCGGCTGATCCATCTAAGTGGCACAGGCTACTGCCTTACGTCATGATGGTTGGAGGAATGCAAGCGCTGTTTGGTGGTATACCATTTGATGACGATAACGATTGGGACAAGATGCAAGAGTTGCTTCCTGAGTGGACTAAAGATAACACGATGGTGTTTCTACCTTGGAAAGATTCAAACGGAAACTGGCAAGCAGTAGACTTGTCTTACTTCTTCCCTTGGTCTTGGTTTACCCAGATGAGTAGCAACATCATGAAAGGTGAGTTAGGTAAGGCCGCAGTAGAGGGCGGTGTTATTGGACCAGGCTTTCAGTTGATGACTACCTTTATAACAGGTAAAGATCCTTGGTCTGGATATGATGTCATTAATGAGAACGATTCTACTTCAGATAAAGTGTTCGACTTTATGAGTTATGCAAACTCAACGATCATGCCACCTTGGTTAACTCGAAATGGAATTGTATCTATATCATCTCTTTCAGAAGCAATGGTGAGGATGGACCCTAGTGAACTTGAGGGTAAACTTCCAGACCTAATGCTAGGTAAAACTAACAGGTATGGTGAGCCAAGAAGAAGTGCTATGGGTGTGCTTGGTTCAGCAGTTGGCTTGACTGCCTATGCTGTATCTCCTCAAGCAAGATCGAGGCAATCCAAAAGATACATGTCAGACATTAGAGGGTTAAAGGCAGACATAACTTCAATTAGGAAGGACGGCAAACTAACCCCTAAAGAAAAATCAAGAAAGACTAATGCTGTAAGAGATAAAATAGATGAAGTCAGAAAAGAGATGAACGAGTTTAATACCAAAACTTCTGGAATAAAAAGATCTTTATGAAACTAGCAAAGGTGGAATGGTTAGACATTCTCGCTTCGGCGGGGTGGGAAAAAGAAGATGAGATAGAGCCGCAACCTTTTGTATCTGTCGGATACCTCATCGTTAAGGACTCAAAGGTAGTTAAACTAGCAACCACCAAGGATGAAAAGGGAGATTACTTTGGAGTAACCGCCTTTCCCATCGGATGCGTGGTGTCCATTACTTATGTAAACGAGATAGGTGACGCTGAGTAACAGCATATATCTCGTCGTAGTAACCCTCACCATCTAATTGATTTAACATGATCACTCCTCTCCACCACTGATGTTCAGTATCTCTGCACCAATTCTCAGAGTATTGAGGATGACTGTAGCATCCGGCACTTAAGCCGAATATTTTCTGCCCATCTGGGCGTGTCTGTTCTGCATGGTTATACAGGTGTGTGTGTCCCTGAACGGCAGAGCAGTGTAGTTTTGAAACCAAAGTAAACCCTAAGTGAACACTGCTTATAGGTCTACCTGATATACCAGAAGTAAAGTAATGACTAAAGGATATTCCTTCTACAGTTAGCACTGATTTAAATGGAGTAACCTTCCAACCATTCTTCTCGTACTGAAGATCAGCCATAGAGATAGTGCCATCTAACTCTGCGGCTGAGTTTGTAACCCTGTTGATCCTGTCTTCATGGTTACCGAGACACATGTGCATCTTTGGTTTGTACTGCTTCTCTTTGTTTTTTCTTTTCCTAGCGTTGTACCTTCTTAAAGGATCTAATAATTTCTCTTGGGCATTAATGCAACTTTCAATATCTTTCTTATATCGCTTGCCTTCAAATCCTTTAGTTCCTTTATCATAAGAAGATAAAGATGGCATGTCTGCAAAGTCACCCAAGCAGACAATGTAGTCAGGCTTATGCTTGATAATAAACTTACCAAGGTGAGTGAACCTTTCATTATCGTAATCTGGATTTGCATGTGCATCAGGAATTATCAGTAGATTCACGTTGTTTAACCTCCTTTATAATTGCTTCGTTTCTTTCATCGGTTGTACTGAAGGGTCCTTTAGAGGATAGATATGTTTTCTTACTGTTGGACAGCATGTAATGGTAAGCCTCTCCTACCTTGTATCTCTCCACTCTATAATCAGTACCCTCAACCTTGCCTGTTCCCACATTGCCCCAAATTATTTTCATAATTCACAAGCCCCTCCAACACAAGCAAGTTCCTGACTGCTAGTTGTAACATCGTCCTCCTCAATAATAGAATCCCAATCTATATTGGACGGGATAAGTTTAGACATTTGTTTGTACGTGTCTATGGTGCAGTCTTCGTAAGGAGCAGACTCATAAGAGTGCGCTTCATCTGCACTAGGTAAGAATGAGATGCCAGATGAGATGTCCCAATGAGAATATATCCATGCACCTACAGCCATCCACTCTTCTTCTTTAACATAGATAGTAACGGAAGGCTTATGCTCACACCAGTTGACTGCAAACTTTTTCCATATCTCTAGGTGATCAATGGCTCCAAGGTCATGCCTAGTTAAAGAACTCTTCGGAGATTTTTGAGGGAACTCAAAGACCCAAGCCTCTGAATTATACGGATCAGTATGGTGAGGTAACCCACAATCAATCAGCATCTGTGACAAAGGATCTTTCTTGTCATTACGAACCCTGCGAATCAGGTATGAATTGTAACGAGGATGTATACCCGATGCCGAATCAACAAGTTGACTGACCGTACCTGATGGCTTGACGCATGTGATAGCGGCGCTCTCTGGTATGTCTAGTTTCTTAGCCCACTTCTTGTTTACCTTGATCGCATGATCCCTGAGAGATTTAAGTTCATCATCACTGCAACACATGAGGGCAGGGCAATCCATTATTCCTGTCAGGCTTACACCGAGAAGTCTTTCCTCTTCTGTATTCCTACGCCATTGAGGAGATAGATATCTGAATTCTGTTAGGGTTGATTGAACGGTACCAATGATCGTTGCAATCTCTACCTTACGCCTGATGTCATCAAGGCTATCCTTCTCTCGACAAACTACTTCGCTTAAATTGCAGAACTGTCGAGGTCTAAGTACTATTTCCGCGCAAGGGTTTACCCCAAAATCATATTGGTTATCTCTTCTCTCTGGAGCCATGCTCTTTGCCGCTTCACGATTGAAGATACCACGCTCTCCGCTACGGCTTTCGTATAGAGCGCTCCACTCACGCATGAAGATACCCATGTCAGGCTTCTCCGTATAGCACACGCTGTTGTTTGCTAACGCTCTCTGTGGATTCTCCATCCACCACTGACCAGACTTGGCATGACGCATACGATCATCAGTAAGATTGGATAGAGAAATTGTTGCGCTTCTCCTGACCCCACCTACTACGACTGACTCACCAATAAAACAAACCAGATCATGGCATTCTATTGAACTAAGTTTCCTACCTGCCGCGCTTTTAAAAACAGAAACAAAATTCTTAAACATTTTATCTAAAGGATCAGGACCTGAAGCCCTTCCTCCAAATGTCTTAAGCCTAGCACCTGCCTCTCTAATCTTGGATAGATCCCAAGTGGGAACCTGACCTGCATAAAGCAAAGAGACAAGTTCCTTAAGTCCTTTAGCCCATCCTATCTTGCTATCCGATACAACTATAACTGAGTCAGAGTCATAGAATTGGTCAGCCACTTGAGGTAGTGCGCTGATGTACTGCCTCTCTACTGAGAAGCCAACCCCTGTCCCGCACATTAGAACGTACATGCATTCATCAAATGCTCTTGGACTGTCGATAGTTAAGTACGAGCAATTATATCCCGCGACTGCATCTCTCTCTAATGCTTTCCCACTCGTCATTAAACATCTCATACTAGGCATGACTTCCATATTAACTATGGACTCTCGCGCCTTACGCAAGTCCTCGCCTGTTCTCTCTGAGAAGAATGATATGTATCTATCTACTGTCTCTTCCCAAGTCTCCCTTCTCTTGTGTGAGTCTAAGTACTTTGCGTACCTAGATTTGTGTATAAACTTTTGGTATTCATTCATAAAATTATTGGACCATTTTCTGTGTGAACTTCTAAACTAAGTTTGTCTATCTCGCTAGTCGGTACAATCCATTTGCTGTTATCGGAAAGACCTAACTCATAAACACTAACATCTTTGTAAGTACTATTAGATGACATGTCACCTGAAAGAACTTCTTCCTGTCTTCTGGATTTCTTTATCCAACAGATTAATTCAACGTTCATGTTAACTGGATCTTCCTGCAAGACAACATACCTACTTGATTGAACGCGCTTATAGAACTTTACTTCTTTGTATAATGACATTCTAATTCCTCATAACTGTCACGTAGTTTTTCTTTTATTGCGTACTCTATATACTCTTCAAGCGAAACCCCCCAGAAACTTTTGTATACATCACTCCAGTTTCTTGAGGGGTCTTGTTTACTTTTGCGATAGAAATATCTAGCAGAGGAGTAGCGCATAGTCTCTCCCAGACTGCCCATCCTTTCTAGAATGGGATATCTCCACCACTTGTTGGCTCTACCGATCCTCCGTCACCACTACCACTGGACTTGCTTCCAAACATCTGCATTATTGATCCAGTGATCTCAGTAACGTATCGCTTTACACCTTCCTTATCATCATAAGACCTGTTAGAGATGCGACCTTCGATGTATATCTGATCCCCCTTGTTGACATACTTCTTGATTACATCTGCCGTCTTACCGAAGAACACAACCTTGTGCCAATCAGTTGTTTTCTTATCTCCGTAGCCACTGTTGGTAGCCAATGAGAAGTTAGCAATGGTGTCTCCAGATTTAGTCTCCCTAAACTCTGGTTCCTTACCGACATGACCCACTAGAATTACTTTGTTTACACTTGCCATACTGGTCTATACCTCTTGGTTAATTGCCACAAATTTAAGGCCGCTTCAAACATACTAAACAGCCTCTCTCTTTCTTCCCATTGGTAGTCAACCACATAACCGGGGTAAGAAACTGAAATAAAAAGATTAAGAAGTTTTCTCCCGCCTCCAATACCATGATTGTATGCCGCTAACTGAACACCATAGGCATCATACACATCAGGCTTGGCTCCCTCATCTAGTTCTTTTGTCTTGAAGTCAACAACCCACTCTTCAGAGTTAACATCTATCTTCCCGCCATACCCAGAAGGATGAGAAAATGATTGCTCAACTTTCCAATCCTGATCACCGCATACCTCCTTCATCTTTGCTAAGGTTTGCATGACCATGTGTATTTCGTTTGGATCTTCTGACCCACACTTACCAGTGAGTAGTTGTTGCTCAAGTAGATTGTGAATGTAAGTCCCTCTCTCAGCAGATTGTATAGCCGCCTTCCTTGCGTTAAAGAAGACACGCTTTTTAAAAGAAGCATCAGTCTCTTCCCAATCCCGCTTGGTATTAATTGCGGCAGTAAAGAGTTGATCCTGATAGTACCTATTCAATCCCGCAGAGGCGACCATATCCTTCCACACGGTGGAGACAGAAGGAACCCAATCGTTCTTACGAGCGTCACGTAAGGTAGCATTACGCATCTGACCTGACTTGGATTTAATTTCGTAACATGGGTTACCTTCCTTATCATACCAGTGGCTCATTTATATAAACTCCAATAGTTTTTTTGCTTGAAGTTAAATTCTCTAGCAAGTTTATCTATGGTATTCTGAGTTTCCAGACAGTCATTAGCCATCGCTGACCCAACTTCTAAAACATCTCTGATCACTCCACTTGAACTGTTGATAAGTTTAAGAATCAATTCTTTTTGCTCGTCATTTATCTTCTGGGCAACAGTTTTATCAACAGGTTTCTTTGATACTTTTTTGCTAGTCATTTTCTTTAAAGTCCTCCGATTCATCTTGACCGTACACTCCATACTTGTATGCTCCAGAAAATTTAAGCACAGCCCTAGACAGCGCTCTCTTCTCTGCCATCTCTACCAAGTAGAGGTGAGTCGTATTACCTTCCTTAGCCTTTCCGTAAAGAGCAGACCCAAAGGTTTCAATAGTAGTGTCCCCCTTGACAGCAACTGCTTTGACAACAGCGAAGTCTCTTTCGGGAGGATTGTTTAACAGTTCAAACGAAACTTTAATTTCATTTGTGTACTGAATTTTTTCAATGCCTGTTCGAGTTATGATGGGAATACTTTTCCCTCCACGCTGTAACTTAAAGATGTCCTCCTCTACGATCAGGTCATTTGCTTTCACTAACTCATTTAAAAATTCTCTCTTAGTCGTTGCCATCTTCTTCCTCCTGTAGGGACTGCATCCATTGTTCTTCCAAAAGAGTTTGCTCGTACTGAAGCCGAGCAAAATAATCTAACTCATCATCATCCATATTCAATGTGCTCCATTCGTACATCAAGTTGATTTGCCAACTGCCTAACCCTTTCAATCAGGGAAGACATTTCCTCTACACTAAGTTCGGATGTGCTTTGAACCCTTGTTCTCTTGCTACCATCCAAGCCTGTATATTCTACATCGCCAAGATATTCTTGACAAACATACCCCTTTATCTCATCGACAGAGTGACCGCTAGTCTCTGCTATTGCCCTAATCATAGCGTGAAAGAAGTTGTTTTGCTCTACGCTACGACTGCTTTTGTATTCCCTGATGATAACTTCTTGGTGCTTACCATCAGTGTCAATGGAGTGAACATGATCCGCGCACTTGGATCTAATGAGTGGTGTTTTTATTACGAAGCGTTTCATTCTCATCCTCCAAATCTTTTTTGATTTCATACATACCTTGAACAGCACCCTCCATGTATACGCCTTTCAATAGTTCCTTGTACTTAGACATGGATGCATGAACAAAGATGATGCTTGGATATATTCTTTCCTCAAACTCTTTATCGATAGATTCGATTGCCCTCTCTGCTTTATCTACCGCTTTCTTTTCTTCCATTAGTTAAGCCTGTCCGTGAATGTTACCGTTTTAACAATCAACTTATAAAGTTGTGAAGAGTCTGAATATATGTGACCATCCAACTCCTCCTCGATTATTCTCTTTGGGATCTCATCGTCCATGTCTCCACTGCATCTAACTTCGATGGCTACTAGGACATCTTTAGTATGCCATTCGTGATCGCCATCCCTATCGTCTGTAGTATCCATCTGTATTGTGTTTCCCTATCATGTTCCAATGAGTGGCAGTCCATGTGGCACTGCTGACATACTGGCATAGTGTAATAATCAGGAGCCTTCAACCCCATCCCCGCACCCAATGCATTACTTCTTATGTGGTGCACTTGAACTGGGTAGGTTCCACAGTGAATGCAAGGCTGTTCGGCTACCCATTCCATGTACTTTCGGTTCTTCCATTTTTTCATCTGTTGATTATACACCAGAACATCTGTTAATATCATACCCCTTTTATTTTTTTTGGGAGATTGAATGAGCATTCGCAGAATACTTAGATCACTTGATCTTGACCTTAAGCCGTCAGAGAAAATGATCATGGTGCTGTTATCAGATAATGCCAACGATGAGACAGGAGAATGTTGGCCTTCACAAACTTACTTGGCTAAAAGATCTGGCCTGACCAGACAAAGCGTGAACAAAATTATTAAAACACTGAGCGATGCGGGACACATAACTGTGCAGAACAGGATTGGAAATGGCATGAAGACTTCCAACATGTACAGGGTATTGTCTTCTTGCACGATGTCAAATAATCAGACAAAGGGTATGTCAAATATCCCGACAGAGGGTGTCAAAATATCCGACATAGAATCTGTAATAGAACCTGTCAATGAACCATCCTCAGATAATATCTGGTCAGTCTGGGAAAGGTTTGCAGGTAAGAGTGCTAGACCAGTGCTTGGTAAATTGATTAAACAATATGGTGAGCACGAGGTAGCCAAGGCTATTGGGGTTACCATTCTCAAGCAACCTGCTGATCCGAAAGGTTATATCTATGGGGTGTTAAACCAGAACAAAAGAAAGAGGAAAGGATTCCAAGCATGAAAGATTACGCAGACTTTGGTATTCAAATTAGTGGGTCAGGTAGGCAGGTAGCAACGACTTGCCCCCAGTGTAGTAAAGATCGTAGGAAAAAATCAGCGAAGTGTCTGTCGGTAAACACGGAAGAAAAGATATGGCTGTGCCATCACTGTGGTTGGAGTGGTAGCCTTAAGGGTGGGAGTGCAGATAGCCTTGGGTTGCACTGGAGAAAGCCAGAGTTCAGGAAGCCAGAGCCAGTACCCAAGATTAGTTTGTCAGATAAAACTTTATCTTGGTTGGAGACAAGAGGCATATCAATATCCACATCAGAAGAGTGTGGTGTGACTGCGAAAGAAGTGTACATGCCGCAGTCAGAAGAGATAAAGATGGCGCTTGCTTTCCCGTACTATCGTGGAGGTGAGTTGATCAATGTTAAGTACAGGTCAGGATCGAAAGAGTTCAGATCAGAGGTTAATTCTGAGAGGATACTGTATGGGTTGGATGATATATCTGATTCAGACAAGGTAGTTATATTTGTGGAGGGAGAGATGGATAAACTATCTCTTTACGAGGCAGGTATAAAGAACTGTGTCAGTGTGCCAGATGGTGCGCCATCCATTACGTCAAAGGATTACTCATCTAAGTTTGATTTCTTGAGTGAGCCTAAGATCAATGGGGTTGAGAATGGCAGGACATACATCATTGCAGTTGACAACGATGGACCAGGTCAAAGACTACAAGAGGAACTAGCGAGAAGGTTAGGCAAGGAAGTTTGCAGTCGGGTGACATGGCCTGAAGGATGCAAGGATGCTAACGATGTGCTCGTTAATCATGGTAGGAAAGTGTTGGTTGAGTGCATAGAACATGCGGAGCCATACCCTATAGCGGGTACGTTTACGACAAGCGATCTGACGGATAAGTTAGGAGAGTTATACGATCACGGATTGGAGAGAGGGATATCTACTGGTTGGAAATCATTGGACAAGCACTATCTTGTGAGGCCAGGATGTTTCTCTGTTGTCACTGGAATACCATGCAGTGGTAAGTCTAACTGGATTGATTCAATGATGGTTAACATAGCCAAGACAAAGGGTTGGAGTTTTGCAATCTTCTCCCCTGAGAATCAACCATTAGAAGACCACATGTCTAGGATCATGGAGAAATTTATTGGCGCTCCATTCAGGGAGGGCATGAGTAACAGGATGACAAAGGATGAGTTGAAGTACGCCAATGATTGGACCAAAGAACACTTCCATTGGATACTGCCAGAGGATGACTCGGAGTGGACGTTAGATAACATACTGGAAACAGCGAGAGGATTGGTGAGGAGGCATGGGATTAGGGGGTTAGTGATAGATCCTTGGAATGAATTGGAGAGTGCGAGAGGTGCATTCTCTGAGACAGAATACATTGGAGTTTGTTTGAAGAGGGCAAGGCAATTTGCTAGGAGGTATGGCATACATCTATGGATCGTTGCTCACCCTGCCAAGATGTACAGGGATAAGGATGGCTCGTATCCAGTGCCTAGTTTGTGGGATATATCTGGCTCTGCCCACTGGCGTAACAAGTCAGACTCAGGCGTGGTGATCTATCGTGACCTGTCAGATCCTGATTCAAAGATCGTGGACATACACATTCAGAAGCAAAGATTTAGGCAGGACGGGGCGATGGGAATGGCTTCGTTGAAATACAATCCAATCATAGGAGACTACAATGGGGTTAATTGATTGAGCGAGGGGGAGGAAATATTCCTGCTACAGTGCAGGGATAGTGGGCTTGTGATCCCAGATAGGGAGCATAAATTTATGGACGGAAGGAGGTTCAGGTTTGACTTTGCTTGGGCTGACAAAATGCTAGGAGTGGAGATAGAAGGGGGAGTTTTTTCTGGAGGGAGACACACTAGGGGGGTGGGATACAGCCGTGATCTGGAGAAGTACAACTTAGCGGCGATGCACGGGTGGACAGTGTATAGATTTACAACTCAAGATGTTAAGCAGGGCATAGCGGTTAGATTCATAACAATAATAATAAAGAATCAGGAGGCCATCAATGGCTACAAGGATATCAGCGGAGGACTTGTGCTCCCTAACACCAACAACACAACTAAACATGCGACCAAGGGTAAGACCTGAGACTATCTGTTATCTACTGGCAGGTACACCCAAGCATGCATCTAATTTTTTGAGGTTGAAATACTGCAACGACTACAGCCAAGTCACAAGAGTGGCTGATGAACTGGTCAGAATGGCAAGGAAGTTTGATAAAGAGATAGCAGATGAAGACATGTATCGCCTTGCTGTCATCGCCATAGATGAATCCTTATCGGACTCTATGTGTGGTACTTGTAACGGGAAGTCATGGGTAAGCACAGGAATGAAGCGGATTATTTGCTTCAAGTGCAGGGGTACAGGGAGGAGAAGTAGGGGGAGTAAGGAACTATCAGATCAACTGGGAGTGGAGTTAAAGTATTACATTAAGTACTACAAGTACCTAGTGGAGCGGTATATGCTAGGAGTTCTGTCAAATTATGAGGGTCAGTTCCACAATGCCATCAAAGAAAGGCTGTGAGACAGCGTGTAATGGCGGTGGTTGAGAGATAAATATTTTATAGTACGTTGGTAGTGGGTAGTTGATGCGCCTTACCACCGTCCTCTCCCTGCCTCCTGTGAGGTGTGATTTAATTGGGCTGATCAGAAAACTTGACAGGCATGGTATAATAGTCGTGATGAAGACGAAAAAAAACCCCGCCGAAGCGGGGCTTTGATTGGTTAATCAAGTCTCTCATAGAAGTACACAATCAGTGCTCGATACACTGACTGAGGACAACGCTCAAGATCTTCAGCATCGATGTCTAGTTGTTCAGCAACATAATATTCTATGTCTTCGATGCTCCATCTGTCAGCGTTCATTGTTATGTCATTCCATTGTTTCATTTTACATCCTCGTTAATTGTAGTCTAAGTTTAGCCATGTCCAAGTAGCACTCGCTCATTTCAATGCCAGTAAATTTTCTATTGTGAGACACTGACGCAACTCCTGTTGTGCCTGTGCCCATGAAGGGATCTAATACATTGTCCCCTTCCTTAGTAAAATTTGCAATCACTTTGTCAGCCAGTGCAAGAGGCATCACTGCACCATGCGTACTTTTCTTTTTATGCTCTCGCTTTATATCCCATACATTATCAAGCGTACCTCTGTCGAAGTTTGCTTGTTCAAACTTTCTAGAGATAGCATCCTTGGATAGCACAACAATCAGTTCATGCCTTGAGTTAAGAACACCCTCACCTATAGCAGGTATGCCGTGTCCCTTATCCCATATGATCAGTTCTTTGATGTGCTCATGAAAGTACCCTAGCAATTTAAACAGCGCAGGTTTATTGCCAGTAATCATTTGAATATTGTAGAAGACTAACTTGGAAACTCTCAGGCACTCAGATATTACAGCCTTGTTAAGTGCATAGTAATCTTCCATGCTCAGGTTGTCAGAGTAATCGTCGTACTTTGTAGAGATCTCTTTTACTATCTGCCTAGATACATACTTACCATCTCTAATCCTCAAGTTCATATTGTAAGGAGGAGATGTTAGACAAAGATCGAACTGATCGTTGTCAAAATCTGGCAGTACATCTAAGCACTTCCCAAGTATAAGGTTGTGCTCCCCTACGAGGGGCTTTGGTTTTACATTCATTAAATATTCTCCCAATAATATTTGATTGTTACACTGAAGTTATTATCTGACAGCAGTCCATCAAGTAGGCTTGGATGATGCTTAACCTTGTAACGTAGTGCCGCTTTAAGTGCACTCTCTATGCTGTATCCTGCATGCTTTTGCATGAGATACATATACACAGATACAAACTCAGGTCCATGAAAGGTAGCCTGTTGATGTAAAGGTAAGTCCTTATCTGCATAGTCCAAGAAGTGATGGGCAACCTCATGCAAGATGGTGCTAGTCTTTCGACCCCAACCTTGGGGCAACACAATCTTTCTTGGTCTGTCGTATATCCTTGCCCAAGCCCAAGTACCTTGCGCTCTCTTAGATGCAGTAGCAATGATCGCATTTATCTCAGGGCAATCTTGTTGTACCACACCATTAACGTATTCTTGGATCTTGACCATGCTTTCTAAAGGTTGGTTTCTTTTGTACTTCCTGTAGTGTTGTCCTTCCCATAGGTACGTCTTACTTTTTTGGGAATCTCTTCGTCTACTTGTCATTGGATACTCCATTCATTAAGGTTAAACCAACGCAACTTGGTTGATGCTATGTAAACAAAAACTTTGTTGCGCTCTACATCTATAACCTTACCGTACTTTTCAGTTCCGGTTCGGTTACATTTTAATACAACATGACTATTGATTAGGTCATGGTACTTACTTGTTGTCATTATACTCCTTGGGCTAGTGTTGTTACCTTACGCTTACGCGCACCGTGTGCTTCAAAGCCTATGACAAAACTACGATTGGGATCTGCACATAACCTGCACTTGTCGCAAGTGTTGCGCTTGTTGTTTTGCCACGGACATTTAACTACCTTCCATCCCTCCTTGGTAACTTGTACCTTTGGTGATCCTTCGGGTAACAGTGTTACCGTTGGGATGTTAAGACTCATTGGCTTATCTACTTCATCAATGCTGTTAGTGCTTGCGTTGATTGTGAAGCCATTGCTATTGGCAAACTTAAACAACTTAACGTTGTCATCTGATAAGTCATGATGAGTAAACGTAAAACCTAACTTGTTTTTATTTGCCTTAACTAACTTGTATATGAACGGCTTGTCTACCTGTCCGTTGTTGTTCTTGAAGTCACCTGCTACGTTGTGTCTCCAGAACCTACCATCTGGCAGTCGTCTGACAGCGTTAATGAATTGCTCTTCGGTTAAGGACTTATCATTATGCGGTCCGACTTTGCGCCACTGCCAAGACTGTGGCCCTGTCTCTGCATAACATCCCCCCCCATCCTTGAGGGGGCAGGTATCAGGACACCACTTAGGCTCAGTCTGTGATCGTGGTGTGTCACCTACTTTGTTTTGCCAACCAAATGAAAAACTATAATACGATTCATTGTGCATACTAATCTCCTATTGTTACTACGTTAACAATTAACCCCGTATTCTGAGGTTGCTATTGTCCACATCTTCGACATGAACATCTTCTACTTCGTACTCTTTACAATCTTTACTCAGGCAAAACAACATGCGCTTGTCCAAGTAAATACTTTCGTGGATCTCATCTACTACGAGCCACTCATCGTTTACAAATACCATGCTACCTACCTGTATCTCCTGTTTATATTCGGGAGGCCAGAACAAACGTTCTTGATCTATCACTACAGGGAACCAACTACCTAGTTTTCTAAAACTCATTATCAATCTCCTTAAAAATATACTTCTACTTGTGCGTTAGTGTTTGGGTCAATGCCATCAAGGTGTTCTGACTCAATCAATACTGGGTCAGTGTAATCAACATTCAAATCTTTATCTACCTTGTAGACAGCGCATTTTAATCCAGTTTCATTAGGTGCTTTTAGCACGGTTCCGTCTGGGCAAATCACCACATCAACGTCAGAGTCATAGATATTTATATCTAACACGGTGCCATCTGAGCAGGTCATACCATGCCAGTAATCCTCGAAGACTGAGAGATCATCTAGGTTCTCTTGGACTTGCTCATATATTACCTTGTCTACTTCTTCTTTTTGTTTGTCAGTTAATGACATTAACTTATCTCCTAACCGTTGAATTTTTTGCTACCAAACCATTGCTCAAGAGCAGATCGTATTGGCCCTGACAAATCATCATAAAGTTGGTCGTACTCTTCATCGCCTACTTCTGGGTTGATATCGTAGGCATGGATAGCAATATAGTCTACGATCTTTTGCATCAACAGGTACTGTCTTTCTTCGTTCATGTTTACGTATGACATTTTTATACCTCGGTAATTTCAACTACATTCTTGGCTACTCTTGACCACTCAAGCCATGCGAATAGTTGACGGTTAAGGTTAGCAATGTCATGCTCATTCTCAATGACCAAGACAGGGTAACCTGGGTTTTCGTTGTCGTATATTGCGATGCCTTCAGCAGGTCTATCAGCAATGCGGGGTGATACTACTAAGTCCATAGTTATTCTCCTATAGAATGGTTGGGTTATCTAAATCAATACTAACTGGTTCGGATGTTTCAATCCATACAACAGCACCACATGATAGTGGTTTTTCTGGGCAGTAGACAAGTCGAGCAGATCCACTGAACTCTACGTGATCAGTAGTGTGATTTGCTTTGGAAGTCTTAACAGAAAATACAGGGCGTGATGTGTTGTGCTTCTTGTTGTGTGCTACGTTATGTCTGTTGACATGTATACGCTTGATTACTTTTCTCATTTAGTTGCTCCTTCCTATCTCGTGTAGGGCTAGTCGATGGTAACGAACCACATGGCCCGTCGATGGGTAAGACTTTAAACTCCAATAGGTAGTTTGATTAGAGTGATAGCCTTTTAATGATACAGTTTCGAGGCACTGGTCAATAAACTTCTGTGCTTCCTGTAATGTATCGAATGTTTCTACTTCATAGTCATTGTGCATTTTGATTTCCATTGTTAAAGGATTAACATTGGGGGGAGTGACCCCCCCTCTGTTAGGTTGGTTACGCCGCGAGTGCGACTCGTTGCCACTGTTTCGGATTCAGGTTGATGATGTTACCACCTAACTCTTGTAACTCTGTGGCTCTATCATAGTCCTCCGACTTGTGTGCAATGTTGGTGATGGCATTAGCGAAACCCCAACGTGAGTAGTCACCGTCCTCAAGCAGTGAACGCTTGGCTTGCTTGACTTCGGATTCACTCAGGCTGAACCTCTTACCTACACTTTCGATTGCATCTTCAGGCTCGATACTAGAATCAAGTTCATCCTGTGCTGATGCATTGAACTTATCAACAGTAGCCTTGAACTTATCTTCGTCTACACAATCCATTACATGATCACGCAGTTGCTTGGTGAGCGCCTGTTTCATTGCAACCATTGTGTCCGACTGATAGTCCAGTTCACCACGGGCATTGGCTGAACCAACGTGACGACGGCTAGTACCTGCTTCATCTATCGTCATACCGTTGAGGCATACAAGTCTGTGAATGAACTGCCTAACAATAATAGAGCCGTGTCCTGTCTCACTGTTACTGATGATGACACCGCACTCTACTATATCATTGACTTGCTTAGACCTAACCTCTAACTGCATGTTAGGAAAAGCAATTTTCATATAGAGTTTGTTGTCAGTCAGTCCAGACGAGATGAACTTTAACTCTTGCTTGTCGGCTATCTTGTTAAGCACTGGCGCAACACCGTCCATAAGATCTATGTAATCAAACGTCAGGAACGAACGTGAGTGTATGGAACGAAACATGTTCGAGGCACAACCGTTGTCATACGTGCGGAACAAGCGATCTGTAGCATTCTTAGCAGGAGAGTGAAGCAACTGGTTGAAGTTGGTATCAACCAACTCATCCATACCTCTTGCTTGCAGTTTCTCTATGTACTGAGAAGGAATGCCAAGGTGTGTACCAAGTTGCCGTCTGGCGTTGTCACTGAAATAGCCATCGTAGTTATTGCTATCGTCAGTCAGCCTGATATAAGTACCACCGTTGTATACGCTTGCTTGAGTAGTAGGCATGATGAAGTCACGCTTACGATCAGCATCTACACGGACACGTTGCACTAGTTCTTCGATTGTTAACTCATTGTTTAGCATAATAGTTTTACCTATGTTGAAATTACTATTGTTAATAGGGTAACAATAGGGTGCACACTGCACCTCGATGCCCACCCATAGGATGAGCATCAGGGTTAAGTGTTAAGGGAGTAACTTGTTTAACAAGTAAGGCGTAAGATGAAGTCCAGTTTCGTAACTCTCTACTGGATCACCTAATCGCATAATGATTGTCGGGTTAGGTGAGGATCGACATATGTACAAGTCTGCTTCACGGTGCG
>CAACVF010000049.1_pt1 | contig 23311 bp, 27 predicted proteins | sample 2381781 | NCBI WGS metagenome assembly CAACVF01 (sample SAMEA5211967, study PRJEB30684) | marine metagenome | biome: Marine; feature: Epipelagic; material: Water | collected 2015-10-15 | depth 60 m | reverse complement strand
CAGATGACGATACTCCTGATGTAGCTGGATCAAGTGACGATAAATCATCTTACACTACAGCGATTACTACTGGTAATTCGTATATATCTAGTAATAGTTAGAAGGCAACTTGATGCCAACAGTAAAAGAATCTTTTTCTAAAATTGAAGCTCACGAAAGAGAGTGTGCTATACGGTACGAGTACATAGAAAAAAGACTCGATGAAGGTTCTGCTAAATTTAAAAAACTAGAAAATATGATATGGGCGGTATATCCATTCATTCTAGCATCCATAGTTTTTGCAAAGTTTGTTTAAATGAGGAAAAGTGTCATGAGTATATGGAATAAAATTAAATGTTTTTTCTTTCCTAATCTTTTTGAAACGGTTCGTGCCAAAGATAAAAAAGGCAGATACGTAGCAGATGATCCTAAAACTGCTAAGAACGAAGCGTATGTCAAAAGATCTAAGAAAAAGAAAAAAACAGTTAAAAAGAAAAAAGCGAAGAAGTAATGGAAGAAAATATCAAAAAGAAAATAGAGCTAGAGATTGAAGTAGATACAGTCCACAGCGAACGAAGCATTAACCCATATCAAAAATGGATTCATTTAGCAAAAGCAGTAGACGCGTGGAGAATATTTCCTCGTATGTTTTTAAGTGTGTACATATTTTTACTGTACTACTCTGTTATGTGGTTTATGGAGTTACCAGAACCCAACTTAGAACAATCTGGTCTTATTTCTATTATTGTTGGTGCTGGTGCTGCTTGGTTCGGTCTATATGCAGGAAGCGCAAGTTCTAGTAAAAACTTTAAAGGTGAAGAATGAAAATCTTTATAACTAGAATAAACGATGCAGACGGGACTGAATATGTTGGACCACAAATAATAGCTAAAGACAGAGATGATGCCGAAAAAGAAGCAATAGAACGTGGGATTTGTATAGTTGGTGTTCTCGAAGCAGTTGTTACAGAACAGGTGGTTGAAGGATGGAACAAGGTTTTGCACTAATAGCAGATTTAGGACTACCAGTAGCTGGTGGTTTAATAATGGCTTATTTCATATTTCTCGTAATGAAACAAATGATGGATGCTTTAGTGAGCGAAATCAACACAGTTCAAGCAATATCTAAAATGCTTATCACTAGAGCAGCAACAATGAACAATGACATGATACGCATAGACACTAGTGTAAGTAGTGCATTGAATCTATCTCCTGATTTAGAGCGAATAGCCAGAGCTGAAAACTTCGTAGAAGATGGAAAGATAGATGCAAGACGAGATTAATTATCCACCGATAGGTGATGGCGAAGCTGTAGTAGATGGTTTATTTAGTTTAATATATCTACACCCCTCTGATTATTTTATTGTGATAGGCTCTATGAGTTTGTTTGCAATCTATGGATTATCTATATACGCAGGTATTAAATACATACAAAAGAAGTTTAAATAATGGATATCGTAAAGTTAGTTTCAGAGTTTGGCTTCCCGATAGTGATGGTTGTAGGGCTAGGTTATTTTGTTTTCTTTGTTTGGCAAACAATCACGAAGAAAATAGATCCCGCTGTACAGGAAATGAAAGTCACTATAATAAGACTTACTGATCAATTACGCTTATTGGATCAAGATATGATAAGATTACAACAAAAGGTGAATACAGTATTAGAACTCAAAGAAGAAAATAAATTGAAGGATGAGAATGAAAAGTAGTTTGACATTTACATTAATACTCTATTGGTATATAGCAGTGTTATTATTAGTCTTGAATATTGGTGTTAATGCAGACGAGATATCTTACAGATTTAAATCACCTAGTTTTTCTGGAGTAAATACATCTAGTCATTATCTTACGATTGAGAATCAAGAAGCTACTAGAAGACAGGCTATAAAAGATGAGGTAGAAGCATACAAAGATGAATTAGCCAGAGACGCAGATAACACTACGCTTGCAAGATTTATTAGAAACTTAGAGAGCAGAATCTACGCGCAACTATCTAGGCAGATGGTTGAACAGTTGTTTGGAGAGACTCCGCAAGAGTCGGGTAAACTAGAACTAGAGGGTAATACGATTGAGTATATTGTCGAAAACGACACAATTACACTTACAATCACTGACGAAACAGGTGGTACAACGAATATCACTGTTCCTATTGGTGATTTTACTTTCTAGTTGTGCGTCAAAAAATGTATTAGAAGGCGGTGGTGTCCCTAATATTGTTATACAAAGTTCTTCTATATTGTCTCTACAATCAGAAGAACTTAAAAATTTAGCTAGAGCTAAACGAAAACCAGTGATAGCTATTTATCCTAACAGTTTTAAAGACCACACAGGACAGCGTCAAAGCAATGGAGAGTTTGCTTTATTTAGTACAGCTATTACACAAGCCCCAGAAGCATACTTGATTAGGGCTTTAAAGCACGCTGCAGACGGTGAATTTTTTAAAGTAGTAGAGAGGGTAGGGTTAGAAAGTTTAACTAAAGAAAGACAAATAATACGCTCTACTCGAGACAGTTTTGAGGAAGATAGTGCCGTAAAACCTTTACTTTTTGCTGGACTTTTAGTGCAGGGAGGAGTTTTGAGTTATGATACTAATATAAAGAGTGGTGGATTAGGTGCTAGATATCTTGGAATAGGATCTAGTAAGGAATACAGAGAAGATTTGATTACAATTAGTTTGAGGTTAGTTTCTGTTTCTACTGGTGAAGTTCTTATTGAAGTTTTAGTATCTAAAAGTATTATCTCTGTTGGTTTGTCTCAAGATCTTTTTAGATTCATAGATCAAGGAACTAAACTTATAGAGGTAGAGGGTGGTGTAGCAGAGAATGAAAGTACATCAATAGCTTTACAAAAAGCAATAGAAGAAGGAGTATTAGAAATAACTAAATTAGGTATAAATAAGGGGTATTGGGAATATGAGTAATAATTATAACAAAATAATCGTATATGGTACTGTAATGCTTTGGTTTTTGTTTGCATACAGTTTGTCTTATTCTGATGATAATGAGATCTATGTAGATCAAGTTGGTGCTACAGCAAATATAGATCTTGAGCAATTAGGAAGTGGTAACATCATAGGTGGGTTAAACTCTGCACATGGTAGTATGACTGCATTTGATCTTGATGGCGCAACTATGACTTTAGATGTAAATCAAATAGGTAATAATAACAAGATGTTAGGCGATATCAATGCAGATACATTTACAGGTATATTCGATTTTGATGGAGATACAAATAGTTTTACGATACAAGTAGATCCTGGCAACTCGAACTCGGCAGATAACGCAAATGTGAATGTGGACGTGGACGGATCAACCAACACTATGACACTAGATTTAGCTACAAATGCTTTAGCGAGTGGTGCAGATATAGACACTATAGTTCAAGGTTCAGGTAACACAGTTAATATTGATTTAGATGTAGACTCAGGTACAAACTACATAGATCTTGATGGTGATAGTAATACTGTGAATTATGACGGAGACGGATATGCAGGTGGATATTTTAAACTTGAGCACGACGGTAGTAATAGGTCGTTTGCTGTTGATCAACAGTCTACTCAAGACAACGATTGGTTACGCATTACTTCTGATGGTAGTAATGGCACTGTGTGTGTCAACCAAGACGATCAAGGCACAAGCGTTGGATGTTGATATAGGTAATATCACAGAGCTAAACGGTAACACTAGAGTAGTGCGAGATAAACCATACGAAAGTGAGATTGATTTCTCACTAAACTCTATGGATAAATTAGAGACAGCTATCGGTCGTATGGGTGTTACGTTCAGAGACGAAACGACTATACGTCTTACAGAACATAGTAATGTTGTTATCGACAAGTTCGTATTTGATCCTGACCCAAGTAAATCTAGTATGGCTCTTAATTTTATTAAAGGTACTGGTAGATTCATAAGTAGTAAAAAGAAACGTATTCCTAATGATAATATCACAGTCAGAACTAATTCAGCTACGATAGGAATCAGAGGCACAGATTTCACACTTACGGTGAAAGAAACTGGTGAGACTCTTGTTATATTACTACCAGACGAGAACGGTGACGCTAGTGGTGAAATTACAGTTAATACAGCATTAGGACAGGTGGTTTTAAATCGACCTTATGAAGCAACAACTGTGTATAATTTTGAAACTTCTCCTACCCCAGCTGTTATTTTAGATTTAACTTTAGATATGATCGATAACTCGTTGATTGTTAACCCACCAAAAAGCGTAGCAGAACAAACAGATGAGTCTACTTCTGTAGCAGATAATATCCTAGACGTTGATTTTTTAGAGTTTGATGAATTAGACCAAGATGAGTTAGAACAAGATGATTTAGAATACACTGAATTAGATATAGATTATCTGGCAGGTAATTTTTTAGAAGATCTTTTAGATATAATACAAGAAGTTGATGAACTTTCTAAAGCAGACAGGGCTTTATCCGCTGATGGAGTAAAAGGCACATCAGTGGGGTATGATAGTCAAACTCAAATAAGTACATTCGTAAGCGACGCAGAAGTTAAATTTATAAGAAGCGTAGAGGATAGCTTGCAAATACAAGTATCTAAAGACGGTTCATACAACATAAGAATCGATCAAGAAGGTAAAGTTAATCAAGTCTCTGTTAATGGTGGAAGTTCTTCAAACATCAATATTTCACAAGGTAGTTAAAATATTGATCTATTTAGGTTAAACTAAACATATGGGCTTACAAACAAACATAATTTTAGGTGGTTTATTATTAGCAAGTTTGGGTGGAAGTGTTATGTATATCAATATGCAGAACTCAAAAATAGATAAACTTAACATAGAGTTAAATGTAGCGATTACTAATCAAGAGGTGTTAAAAGCCTCGGTAGAAAAAAGTAATAAAGAGCTACAAGATCAATTAGACAGAGAAAAGATAAGTCAGGAAAAAATAGCAGAATTAACAGAAGTGAGTAATGAAGCTCGTAAAGAAGTAAGTAAATTGAGAAACACATTTGCTAGACATGATTTAAATAGCCTAGCGATAGCAAAAGGTAATTTAGTAGAAAATATTATTAATAAAGGTACAGCAAGGGTGAATAAAGAATTAGTAGACTTAACTAATCCGAGGCAGTTTGATGAAAGTATTACTAATTAGTTTTATACTACTAACAACTGGGTGTTCTAGTGTATTATCTAAGCCACCTAAAGTCGATCCAGTAGAGATTATTACAGTACAAAAACCTGCACCGATGTATCACCCACCCTTACCAGAAGCGGTTTCTCCTGCTGTAGTTAAATGGAAAATATTAAATCCAGAAACAATGCGAGAGTATATGACGAACTACGAAAAAGGAGATGCTCCTGCTGTAGCTTATTACTCACTCACTACACAAGGTTATGAAAATCTTTCTAATAACATAGCCGATGTAAAACGATACATACGACAGAATTTAGCTATAATAGAATATTATAGAGATAATGACCCAACAGCAGAGGATAATCAAGATGGACAAACAGAAACTAATTGAAGAATTGAAAAGAGATGAAGGTGTTAAATTCAAACCGTATCACTGTTCTGCGGATAAACTAACAATAGGGGTTGGTAGAAATTTAGACGACGTAGGTATAAGTGAAGCTGAGTCTGATTTTTTACTAGCTAATGATATAGATAATTGTGTGTCTGAATTAGAAAGAACTTTTAATTGGTATAATAACCTGACTGATGTTAGAAAAAGAGTGATGATTAATATGTGTTTCAATTTAGGTCTCAGTAGATTATTAAATTTTAAAAAATTCTTAGCAGCTATGGAAATAGCAGATTGGGAAGAAGCTGCTGTACAAATGTTAGATTCAAAATGGGCTAGGCAAGTTGGACCAAGAGCAACTAGATTAAAAGATATGATGGTAGAGGGGTAAAAAATGCCTTTAAGTAAATTTGTATTTCGTCCAGGAATAAACAGAGAAGGGACAGATTACGATAATGAGGGGGGTTGGTTTGATGTTAATCTTGTTCGTTTTAAAAACGGAAGACCTCAAAAAATAGGGGGTTGGGCTAAAAACACACTACAGACATTCTTAGGCAAAACTAGAGCGTTACATGCTTGGGTTGCTTTATCTGGAACTAAATTTTTAGGATTAGGAACAACTTTAAAATACTATATTAAAGAAGGTGATAACTTTAATGATATCACTCCTATAAGAAAAACTTCTACTAACAGCATCACCTTTGCTGCTACTAATGGCAGTTCTACTATCACAGCTACTGACTCTTCGCATGGAGCTGTAGCAAATGATTTCGTCACTATTTCTGGGGCTGTCAGTCTTGGAGGTGTGGTTACTGCTACGGTTTTAAACCAAGAATATCAAATAGTTTCTGTCCCTAGTACAAATACATATACTTTTGTGGCTAAAGATACTGACGGTGCTGCAGTCACAGCTAACAGTAGTGATAGCGGTAACGGTGGTTCTGGTGTTGATGGCAGTTATCAGATTAACGTAGGTCTAGATACATATATTCAAAGTACAGGTTGGGGTGTCGGTACTTGGGGTGCCAGCACGTTTGGTAGCTCTAGTGCTATTTCTGCAAACAATCAATTAAGGTTATGGACACATGATAATTTTGGAGAAGATTTAATTTTGAATCCAAGAGGCGGTGGTGTATACAGATGGGTAGAAAACAATGGAACATCAACGAGAGCTGTTGAACTTGCTACTACTTCTGGAGCGATTAATGTCCCAACACTAGGATTACAAGTTATTACATCTGAAAAAGACAGACATTTAATTGTACTAGGAGCAGATCCCATGGACGGTAGTTCTCGCAGCGGTGCTATAGATCCTATGTTGATAGCTTTTAGTGATCAAGAAAATCCTTTAGATTTTGAAGCACTGTCTACTAACACTGCTGGCAGTTTACGTTTAGATTCTGGTAGCTCTATTATCGGAGCAGTGAAATCTAGGCAAGAGTTATTAATATGGACAGACACAGCTCTGTACAGTATGCAATTTATTGGACCACCGTTTACTTTTGGCATAAATCTTATTAATGAAAACACAGGTTTAATGGCTCCAAAAGCAGCAGTTACTGCTCCTACTGGAGTGTTTTGGATGGGTTATGATAATTTTTACGCATATACTGGTGCGGTAAAAAAAGTGCCGTGCACAGTTTTAAGTTACGTTTTTGATGATTTTAACTCAAGTCAAGCATTTAAAACTTTTGGTTTTACTAACACTAAATTTGACGAAGTAGGTTGGTTTTATTGTTCTTCAAGCAGTGAAGAGATAGATAGATACGTGACCTATAACTATGCTGAAAACGTGTGGACTTATGGTCAATTAGTGAGACATGCTTGGATTGACTCTGGTGTATCAAGTTCTCCTAGAGCTACGACGGACAATTATCTCTACACCCATGAATCAGGTTTTGATGCTGATGGTAGCCCTATGACTAATGTGTTTATAGAATCTAGCGATTTTGATATAGCAGACGGAGAACAATATGCATTCATATCAAAAATGATTCCAGACTTTAAGTTTTTAGCTAATAGTTCTGGTGGAACAGTTAATTTAGTTTTAAAAACTCGTAATTTTCCAGGAGATTCCCTCACTACATCAAACACCTCTTCTGTATCGAGTGATACGCAACAGACACACATAAGAGCTAGAGGTAGACAGGCTGTTTTACGTGTAGAATCTGACGATGATAATGTAAACGGTAATACAGCTACAGGATGGAGACTAGGTGCTACTCGAATGGAAGTTAGACCAGATGGTAGAAGATGAGCAAACTATTACAAACCAGACTTCCCATAGAAATGGAAGAAAGTGTCAGTGGATCAACATACAATCGATTAGTTAGGATATTAGAAATAAATTTAGGAGAGTTTGATCCTGATAATATAAGGCAAATAAACACAACAGAAAGGGATAAACTAAAATTCAATGAAGGCAGTATAGTATGGAACACGGACATTGGTGCGTTACAGGTATATAAAGGACTATACTGGGAAAATATTTCAACACCTACAACACCAAAAGGTTTTGAGGCAGTCGGTAGTGTAGGTAAAGTTACATTTAAACTAGGTGGGGACACCACTATAACATTATAGAGGACGATATGAGAATAAAAGGTGTAAAAGTAGATAAACTTAACAAAAGACAACAAACAGCTTTGAAAAAACACGCGAAGCACCATACTAAAAAACACGTTAATAACATGGTCACAGCAATGAATAAAGGTGTTACTTTCACACAATCCCACAAAGACGCTATGAAGAAAGTTGGTGTTTAGAATATACAATTAAATTAAAAAGAGGTAAACTAATTACATGAGTTTATCAGGCATTGAAAGTATAGCGATACACGGTAGATTTGGAGACACTATGGTTGGTCACCTTTCTACTGGTGAGATGGTCTTGCCAAGACCGATAGCAAACGATCCTACATTAAAACGTGCGCTATTTAATGCGTTTGACAGACATGATTTAGACCCACATCAATACACCGTCGGTCACGACAATAACTCTATAAACCCTATAACTGGTGCGCCAGAGTTCGGTGTCAAGGATTTCCTTAAAAAGATAGCACCGACTGTAGGTCGTGTTATAGGATTCGCTGTCGGTGGACCAGCAGGTGCTGCGATAGGTGGTGGGTTAGGTACTGCTGCATCAGGCGGTAATAGAGAAGATATACTTCAATCTACAGCACTTTCTTATGTTGGCGGTAATATGGCTCAAGGTGCAGGAGTTCAAGGTGGTCAAGGTATAGGATCATTAAATCCTTTCGGTGATAATTTTATAGGATCTACCATAGGCGAAGCAACACCTGGAAGTGGAGAAGGTATCGGTAGTTTCTTTCAAGATGTAGGCGCGACAGGACGAGCAGCACTCACAGACTCTACGTTACCAGAAGGCTTTAAACTAGGTGACAGATTTAAAGATTTAAGTGCATTACAAAAACTAGGTGTAGGTGCTACAGCGATGGCGGGGTTAGGTGGGTTTAGCCCAGACGAAACTAGAGGCACGATGCCTCCACCGTCTGGTGAATTAGACGGATATCTACAAAATCCTTTAACACCCGCAACTATTCCTACTCAGTTAGGAACGCAAGGAACACCTATGATTGGAACAGGTAGTCAAACTAGACTACCTTCGTCTTCTATGGCTGCATTAGATCCATCAGTTTCTAGGTTTTTCGAAGAAATAGTAGACGAAGACGACCAGTTTGTCAACCTTATGTTCCCCTCATTTGATCCGTTACAAGTAAAAAATGGCGGTAATATAGCTAAGAATGAGTTAGACTTAAGAAGAACAGGTGGGGATATACAAGATTCAGAAGGTGCGGGAGACGTGGACACTGTAAATGCTAAGTTAGCAGACGGTGAGTTCGTACTTACTAAACAAAGTGTTAAAGGCATCGGTGACGGTAATCATGAAAAAGGTATTGAAAGACTATACAATTTTATGGACTTTAATGAAAACAAAGCAATGGAAATGGGACTAGGAAGAGCATAATGGCAGTAGAAGAAGGTTTTTTAAGACAAGAGAGATTACCCCCTAATTTTGTAGCCCAAATGTTCAGTGGTGTGCCAGGACAAAACGTTCCTGGAATCATGCCTCTGCTAAATCAAGAAATGGTTAATAGAATGATGGGTTTTGGGGTAGCTGGAGCTAATCCATACACTTATCAAGGTGAAAGAATAGCAGGATTCACACCTGCTCAGCAAGAAGCTATGAGGCTATCTGCCGAAGGAGTAGGTTCATACAGTCCATACTTAGCTAGATCAGAAGCTATAACAGAAGGAGCTTTAGCTGATCTCACAGACTCTTACGGTAGAGGTTCTAATTTATTACAACAGTCTATAGCCCAAGGATCTGCGCCTATGCAAGAAGGTCTAGGGATGTTAAGACAAGCAGCAGACGTCGGTGCTGGTGCTACACAGGCTTTCACTCCTGGAGATATAACTCCTTTTTCTAACCAATATCAAAGTCAAGTAGTAGATCAAGCACTTGATGATGTCTCAAGAAGATTAGCAGAAACTGATATATCTAATAGAGCTATGGCAATAGGCAAAGGCGCAGGGTTCGGTGATAGAAGTGGCATACAAAGAAGTGATGCTAGAGCAGATATAGCAAGAGGCGCGATGCAAGGTATAGGTGGTTTAAGAATGCAAGCCGAAGAAGCAGCAGCAAACAGAGCTCAAACATCATTTGAAAATCAACAAGCACGTCAAGCAAACCAAGCTAGATTACTAGGATCCACAGCAGGTGGAATGGGTGCTCTGGGCGGTGGACTAGGTAACTTATACGGTAATGTGGGTAAAAATATGTTCGGTATAGGTGCTCAAACAGGTCAATTAGCAGGTAATTTAGGTGCACAGATAGGTAATTTAGGTGGAGCACAGCAAGGTTTGATGGGCACAGACATAGCTAGACTATACGGTGCTGGCGGTCAACAACAGAACTTAGCTCAACAAGGATTAGATCTAGCCTACGGTAACTTTGTCGGAGGCTATAACTTACCACTACAGAGCATAGGTCAGATAGGTCAATTAGCTGCAGGTTTCGCACCGTCATTAGGCGGTACAACTATACAACAGACTTCTCAAAGTAACCCGAGTAATCCATTAATGCAAGCAGCAGGTACAGCATTGGCAGCATACGGTGCTATGCAAGGGCAACCTCAAAGAGTGCCAGGAGCATGAGTGTAGAAATAATGAGGATGGCACAGGACGGGATTCCTGTTGATCAAATCTCTGCAATGACAGGTCAACCAACTGAGATGATTAATGCTATTCTTTCAGGCAGGAATCAAACAGGAATGGGTATCTCAGGCACTAGCATCATGGATCCTTTAGCTAACTATGGTTCTCCTGAACTGATAAATAAGATTTCTACTAATATGATAAATCAAGGTGTCGATGATGCTGATGCAACCGACGACTTAGGCGGTGCAGTTTCGGCTGGTGTTGCAGCTAATGAAAACAGCGTAGAGCAAACCCAAGAAAACTCTCAAAGTAATGTAGATGCAATTAAAACTGCAAGTGACATTTACGGTTTAAATCCACAAAATAATACAGAAACTAATAAAATATACATGGATGCATTATCAGATTATTTAGATACAAGTACAGAAGATATAAAAAAACTTGTACCAGAACCTGATAAAGCTCTTCCTTATTTAGTTGCTGGTGCAGCAATGATTAACTCAGGGGAAAAAGGTGACAGTTGGGGGTCAGCTTTATCTAATGCATTTTTACAATATGCGGTAGGTTCTAATAAAGAGAAAAAAGAATATCGTAATGCATTAGCTAGTATAGATATGAACAAAGCTAAAGCTATGCAAGGTCTTGCTAGTAGTTTATTCCTTGAAGACGCAAAACTGCAAAAATCTCTCGGTCAAAAAATGATTAGTGCCGACGCTCAGTTATATAAAGTATCAGTAGACGGAGTAGTGCAAGACAGACCAGTAGCTTACAGAGATTTTGAACTTATAACTTACAGAAACAATCCACAACTAGGTGTAGATATACTTGGTAAATGGACAGATAAAGACGGCACTTTAAAAAATTACACTGTAACAGATAAAAACGATAAACGAATAGTAATAGGTTTGACAGATGCTCAAGTCAGAAGATATCAAGAGGAAGGTACATACAAAGATATACAAGTTGGAGATCAATTAGCAGGCGCAAAATTCTTCCATATCGATGGTCAAGATGTATTGACTACTACGGAAGACGCTATGGCACAAAGAGACGCAGGTGCTGATGTTAGTAAAACAGCAAGTATGATGGAAGCATTTGATACTTCTACTAATGTTAATACTTGGGTTTCTCCCGCTACAATCAAAGCTCAAAATAAAGCAGGAACTACTCGGTACATACCTTTAAGTAATTCTATCGCTTTTTCTATGGACTCTAACGGTAATCCGACTCTAGCATATGGTCATGAATCATTTATACAAGGCGCAGCAGGTGAAAAAGCTAACAGAGAAGAGTTAAAACAATTTAACGAGAAATACCAAGCTGCGACTTTCAACAGAGATAGAATCCTTACAACCATAGACACCTTGAGAGACATACACTCTTACGCAGAAGACCAAGGATCAGATATACTTTTCGGTCTGACAGGTAGCGGTGTTAAACTAGGTAGAGCAGTGCTTTCTCAGGCTGAACAGTTGGGTACATTATTTTCTAGAGGCAATAATTTTAATTTCTATGAGAGTAAAACTGCAGACGGAGAGATCGTACAAGGTACGTCTGTCAAAATGAATCATGGTAATTTTAAAAATATGATATACGACAGTGATGAATTTAAAACAGCTATGAGCTCAGGTATGGGTCAATATTTAATGCAGTCTGGATTAAATCAAGTAGAAGCAGAAAATTTACTGTTTAGACTTGCTTTATCAAGTGCTATGTTAGAAGGTCAAAAAGGAAGAGACATATCGGATAGAGATATCATACTTTGGTTGAGACAAGCTGGTGCAGAAGCCAATAACAAAAACGAATTTTTTAGAATAATAGATAACTTAGAGTTTTACGCTGTTGACTATGTGGATAAACTAGAGCAACAAGTAAACAGAAGTCCGTACAGAAAAGCTGACCCTAGCGGAGAAGGTACAATAGGTGTGTTAGAGGATGCTTACGCGAGAGAAAACGGTATTTTCGCTAAAGATAAAACGTATATTCCAACTAGAGGAAATAGAATAGACGGGAATCCGTATGAATCAATAGAAGAAAGAAGGGTACGTTTACTACCACAAAGTAGAAGAGGTCCAGGAAGAAGAGATAGAACTGCAACAGGGCAAGAGTTTGTAGTTCCAGAATCAGGTATGGCACCGTCTGGTGTGGGTAATACAACAGTCGATGGACTAATGAGAGAAGTTTTAAAAAGTTCAGTACCGTTAGGAAGAATGGCAACCCTGAGACAAAATAATCCACAAAGTTTTGCATTATTAAGAGCGTATATATTAGAGCTAAAAGATAAAGACCCAGAAGTTATGAAATTACTAGGAGCACCGTAGTGGCTGGTCCACAAGACAATATAGTAGATCAAATACTGGACGATTATTTAGCTAATCAAGCTAAACCTGAGATAGTTCCCTTCACAGGTGCTTCATCAGGAACAGGTTCTAAGTTTGATCCAATAAATCAACAAATTTTGAGTGATTATGGCTATCAAAGACAGTTTATTGGTCCACGCGGTGGTCAAAATATCGGTGCTCAACAAGATGCTTTTAATAGAGCAATACTAGCAGATGATCCTAGAGCTTTACAAAATTATCAACTAGCTGATCCAGAGACTTTATCTCAATACACAGGTGTAGATCTTGAACAAGGTCCAACTCCTGGTAGAGCTATAAGAGATTTAACATTTTTACCTGACGCTATCAAATTAGATCCTGAAAAAGGTCCAGACTCTGTAACTCGAATATTACAAGATAATTACAGAGAAGCAGGTGTAGACTTCCCACCAGATTTTGACTGGAATGTTCGTACTGACCCGACTATGGACAATCAATTTATATTTAACGATCCTGTTACGGGATCCGTCAGACCAGTAAATCCTCCAGGAATGAATCTAGAAGATATCAAAGCGTTCTCTACTCCATTAGCAGCAGAAATATTACCAGCGATCGGTACAATGGCTCTTACTAAAAATGTTCCAGCTTCAATAGTAGCAGAAGCAGGAGGTCATTATTTATGGAGAAAAAATAATTTAGAATTTCAAAAAGAAAAAGGATACATACCTGATAATTATCCTGTAGATGCTCAAGCTATGAAAGATGCAGGTTGGGTTGCAGCTTTTGGCACTGGTGCAGCAGGTGCTTATAAACTGTATAGGTTTTTAAATAAATTAGATTCACCAGCTGTACCTTTAGATAAAGAAGCATTTATGGAAGCGTATGAAGGTCTTCAAAAAGAGGGTATAGTAGATCCAAACATGTTAACTTCTCCTCAAGTTATTATGGCGGGTGGCGGTGAAGATGTTTCTGCCATGGGATTAGAGGCTTTTTTAAGAAACCAAGCAGGAAAAGGAGACAATAAATACGGGAGATTATTGTCTCAAAAATACAGAGATCAAGAAGAAAAATTCGTAACTATAGTAGATAATTTAGTTAATGATTTCGGTATATCAAGAGAACAAGCAGACGCAATGACAAGTCAGTATCTAAGAAAAGAATCTGGTGAGGATATACAGACAGTTGTGCGAACAGACATAAGTGAGCTTCAAGAACCTTTTGAACAAGAGATTGCTAACCTCAGTACCCAAGCAGATAACATACTAACAGATCTAACAGCTGGTAGGGTTAGTCCTCAAGAAGCTGGTCTAGCTATTCGTAATACAGCAGTAACAGCTAAAGCATTAAATAGATCTAAATTCGATGAAGCATTTGAAGACGCTTATAAAATGGCAGGTTTCAAAGGGAATGCTAAACCTTTTGATTACTCTTCATTAGTTCCTCTTTTAGACAGAGCAATGAAAAAAGAAGGTGAACGAGCACTTCCTAATACGAATCTCATGGGTACTTTTAATTTAATAAAAGGTCAGATAGACAGTGCTCGTAATGCTAAATTTTCATTCGATAGTTTTACAAAAGACTTAAGATCGATACAAGGCGAGATAAACAAACTAGCTAATATGGGTGGTGAGTACGGAGAGTTAGTAACTCTACGAGACGAACTTGTAGAAATACGCAAAAACGCATTACAGAATAAAAACCCAAAAGCACTTGAAAGATATCAAGAAGGTGAAGAACTTTTCAAACAGAATAGAGCAGAGTTTGATAACGATATCATTCAAAGAATAACTGCTACACAACAAAGCAGTAGTGATTTGTTTAAAATGGGAGATAAAGAAGCTTTCAACAGTTTGGTAACAGTTCTGCGTAATAATGTAGATACAAGTTACTTAAATAAAATCATAGACGATCCCGAAAACACAGGTGCTTTTTATGGTATACGAGATGGTCTCCGTGGTGATTTTTACTCTAAGGTAGTAAACGATACTAATCCAGATGGTTTATTAAGACCAAAAGGCGGTAATCAATATAACAGATGGATGGGAGAAAATGAAACTTTACTTAAAAGATTTTTTAACGAAGATGAGTTAGCTGAGTTCACAAGCCCAGAAAATTTTATTAATAGATTCAATGATAACATAAAACAACAAGAACTTTTAAAAGAAGCAGTTGCTAATAACAACACTTTAAGAGGGGTGGTAAAATCAGATACTCCAGAAACAATATTTGACAGCACATGGAGTAAAGACAATATTACACCGACTATGGAACTTAAAGAAGTTCTTGAACGACAAGGAAGAACTGATCTTTTAGATAATTATAAAGCATACATAGCTAACAATCTTATAAAGAACACTTCTTCTAAATCTAGGCTTGTTTTAGGTGAAAAAACATTTAATGGTCAGAAGTTAATAGACTATGCTGAAAATTATAACGATCAATTGACAGAGTGGTATGGTCGACCATTTGTGAACGGGCTTACGAAAATAGGACAAAAATTAAGATCTTTTGATGACATCAGTGTAGCTGAGATGTCTATGCCGAGGAAACTACTTTTCCAAGCATTGAACCAAGGTGCTCGTACTTATGTAGGTTTATTCACTACTGCAGGTCGAATGTTAACAACTTTGAAAATCGCTAAGTTTGGTTTAGAACAGTCAAGATTTTTAAATCTACTAACTAACCCAGAAGAACTTGCTAATGCTATTTCTAGGGCACCAACATATAACCATCCTTTAACTAAACTCATAGTAAGAGCAACAGGAAGAGAGGGGATGGAGGCATACACGGATGACGAAACACCACGGTCACCAGTCACAACAGAAGGGCTTATGATGCTTGGTCCAGGTGCTCAACAAGACGAAGAAGCACTCAAAACTTTATATAATCGAGGTGGGCATGTAATGAAAACTTTAACCGTTCCTCTAAAATATGGATTTAGTAAGTAATATGGGAATACTAGCAGACATAAAATCAAATATAGAAACTAGAAGAGATATGCCATCTGTCGGTGGCGGTATCATGGATAATTTTAAAAACACTAGTCGCTTTACCACAGAAGATTTAGTCAATCCAAGTCAAAATAATCTAATGCCTATACCAGATGAACTTGGTTTGAATGCTATGCAGAGAGAAACTTATGGTAATTTTCTAGCAAACAGAGTCCCTGAACCAGAGCCCACTGTATCCGACCCTACCACAGATCCACTTACAGAATCTATAACAGGTAAAGAAACAATGTACGGTGTCCCTGGAGCAGCAAGTGCAGCAGTCAACATGGGCGGTAGTCTTAGTGGCGGTGGGTTAGGTGGTTTCGTTGCACCTGTGAGTGCTCGTGATATGTTTGTAACTGACCAAGCTCAATCGTATGAAAAAAGTTTTGAGATAGATCCTGAACAAGATCAAGTACCGTCAGGAACATCTCTAGCACCTATGCCTACAAAATTCAGCGATGTTGGTCCAGGAACACAGTTCGACATGGATGCCCCTCCTCCTGAAAGAGTAGATTCTGCAACATTTAACGCACAGATGGAAGCGAGTAGAAGAAACGATTTAGCAAGTGCTATGCAAACTTTATATGGTGCTGCTGGTTCTAGTTTTGAGTCTGGTCGTAACGAGTACACTGAGTCTGGTGATTACGCTAGAGACAAAGCAATCAGAGATGCTGAGTTTGATGCGATGCGTGCAGGTAATGCACCTCTTACTCGTGAAGAAACTGCTAGAAGATTAGCAGAACTACAGGCTTCAATAGGTTTCGGTGGAGCTATGGCACCTGCGAATGATCCAATGAGTACAAGAGTTGAACCAAACCCAGTGCCTACTAATTTTGAGTTAGTGTCTGGGTATAATGTGCCAGCTCCAATCCAAGGTATACCATCACTGTCAACAGTGAACGAAACAACAATGTCCCCCGTAGAAAGAAATCGTAGAGCTAGGTTAGGTCGTGGTCGTATGATGATGAACTATGGCGGTATAGCTACTTTCGGTCTATAATAACCAATCTTTCCATTGTTCTTCGCCCAGTACTGTCTGTGCTATATTCTGTTTTTGACGTAGTGCTTTCACTATCTTCTCGTCTACTGTACGTTCACAGACTATATCTATATAAGTAACTTTATTCGTTTGACCTATACGGTGCGCTCTGTCCTCTGACTGTAACCTTTTTTCTAGGTCGTAGTTATTAGAGTAATACACTACTGTACTTGCAGCAGTCAGTGTGATGCCGTAGCCACCTGTTTGTGTATTACCTACAAAAAACCTAAGAGGATGTTCTTTATCTTGAAAATTATTAATAACATCTTCTCTATCTTCTTGACTGACGTCACCGTAATAAGTGCCCACGGACTCTGCACCGTAGAGTTTTGTAAGTTCTTTCTCTATCTTTTGTATGTCGTGTCTGTAGTTTGCCCAGATAATTACTTTGCCGTCTGTTTCTTCTATCACGCTTAATAACTCAGGCATCCTGTATGATGGTAGTTCTGTGAGAGCACCGTTATCTAGTTTTATAAAACCACAGGATATTTGATGCAGTCGTATAACCTGAGTAATCAAATGTGTTATAGTAACCTTACTACCTGCTAGTAAAGATTGGGCTTTCTTTTGTAGATCTTTATATATTCTTTTTTGCTCATCTGTCATTTGTATGACACGTTTCAAATAAACTTTATCTGGTAGATCTAAACAATCTTTTTTGAGTACCCTGTAACTAAATGCGTTCAGTAACTCATTCAATTCATTTAAGTTTTTATACCCTGTGACTAGTTTAAATGACCTACCACCTGCGGAACTGTCGACTAGGTTAGCGTATCTAGTTCTAAATGCGTAATAACTATTGAACCCTAGTAATGCTGGGTCTAGAAAGTAGCATTGACTATATAAATCTAATGGGCTTTTAGTTACAGGACTGCCTGTTAATATTCTTTTATAATGTGCGTATTTACCTATGCGTACAGCGTTCACAGTCCTCTTAGCTTTATGATTTTTAATCGTTGTACTTTCGTCTATAACAAACATAGTCTTACGTTTAAATAAAAAATTAGTAGCGAACTGAGTACCTTTCTTCGTGCTCAATGCCTCGGTGTTCATAACTAATATACTCAGTTTATTAGGATCTTCATACAGAGAATTTAATAATTCTTTGTTTTTCTTAGAACCTGAGTTTGACCATTTAACTAAAACAGTTTCTACTTCATCTTCTGGTAGGTGTGCTGGTATTTCTTTACTGTACCATGTGTCGTAAACACCTTTAGAGGCTATGATTAAAACACCGTTTATTAAATTTTGTTTATACAGATAGACAAAATTATCTATGACTACTTTAGATTTACCACAACCCATCTCCATAAACAATGCAAAGTTTTCTTTGTCGTAAGATATATTTAAAGCATCTAATTGATGGTCATAAGGTTTAGTTTTGAAATAAAATTGATTCAAGAGTAGTCCTTTATATATAGGGTTATAGCATATATATTAAATAAACCATTAACTAGCATCATGTTTTAGTATTACTTATTAATAGGTAATAGGTAGGTAATAGTTGTTCCAATAACCTATCTTAGACCTTACACAGAGAGCGATACGAAAAGTTGGTTATTGGCATATTAGTTTATTTTAATTATTTTAGCATAAGTGCTTTATAAATTTTTATTTCTATATAATACTAATAGCGTTAGTTAGTAGTAAAGGTGGTTGACGGTGCTACCTAAAGTCCGTGTTACTCAAGCGAGCAGCATAAAAACATACCCTTAATAGCTTGCGGACACATCGTCAATATTATTAACTATTAAATAAGGTAAATTAACTATGAGACCTAAAGAAAACATTGCCGATAAATTCGAAGAAGATACTAAACAGCAAACAGATATCAAAGAAAAAGATTTAAGTAACATAAGCGAACTAGGTAGAGAACTAGAAGCTATGCAAACTATTATAGAAGCAGAAGAAAAAAGACTTAAAGAATTAAAAGAAGAGTATCGTAAATTAAGTGAAGATACACTACCTAATAAACTCAGAGAGATAGGCATAAGCGAGTTTAAATTAGAAGACGGTACACAAATGTCTATACAGCAATATTACTCCGCTAAAATAACTCCCGAGAATCGTGAAATATGTTTTAACTGGTTAGAACATAATGGACTCGGTGACGTTATTAAGAATACAGTTTCAGCTAACTTCGGTAGAGGTGAAGACGAAGTGGCACAAGAACTTATGGCAACGCTAGAGAAAGAAGGACATTCACTTACTCAAAGAAAGTGGGTGGAACCTATGACTCTAAAAGCACTTGTCCGTGAGCAGGTGGAACAAGGGAACGACCTACCCTTGGAAACCTTTAATGTTTATATAGGTCAAAAAATCAAGGTAAAGAAATAATGACTGATAACAAAGAAGAAAATGACAAGAAAGAAGTAACTAAGAAAACTTCAACAGACGTAGCTATCTCTTCTGCATTCGAAGAAGATGCAGGCGGTGGTTTAGAAAATATGACAGCGGATGATTTTACTATCCCTCGTTTAAAAATTCTACAAGCATTGAGTCCTGAGGTTAACAAACGAGATGGTAAATACCTAGATGGTGCAGCAGCAGGTGATATCACCAACACTGTGACTAAAGAGTTATACACAGAGGACAGTGTATGTACAGTAATACCTGTAGCGTATAAACGTATGTATCTAGAGTGGCAACCTCGTGAGAGCGGTGGTGGTTTAGTTAACCAACACACAGATGCAAGTATCTTAGCTGAAACTAAGAAAGATGCTAATTACGCAGACGTATTGCCTAATGGTAACTACATACAGACTTCTGCTACTCACTACTGCTTAGTAGTAGGTGCGGGTGATTCCTTTCAGCAAGTGATGATTCCTATGGCAGGAACACAGTTAAAGAAATCACGTACGTGGAACTCTGTTATGTCTAGTATCAAAACTAAATCTAGTAAAGGTAATGTTTTTACTCCCCCTTCCTACAGCCAGAAATACAAACTTTCTACAGTCCAAGAGTCTAATGACCGTGGTAATTGGTTTGGTTGGAATATTGAGTTGATAGGCGCGTTGACAGAGACAGAGATGCATCTTTATGAATCTGCTAAGTATTTTGCTAATACAGTAACTGCAGATGCCCCTGCAACAGCAAGCGAAGACGTACCGTTTTAACTTAATTATCGATGCTCCTTTACTTTCCTTTTTAGGTAAAGGAAAGTAGAGGGCTCGGTTTTAATCCAAAAAACAAAGGAGATTTTGTTGGATACTGCAGAAAAACTACACGAAATATTTTACGGCTCTGCTAGGGCGCATGGTAGTTTTATTGTAGGTACTAGTTCCTTTGGTCAAAAAACACAAGGTACTGCTAAAACTATAAAGACTATGGGGTCTAGTGTCAAGCACTGGCAGGATCATTTAAAAGGTGTTCGTGGACTAGGCGTAGTACCCATAGATGAGGAGAATTATGTTAGGTGGGGAGCTGTCGATATAGATACATACTCCTTAGATATCAAAAAGTTAGTATTAAAAATAGAAGAATTTAAACTACCACTAGTTGTCTGTAGAAGCAAAAGCGGTGGTGCTCATGTATATTGTTTCCTAAAAGATAAAGCACCTGCTGGAGACATGCAGGATAAACTTAGAGAAATTTCTGCTGGTTTAGGTTACGGTGGTGTCGAGATATTTCCTAAACAACGAGAAGTATTAGTGGATAGAGGGGATATAGGCTCTTGGTTAAATATGCCATATTTTGAAGGCGATGAATCATTAAGGTATGGTTACGATACTAAGGGCGAAGCTTTGACAGTGGTTGATTTTATAAAATTTGTAGAAGAAAGATCACTTACTTATGAAGAACTAACAGGTCTAGAGGTTCCTACTCTCGACGATATAAAAGATGGTCCACCTTGTCTACAAGTATTACTTAAACAAGGGTTTCCACAAGGCACTAGGAATAATGGTTTATTTAATGTAGGGGTATATCTTAAAAAGTCTACACCTGAAACATGGCAAACAGACATAGAAGAATACAATCGTAAGTATGTCCAACCACCATTACCTGCCCAAGAAGTTATGACTTTGATAGGTACGCTCAAGAAAAAAGAATACAATTATAAGTGTAGTGATGAACCTATTAGATCTTACTGTAACGTGGCTAAATGTCGTGGGTGTAAGTTCGGTATAGGTGGTAGTAATGCTACACCTACGTTTTCTAGTCTATCTAAATTAGACACTAAACCACCGTTATGGTTTTTATCTATAGATGATAAAAGATTAGAACTTACTACAGAACAATTACAGAATCAAATTAAGTTTCAGAGAGCGTGTATGGAAATACTTAATATGATGCCACCTAAAATGCAAGAAAGAGCATGGCAAACTTTGATACAAACTTTAATGGACGGTGGTATGGAAATTATAGAGGTCAGTGATGACGTCACCATTGAAGGTCAGTTTATGGAATTACTTGAATCTTTCTGCACAGATATGGCTCAAGCTAATACTCGAGACGAGATACTATTGGGTAAACCGTACACAGAAGAGGGTAAAACCTACTTTAGAATCAAAGACTTAAAAGAGTATTTAGTGAAGCACAGGTTTACAGATATGGAAACTAACCGCATCGCCTCTAAGTTAAGGGATTTAAAAGCAGAACATAAGTTTTGGAATATAAAAGGTAGAGGAACTAATGTCTGGTATATTAATGAGTTTGAGTATAGGACTGAGGATACTTCTTTAGAAACTAAGAACTTTACAGAAGGCGGTTTATAATGTGGAACATTGTCCTTGGTCCACCTGGAACTGGTAAAACCACATACCTATTAAATAAAGTAGAAGAGTATCTAGACTCTGGTGTGAGACCAGATAAGCTAGGTTATATAGCGTTTACTAAGAAAGCAGCAAATGAAGCATTAGTGAGAGCAGTAGGTAGGTTTGGTTATGACCCTGAAGAGTTAACATATTTTAGAACACTACACTCACTTTGTTATGGTTGGTTAGGTATGACTAGAACTGATGTAATGGCTAGAAATAATCTAAGAGATTTTAGTAGAAGCATCGGAGAAAGAATTAACTCTGCTTGGGACGGAGAAAATATCATGTCTCTTAATAGCAAGGGGGATAGAATGCTTTTCTTAGAAAACATGGCACGTAATCAATGTATGGGGCACAAAGAAATATGGAACAACTCTGGCTCTAATATATCTTGGATGCATTTTGAGTGGTTTATTAAAAACTATTCTAAATATAAAGAGTCATATTTTTTAATAGACTACACAGATATGTTAGAAATGTTTGTATCTTCAAAAGGTAAGCCAGAACTAGACGTATTAATAATAGATGAAGCACAAGATTTATCTACACTACAGTGGCGATGTGTAGAGAAACTAGCTAAAGGTGTGGAACATGTATTTATAGCAGGAGATGACGACCAAGCTATATATAAATGGGCAGGTGCTGATGTAGAATATTTCATAAATTTACAAGGTAATCATACATATCTTAAACAGTCCTACAGAGTACCTAGAAAGATACACGATGTGGCATTAAAAGTTGTCAGTAGGATAGGTAGTAGAAAAGAAAAAGTTTGGGAACCTAAAGTAGAGGAGGGTAATGTTTATCACCACAACAGTTTTGAGCATGTTGATTTATCTAAGGGTGAGTGGTTATTCTTAGCGAGAAATAACTACCTATTAAACAATGTAGAAAACTATCTCAAACTGAACGGTAAAGTTTTTCAGAAAAATAATAAACCCTCTGTTTCAGAGACTCTAGTGAATGCAATAAAAGACTGGGAACAATTAAGGAAGGGTAATAAGATCAGCGCGGAAAGGATACGTAAGGTTTTTAAATATATAAAGTCTGGTAAGGGTATTAAAAAAGGTTTTAAGACGCTTAAAACGGTAAATGCTAACGCTCTACTAAGTATGGATAACTTAAAAGCCGACTACGGTTTACTAGTAGATAATATATGGCATGAAACCTTTGATCTCATAGGTAATACGCAAAGAGAATATCTAATATCCTGTTTACGTCAAGGAGAAAATCTTGTATCTTCTAAAATCAAACTGAACACGATACATGCTGCTAAAGGCGGTGAATGTGAGAACGTAGTGCTTCTCACGGACTTAGCTACGCGGACATGGGAAGAACTGTACACTAACCCAGATAATGAGTGCCGAGCATTTTATGTTGGGGTTACTCGCACTAAAAATAACTTACACATCATACGAGGAAAAACAAGAAAAGAGTTTCTTTTCGTTTAAAATTATTACGAGGATGCTATACTTTCCCTTTACTAGTAAAGTAAAATATAAACATGAATATACTTAAACTAGACAACACTATACAAGGCGGTTTTTCATTGTC
>CAACVF010000048.1_pt1 | contig 23916 bp, 18 predicted proteins | sample 2381781 | NCBI WGS metagenome assembly CAACVF01 (sample SAMEA5211967, study PRJEB30684) | marine metagenome | biome: Marine; feature: Epipelagic; material: Water | collected 2015-10-15 | depth 60 m | reverse complement strand
TTCTACTTCTTCTACTTCTTCTGGTTCTTCTTCAATTATTTCTTCTGGTTCCCCTTCTTTATCACTATCATCTTCGTTATCACCTTCTTCAGTCTGAGGTGTATATTCTTCGTCATCTTGAATTATATCTTCAGACTCTCCTAATATTTTATCTAATTCTTTTTGGAACTCAGGGTCAGTTGTGGTGATTACCTCTTCCCCTTTTTTTATTTTTTCTATGTATCCAGGTAATTGTAGTAGTATTAATAACTCCTCTTTTGATATAGGTATACCATTTATTTCGTATTCACCTGTATATTCTTCTGTGTCAAATATACTTTCTTCTTCTGGATCATCAACATTCTCTTGAGAATCCACATCGCCAGGACCCCCATCTGATGTACCATCGCCCCCATCCAAATCGACTTTTTTTTTTTCGACACCAAAGATGTCTTTATTCCAATTTTCAAAAGTGTCAGTGACACCAATGTGGCCATGGAGACCTCGAAGATATTCCTCATTGTCTTTTACTGCAGAAATCCAAGTATTATAATCATCCTCTATATTAAGGTGAGCATGTAACTTTTTTAAATATTCCTCATTCATGGCTATCTATTTTTAATAATCATTTGGGTCAAAAGCATCAGGATCTTCTGTGTCTTGATCTGACTCTTCTCCTTCAGTGCCTCCTGTAGAGCCATCAGTTATTGCTCCACTTCTTAACTCTTCAGTTTTTCTTTTTGCTAATTCATCCATAGCTTCTGTTTTTTGGAAATTAGAAGACTTCTCACTAAAGTCTCCTTGTATTTGCGACCTAGCTTGGTCAAGTGGCATAATAGCTTTAATTTTACCTGTATTATCAGATAGCCCTTGTGCTTTCCAATTAGAAGTTAAATTATCATCATTTGCGTGGAATGTTACCTGAATAGCAGGTCTATACTCACATTTTGCGTAAGCCTCTGGATTACCAGTTTTTAAAGCCTCTTCTTCTTTTTTAGTTAAAAATTTTCCTTGTTCAGGGTCATATAAACAAAGGTAAGCATCATGGTAGGTTACCTCTAAGTCTGTATTTAAACCCATTATATCTTGATTATCTGTTCTAAATTTATTATCACCTACAAGTAAAGTAACTTCATTAGGGTTAAATGTGGCACTTGTTGTTTGGCCCTCTTCTTTACTTCCATGCTCTACAGTAAACATACCTTCATAAGCTATTGAGTCTCCACTATCTACATGGTTATACACTTCTTTCCCCTCCTCTCCAGTTACGTTAATATTATAAGTAGATAATTCCCCTACATGGTTTGAGTCACTCATACGAGATATTAATTCTCCCATATCAAATCCTCCTCCTGAGCCATCACCATCAACTCCATCATATCCCATAACATTTTGTATTACATAATCTATTATTTGGTCTTTTGTGATAGAGCCCTCTTTAAAGTTTCCTGATGGATCGTTTCTCATCATGTTTATAATAGGAGCTGCATTAGCAGTTAGAACACTACCCTCTGGATCGTTTGGATTGTACATATCTGTTGCACCAAATATAGCTCCATGAAGATTAGTATAAGTAGTTTTGTAATTTTTATTATCTTTATTAATCACACCACCATCATCTATAAAAGAAGAGTCTGGAGTAATAAGGTCAGAAAAAGTTTCAGGATTCCAATCATTTGCTGATGCATTTTTTTTCAATTTATCTTTACCTATTCCTAATTTATCATAATACTCATCTAAGGTTATCATCTTTTCTACCTCTTGGTCTGCAGTAGCTTGTACTGGATTTCCATCATTATCTAATTTAGCGTCATCTTTATTTGTGGTTGTTCCATCTCCTGATTCTGTTACATATAAAGCGTTTCCATTCTCATCTTTTTGTGGTACCTTTTCTGTATCTGTTATGATTGCCATTAATCTACCATCTTGATTATAAGCAGGTTTAAAACCTTTCATCCATTCTCCCTTAGCATTTTCTAGTGCCTGTAAATTATCTTGATTGTAATATATAGAGTCTTTGTCTCCAAGTAAGTCTAGTGCAGCATCATAATCGTTTTGAAACCTTGTTTGAAAAGATTTAAATGCTCCTGCTGTTCCATCTAAAGTATTTTTAAGTCTATGAGCCTCAGCACAAGGACTTCCTGGAGGGCAATTTTCCATATCACCTGGGTTCATACTAAGATATGGTGCCATTGAATAAACATGGTTATAATAATCTTGACTAAGATCTTGTAATTGTTCTTGAAAATAAGGGTTATCACTGCCCCAATCAGCCATCTCCCAATCAAATGGTTTTAATGCATCTTTCTTTTTTGATTCTAATTCTTTCCTTGCTTGTTCTTTTTTTTGTAAATCAAGCGATAGCCATCCTTGAGCCTCTTGTACGAGGTTCCTTTTACTCATTAAATCTGAAACATCTGCTACTGGCATAGACTATATCTTAATTAAAAATTGAACTTCTTCTTTTACCATAATTAAATTTAGGTAATCTAGGTTTGTGAACAGATGCGTGAACTGCTCCTCTTTTAGCTTCTTTGTTATTATTTTCTTCAGCCTCTTTATCCCACTTAGTTAAAAGTTTGTCCATTAAATCAACAAGCCCCTTTCCATTTTTATCTTTTATTAAGTGTCTTATTTGTTTTACGTTCTTTGGTGGAACTATTGCTTCTCCACCTGTCATTTCTCCTATTTTTTCTGGCTGCCCTTCTTCATCTTGTTTTACTAAATCAATAGGATTCTTTTCATGTGAAAACTCTCCAGGCGTTACTTCAGGCTTATCTTTAGGCACTTCTTGTTCTTTCCCTCTTTGCTTTTGGGCCTCTTGTATTGCTCTTTGTTTTAATCTTTCTTTTAAACCTTTTTTAACAACTGCTCCTTCTCTTCCAAACATGCCTCCCATAGCTAAACCAAGTCCTGCATCTACACCCCCTGCTATTTGCTGTCTGGATGCCTCTAAATTTCTTTGACCAGCCATAACATCTGACCTTCCCTCTCCTCTTTCTTTCTCTGCTTGACTTATAGCTGCAATCTCTCTTGATTCTTGCATGGTTCTAAGGTTAGACCTTTCTTGTGCACCAGCACGCAACCCTTGTTGCACAGCTTGTGTTTGTGCTTGTGCTAATTGACCCTCTTGTTGTGCACCTGCTTGTGCAGCAGCAAATGGATCTACTCTTGAGCCACCTCTAGTAGCAGCACCTAAAGCTGCAGCTCTGGTTCTTTCTGCTGCCTCTTGTCTTCTGTTTATCTCTGTCCCCCCTAGTCCCTCTTTCATTTTTTGCACCTCAGGACTCATAGTAAGAGCTTGTTGATTAGCTGCAAGTTGATCTCTTTGTGCTTTAGCTGCATCCATCTCTCCAGTAGCAGTTTCTATAGCAGCTTTAGATCTTTTCTTGCCACCAAATCCAGCTATTAGTCCACCTATAAAGTATTTAGCTTTATGTAATCCTTTAAGTTTTTTTGTTTTTTTTCTTTTATTTCTAGCCATAGTTTTACAAATATAGTAATTTATTATTTATTTATTGCTAAGTTCACTCTTGTTTACATTTGCATTTATAGCAAATATATGCACTTTATCTTTTGTTCTTTTAGTTAACTCAGTATCCATGAAGTGACCCTTTATTCTGTCACCCTCTATTTGGGCTGTTTTCTTAACAAACATAAACGTATTCGCAAGGGAAGCAGTGGCACCTGAGGCCAAGACTATAACAGTATCAGAGAAAATAGAGCTTATTGCACCTATAAGGGTTTCTGTTCCACTGTTGTCATAATAAACAGAATCACCTACATTGATTCCAGCAGTGGTAAATGTTGTATTAGTTGAGGTACCACTACCATCTGCTAATGTATTACCCCTTATACTTGTGGCCCCAGAGGAGGTAGAACAGTTACCTAAACCAAAATACTCACCACCAACAGTGTTAGTAGTTCCATAAGGTATTTTAACGCTACCTATGTCCTCTCTCATTACCCATGACCCTGCAACCTGAGAGTTACCTGTTTGACTGTCATTATTATAAGACGTTCTATGTGTAACTTGAGTATCATTTATATTGGTAGCCATTTTTGTTAGATACATAGTTTTATTAGTGGTTAATATAAAGGAGCCTGCTAGTGCTGTGTCTGAAACAAGGGAGTTGGCTGCTAAAGTTATTGACGTATCGTTAGTAACTGTAGCTACAGTACCTATAGTTCCTAAGGAGTTATTAGAAGTGTAATAATATAAAGTATCCCCTACTTCAATATCATTATTTGTAAATGTAGTTCCTGTTCCTGTTACAGTTGTACTGCCTGTTCCAACAGATATAGATGTACCCTTGATTGGTATAACTTCCTGTCTATCAATACCTTCTATAGATACGTTATTCCAACCTTTAACACTAGAAACATCACCATTAAATGCGAATCCTAATTTCATTTCTTCTGGGTATGGGTTGTCATAAAATAAACAATGGTTATTTGAGTCCATATCATGCTTATATAAATTACCCCATTTAAAACTTATAAATGTTCTATGTAGTTTACCATAATAATCAGGATAATAAGTATAAAAACTAGACCACCTATTATTTTTTTCATTAAATCCAATAGTAACTCCTTCTATTAAAACTTCTTGACCATTATCTTTTACCCTTAAAGTTACATCATCATTATATACAGCATCAGTTCTTTTATCCTTAAATACATTGGCTTCAAAGTTTTGTGATAAGGAATTAAAATTAACTGCACATCTATTAAATTTATTTTTCTTTTGATCTTCTGTCCCTGTAGTTATAGCATAAACATCAGGGAAGGTTACAACATATTCTCCATGCCTAGGGTCGTACCCACCTAATATTTTTAATGGACCATTAAGTTTTTCACTGTAAGCATCTTCAGTTATAGCCTGATACTCATCCATCTTATCCCTAAAGAAGTCAATCATTTTATAATCAGATATAGCAGTTATACCATCTCCACCTATTCTTAATACAGAACCTCTTTTTATATCGCAAAAATAAACTGTCTTTCCATATACTGCCACAGACTCTGGATTAGTTGATACGCCCCAATCCCCTGCTAGTGGTTGAGCAGTATTAGATAAAACATTTTTAGACAACGTAATACCTGCATCTCCTGATGGTGATGTTATAATATCTTTTCCAACAAGAACTTTACTTACCTTATCTTCTTGTAGTACAAGTAAATCTGTATCTCTGGAAATTAATTTTTGTATAGCACCTTGATTTAAATCGTAGTCCATATAAGGTCTTTGACTAAATGGAAAAGAGTGAAACCCATTATACTTAGTGTCTGGTTGAAAAACATCAGAATAAGTAATAGTTGCCTCTCTTCTTTGTTCAACAGCATTAGGGCTATATAAATGAGGCCTACCTATGTTGTTGTGATTTGTTTGCATGAAGTCATTTAAGAAATAACTTTCATAGTATCCAATTATATTTGTAGAAGTGTTACCCTCATCTATAGATCTGGTTTTTCTTGGTTTAAACCAAATGTCACCTCTTTTGAATATACCTGTTGCAGGAACAGTAGATTGATCTATACCATCTGCCACACTGTAACCAGTAGGGTCTTGGTTCTGTGTAGAGCCTTGGTGGTACCTAGTTTCTAGTCCTTTATTTCCTATTGCGTATCTTTCAGAAAATTCATAATAAATAACTTGGTCTGGGTTTGTGTTTTTCTTTGGTCTATATATTTCTATAATACACCCACTCCAATTAGCTATTTCTCCTTGACCTGCTTCTGTTGTGTTAGCACTAGAGACATCCATTCCAGATATTCCTTGGTCATCTATAACTAAAAATTTACCATGCTTTCCTTTTTGTGGATTACCTTGTGTTCCACCAACAGGTGATGTAACAGATGCTCTTATTTTATTAGAAACATTATCATTATCACTACCATCATCATTATTGGCTGTGTTTGTATCATAATCAAATCTAGTTGGGAAACTACCTACATCACTTAATTTAAAATCATAATACCTTTGAGTAGTAGCATCATCTGGGTCTGCCATAACAGAGCCACTATTATTTGTAATAACCCTCATCCTATCACCTTCAGCAAAGCTCCAGTCTCCAATCAACGATCTATTTTTTTCACTATAACTCCATACTCTACCATCCATGGTATTTAAAGATATATATATCTTAGTATCTGCATCTGAGTCTGCAGCAGAGGTCCCTGGCTTTGCACCCATATTAATATATGCTTTGTCTACAGTGAATTGCATAAACTTTCCAACAGAAGTATTTCTAGCATATACCCAGTGATAATATCTAGACCATATAGGTGGTTTGTGATATACCTTCCAGCCTATTCTTCCTGGAACTAATTTTTGGTCATTTGTTAGCTCTGTTGAACTTATACCATCTAAACTTTCTATAAATTTTTTCTCAGGTGGGAATTTAATATATACAGATGACGATCTACTTGGGTCAGATTTATTACCCTCTTCTAGTAATACAGTAGAGCTTCTACCTTTTCCATCATAATAAACTAAACCAAACCTATGCCAAGATCCAGATTTAAATCCACTTGCTTTTTGGGCATAGTCTATCGTAGAGTCAAAACTTATATTTGTATCCTCAAAGTCAGACCATGGGGTTTCTGTACCTGTTATAATATCTGTACCAGAACCTGTTGTTACAAGACCATCTTCTGTATTGTTAGGTGTAATATATTCAAGTGAGTTTTTACACCTTGATCCTGTTTCAAAACACCCCCTACTTTCAAGTCCACCAGGAGTATATGTACCACAACCACCTAAACCACAATTAGTTGCATCCATAAAATCTCCATCCATATACCAAACATGTAAATTGGTTGTTGTGGTTCCATCTAACATTGTGTAAGATGTGCAACCATTGCAAGACTGAAAATCATTATCAGGTAGGGTGCTTGAGTTTTCATTATTTGGTTGACCTTCGTTGCAACCTCCATTTGCAGTTTCTTGACCATATGGTGAAAATACTATTTCTAGTTTATTGTTATCAACTACATTTGCACCAACAAGCCTCATCTCAGCAGCCTTTTGTTCATCGCTACCAAGGTAAGATTGATTACCATCTGCGTTCTCTCTATATAGGTGGTTTAAAGATAAACCTACGTTTTCATTAAAATCTTCAGAGTCTGGATTATTATTTCCTGTGTTATCCACATAGGTGCCTGCACAAACTGCTTGTATGTCTGTAATAAAACTATTTAATAATGTTGACACACCACCAGCAGTCACTTCTTTTTTTAAGTTTATTTGTGCTCCAAAATACTCATAGGTGTTATATGGACCCCATGAATCTCCCCAATCTTCGTGAGGCCAAAAAGACACTATACCAGGTAAAAGGATAGGCCCCCATTTAACTTTATATTTTACCCTAAAATTAAATTTTAAAAAGAATGTTTGACCAACCTCAACCTCTGTGGGGAAGGTATAAGTAACTTTACTTTGTGCTGCGTCAGCGTTCCAACATAAAGCAGCATCTGGGGTTAAATCATCATTGTTATTGTTTGTAACAGACTCAGTAATAAAATGTTCTATAGTTGGTGCTGAACCAATATTTTCTTCAGATATACCTAACTCATCCATTTGTTCTGTGGTTATATCTCCACCACCAAAATCATATGTAGCTCCACCTTGAGAATTACCTGTAGGACTAATAACTATAGGATCTGTGGCCCCACCATATAGAGAAACTAAATCAAACTTTACAGGAACTCCATTAAATCCATCAATATAGTTACCATAAGATATTCTATTTTCTGCTATAATATCTTGTGCCTTTGCTCTTTTTGGAACCCTGTCATATAGTTTATTAAATTCAACAGGATCAACTGCAGTGTATACACCATCATTTCTAAAGTCTATATATCCTAAAGGAGTAGCACTGTAATCAACACTACCTGTAGTCATGCTCTTAATGTATGGTACATTTTCAGTTGTTACGTTATTGTACTCATACTGAGTTTCACCTATATCAGTATAGTCATCATTAGCAAAAGTATAGTTAGCGTCATAATAATTATTATCAACAGATGCTATTAAATAATATTCTCCTTTGTTTCCTTCATCTGGAGCTGTTTCTATATAAGAACATTTTCTGGCCACAATCTCTATTTTACTTACATCTGCTGGCCCATTCCAATACCATACTCTAAGTTGGTTATATTGTCTTTGTTTTTCCTTATTTATGTCGTTGCTATAGTAAGTAGGGTTTGGTAGGGTATAGCTCCACTCAGAATATGATCCTACCTCATTGTCTTTATAAACATATCTATATGCAAACTGCCAAACAAATCCATATAAATTATTTTTCTTATAAGCTATCTCTAAACCACTTGTACTCTCTATTGTGTCCACAGAAACATTATTAGTAGAAATAGTATTTGCAGCTAAATTAAATGTAGATGATTCCCCATTTAATGTAGTAAATGGTATACTTGATATTTGAGCATTTGTTATATTTTTAACAGGTGTCTGATGAAAGTATATTGGTGGATTAGGTCTTTTTTTACATACATCAACATAAAGCCTTTTTCTCCAAGCAGGAACAAGTGCGTTGTTTGGATTGTTATCCATACTACTTACATAAAACTCATATGGGTATTGAGTATCTATATTAAATGCTGTCCCAGGTGTTCCAAGGGAATAGTCACCACCATCATAGTAAACTGTAAATCCAGCCTTGCCTTTTTCTACATTAATATATTTTGGCTCATTATGAGTAGTCTCTCCTGTGTCTGATAAAAATGTATTATCACATGTCCAGTATAATAAATCACCAATTTTGTTTACTCCAGTTATTAAAGTAGTTTTATCAAAGTTTAATACACTTTCATATGGAAGACCAGTGTCTCTAAAGACAGTTGATATAGTCTCTGTATTGTTGTTATACTCTAGTATCATATGGAAGTTTTTTTCGTTCCATATAAAATAATATAAACAGTTATTTGGAGAGTCCTCATAAGACCCTATAACTCTATATTCAGCAGTGTCGCTACCAAAAGCCCCTTCTCTTCCTCCAAAAATTCTATTGTAAGCGTGTTTTTGAGTACCCCTTATGTTCTCTACAAGCATTGTATTTCTACCCTCAGAAGATAATACCCTAATGTTTTGTGCATTATGATAATCCCCATTAGGGACAATTCTTGAGTCATCATCTCTGTTTAACCCACCTGTAAAATTTCTTTTATCCTGAGCCATAAGTATTATAATTTAGGTGATTGCTTAAATGACTTCCTTGTTGTTTGTAACGCTTCTTGTTTAGTGAAACTTAACAACCTAGCTCTAGCTAATCTTTTGTTGTTATAATATTCATTCCTAGCTGATATTTTATCATTAGGATTAACATTTCTTTTTCTTTGTATGGATTTCCAAAATATATAAGACCTAAGTGCTTCAGCAGCAAACTCATGAACTACTACCTCTCCTTTATCTGGGTGGATTAAAGAGTTAGATATATATTCTAATATTATTTTTTTACTTGATAAGTCTGATGTAAACTGTATAGTGCTGTTCTCTGGATCAAATTTGTAATAACCATTTGTGTTATTACCACCACCTAGTCCAAATTCTTGTACATACTCAAAGTAAGTTGGATGCAGTTCATCATCACTTACTGTTTTGCTATTTGCTGCAGTATTAATTAATGACTTTTCATTTCTTATACCTAATGGGTGAACATCGCCATCGTTTCCATATACACCTATTTTTGTATACTTAACATAATCTGATGGTAAGTCTACAGTTAAAGTATCAGAATTAACAGTTAGCTCAATTGTTCTAATACCACCACCTACATCAAAGTGTAATTCTTTTAAACCATTGAGAGCAAGTTTAAAATACCTAAGAAAATCATTTTCACTGGTTTTACCTTCCTCAATAATTACGTCATTTACTATATCTTCTACTTTTATATACATTATACTATATCTATATTATCGTTAACTACATCCTCTTTCGCTTGTCTCATTAAAGAGAATGTGGCTACTAGAGATTTTATCATTTCTGGTATTGACTCATGTGGAATAGGGAACTCTTCAAAATCACTAAACGTGTTAGAAGCAGCAATAAACCAAACAGTTACCTCTAGCCCTTGATCGTTGAAATTTTTATGGTCACTATTATATAAAAAGATTTTTTTGTTTTCTCTATACCAATACTTTCTTCCACTTAAAAGTATTGCGTTATCAAACATTGAGAATTGACCTGGATTAGGCATCCTAGAATAACACTCAACCCCTGAGTAATTAGCTTTCTCAGTTGCATTTTTAACCTCTACAGAATCTACTGTAGGGATTGTTACTCCACCAGTTAACCCTGTCATACTATTAAATGTAACACCATCAAACCCACCATTATTATGTGCTTCTCTTATAAATAAAGCACCATCTTCTATAACAGCTATTATTCCATATGGCTTTAAAAGCCCTGCATATTTATTTAACCACATCTGTGCTAAAACAATCCCTTGTATTGATTCGTAACCTTCGCTTCCATCTTCTCTAATATCATCTTCAGTTAACTCTATATAAGTTGTTAAAGAAGTTGAACCCTGTGCTTTTATATTATGTACGTCTGCACCCAACTCTTTTAGTTTTTTGTTTTTAGAATATTCTATAGTTATTCCAAATCCTAATGTAGGGTAATTCTGTCCACCTGCTTGAGAATAAGTAGATGATATTGTTAAGTTGTCATCTGTATTCCAATCAACTATAGATGCGTTTGTTAATATTGATTTAAAGTCAAAATGATTAGATCTTACAACTCCAAAATGTTGAGCACTATAATGACTTTGAAAAATCATCGTCCAATACCCACTTGCACTAGTGTCTGTCCATGAAAACTTTAATTTATTTACTTTTAAAAAATCTTGAAAATCTTTGTTATTATTTAAACTCATTAAAAGAACTTGAGGGTTTAATGAATTTTGATTTACAATATCTGTGTTTCTTCTATCAGATGGGTTTTTATAAGTAAATGTAAAGCTATAGTCTTTTACAGTGTTAGCATCATACCCATGTTTAAAAGAAAAAACAAATTTATTTCCTACATCAGAAGTTCCTGTTTTATTTTTAAACTGTATAGTAGACTGGTAAGGAGTGGATGTATTTACTTGGGTAAAGTTAGCAATAGTTACTTTTCTTTCGTCAGACATTATTTGCTCAGATGGAATAACTCCATCAACTGTTGTTATTCTTCTAACTGGAGTAGAACAAACTCTATATATAGCATCATCATTAGGTAAACTTAATGGGTTGTACAGTAAATTAATAAATGGCCTTCCACCAACTCCATAAATACTACTTAAAGAAACATCAAACTTTCTTTTTGTTAAAAAAGCACTAGGCATTTCATGGTCTCCTAGCATAGAATTTTCTAATATATGCTTTTTTACCATAGCGTCTCTTTCTTGCTCAACTAAAGCTATTACCTCTTGTTTTGTAACTTTAGAGTCATCTGTTGTTGAGCCACCATTTACTATCCTCTGTACCTGCTCTGCTATTAATCTTTTTGTTATCATTTATTATTGCTTTTGCTCTTGGTTTTTAGACTCTGAATATGTAATTATTTCAGCCTCCCTTAAATTAACTCCTATGTAACCAAGTATTCTGTTAGCTATCTCTTTATGAGTGGAGTCAGCCAATGTAAGTTGTGTTGAGTCACTAGAGTTATATATCTCTATACTGTTTACAGTATTATAAGCCCAATTAGGATCAGATGGTTTTTTAATATAATTTAATCTAGCAGTAAATGTTGTATCTGAAGCACCAAGTGTATCAGTAAATATCCTAACCCCATTTTCTTCTATTACGCCAACTGGAGAATCCAATGATGGAAAAACAAGTGAACTAGACCTTCTTTTATATAACTCTCCTAAACTAATCATTTCTACAGAATTGCCACCATACCATAGTGATACAAAATGTAGATAATTAGCAGGAAAAGTAAACAGATCACCTGAAACAGTTAAATTTGATTCAAACACAGTTACAGGATATAGTTCATCACTTAATTGTGCTGTGTCTTTATATCCAATAACTCCTGCTGTAGGAGATGGCTTACCAACCTTTTCTTTAATAACATCTAATTGTGCTCTCTTAGATAACATATTGAACTCACTAGGCTTTACATAACCTCTTTGTTCTTTATTTGCCATGAATTGCACAAACTTATATACTTCATCTATTGTCATAGGTACAAATATAACAAAAAAAAGAGGGCTACAAAAGTAACCCCCTTTAAAATAACAGAAGTAGATTCTATTAATTACTAATTAAATCTCTTTAATTGGTTTTTAATTTCATCTAAAACCTTTTCTCCATCACCACTTTTACAGAAATCTGCAAAATGATCTATTGGTTTTTGACCTATTGGAACATGAGTAATAAGAGGTCTAGCAGATCCTTTAATCCAAGTTACTTTATTAGAGGCCATAGATATTAATTGGTGTTCTTCAGCTAGTAATATAGTCTCCTTTATCTCTGTTACTGGATTGTCCATACCTGATATAAAACCATTAGGGTCTTTTTGAGCAAGAACTTTCATGTCATATCTTATCTCATCTGTAGATTTATCTACATTTACACCTAATACTTTAGCGTATCCTATTAATTTACCTATAGGCATTTTAAGAGCTAAAGACATTGCATCTATCTCTAATACACTTTTCTTTAAACTAACTTTAGCTTTTCTTTCAGTGTCTTTTTTCTTAAATACTACTTTTGAATTTGTCATTCTATTAGGATTATCTCCATTTTGATTATGGTGTTCCATAAACTTTTTAAGAGTTGGGTTTTGTTTTCCAACAATTAAAAATCCTTCATTGAAGGTAATAGGTGACTTTACTTTAGCATCTTTTTTTTGTTCATCCTCAAATATAGAAGACTCTCCAGGTATGTACCTTATTTTTCTATTTATACCTTTAATTGGGTCATAAATAATATCCTCAGCCTTAATCATGTATACAAGTGCATACTTTACTTTTTTTGTTTTTCTATCTACACTACTTTTAGTTAATTGATAAATAGTAGGTCCATCCTTTTTTTTACCAAAATTAAAATTAGATCTTGGTGTATTTTGAACTATTGTTTTGGGTTCTTCTACAACAGGACTTGCTGTAGTTGTTGCAGTATTTAAAACTCCTGTTTTAACTGCAGTTTTCTTTTTAGGGAATGTTTTTGTTGTTGCCATTTTATTAAATATTAAATTAAATTAAACTTGTTAAAAACATTTTAGGAAAAGAAGTAATAACAGGGCGTTTACATGCATGGCTATTAGCCTCTTTTCCTTAAATGTGTTCTTTATCCTGCCTATATATCATTTCAAGACAGTTCGCAATTATTACGATGCTTCAACTACTGTGATAGAAGCACAAGCTGTGATATTAGCACTGCAAAACACTGAGTTTTCACTGTCTGCAATAGTAATAAAGCCATAGTTACCACCACTTGCTCTGTTGATAACCTCAGTTATGTCTTGCATAACTTCTTTATGCTTACCAACAGTAATGTCAAGAGCAACGACTGAATGATCTAAACCTGCGTCATTATCTGTTTCTTGCCCAGATACGAAGAAAAGTCTAAGATCTCCTGTGTTCTGCATCTCCATGTGAGATAATTTATCAGCAGGAAAACAAACTACTTCTTCAGTTGAGGTTGTTCCATCAATAGCACCTTTTGCGAAATATAACATATTTTTCATTCTATATAAATTTTAAAGGTTAATAATTAAGATTTTTTGATTAACATGTATCTGTTCGCACCAAAACCTTCAAAACCTCTTTCAGTTCTGTAGTGACACTTCAGATTATCTTCAGTGTTTGTTTTGTTTTTAAGAACAGCAGAACCTGTTAACCAGTGTTCCATCTCTCTTGAGTAACCATTAGCAGCTTTATATCTAATTCTTAGAGAAGGTATTTTATCTCCAGACTTAGCGTCTTTCTGAGTATCCATAGGAATACATATACCATATCCATTGTAGTTAAAGTTTGTTGCTCCAACTAATTTTGGATGATTAAATAAGTCATATGTTTTCTTGTGAAATGTATAACCACCTCTTGAGAAAGAATTAAATCCAAGGTTTAATGCCATGTTTTTGTTATTCTGGAAAGTACCATAGTTAGCACCACCAGCAGCATATGCACCTTGAGCAGCTAATAAGTCATCAATATCTAAAGATAGATTGATACCACAATACATTGCGTATTCCTTAGCACCTCTATATTTATCTAAAGATTTGATAATAGCATCAAAATCTGCCATAGTAATCGCAGATGATCCTAAATCCATTGATTGACCTTTATTTTCGATAAAATCTAATAAACCTTCAGTACCTCTAATACCTCCATTTGTAAATGAAGAAGAAGCAACTGCAGAAGCTAAATTAGTATTTGAATCTACTTGTTTACCCAAAATCATCATTAACTCTTGATAGTCCATGAATCTTTTATAAGTATCAGCTTCACCTTTTAAGTACCATAAGTATCCTGAACCAAAGTGTTGACTATCAACTTTAAAGTAAATCACGTTAGTAGCTTCAGTACCTGAAACTTCAAATGATTCTTTAATAATCATACATTTGTTAGAATATTCATGAACTCTTGGTAAAATAGAATCAGGTTGAGCAGTATTCTCTCCCCATTCATTACCTATAATAGTCCAAGTTTCCCCATCACTAACGCTTGACCAATTTGGATATGGATGAGCAGTGAATGTTGGAGATGCATTTACAGTAGGTGTAGACGTAACTATAATCATCTGTCCTGATTGAGATAATAAAATATCACCTAATCTAACTGGATGTTCTTGAGTTGATGTGCCTAAACCTGCATCTGCTAAACTTGAATCTAAAATATTCATTTGATGTGAACCATACTCTGTACTACCTGTTGATGGGTTAGTACTGTTATAATCCAAAGTAACTGTGTTGTGTATAAACGCTTCTTCGAAGTGTTCAAATTGTGTTTGTGTGCACTCTTTTTTTGCTCCAACTAATTCTAAAAGACCAGTGATTCCTTGCTTTCCATATCTTTGGATAAGACGTTCATCAACTTCTCTTTTGTGCATAGCTAAAGTTGTAAGAGAACTTACATAATTGTCCTGAGTCGCTAACGCCACTGACGTAGGATTCAGTACAAAGTTTTCACCTGAAGGTAAACTTACTGTTGCCATTTTTTATAATTTTTATGTTAATAATCTATTTAATTAATCGTCAAATATATGTTTCGATATTTGACCAGCAATAGATTCTCCATGTTGTTCTTGAGAAACTTGATATGGTTCATAAGATGGATTGTTAATATCCCTTAGTACTGATTCAGCACCTTGTGATCTATATTGATTAGCGACACTTCTTACTATTTTGTCTTGCAACTTCATAGCAATCATATCTAATGCTAATTTTTCTGTATCCCAGTTACCATAATCATCTTGGTAAGGCTCAAAAAAGTCATCTAAATTGGCCATTGCGTCCCCAACCATAGCTTTGTCATCTTCTGTTAATTGATATTCGAAGACTTCTCCACTATCGTTCATTTGAAATTGCAATGATTCCATATCATCTAACTCTTCATCCATATCATCAAGAAAATCTTCTCTAGCTTCTTGAGTCTCTATGTAATCCTCTTCAGTATAACCTTCGTTATCTTCTGCAGGAGCCCAGTACTCTTCTTGCAAGTCTTGTAATTCTTGCCTAGCTTTAGACACATCTCTTTTTAAATGGATTTTACCAAGTTCAGTTTGCTCAGAACTGTACTTTCCCTCCCCTTGTTTGTAGGTATCATTAAAGAACAAGTCGATTTCCTTATCTGTTAAATCAGGGTTTTCTAATGAGAGGTATTCTTTTATAACCTCTTGGTCAGACATTTCGTTATAGTCTTGACTTTGTGTTAAGAAGTAATCTTCAGCACTTCTTCCAGTTTCCTCAACAAATCTATTCATTTCTGCTATCTGATCGCTAGCAAATTCGTTTTCTTGTTGGTCTTCTAGATCATTTAATAAATTATCTAGGTCGTCATAATCTGTTCCATACTTTTCGTTTAGAACATCTAGAGCATCATAGTCATCTGATTCGTACTCGTCTTCTCTCTCTTCAGGGGAAGAATATTCTTCTTCCTCTTGTTCATAATACCCATCTTCTTGGGTAGGTTCAGTTTTCAAAGAGCTTTCCATTGCTTCCTCTGGATTATACTCACTATCATTCGATGGTTCGTATTCCTCCTGAGGTTCTACTTCAGAACTTTCATTCTGAGTTAGGTCTATTGTTTTTGGTTGAAGAGCTGATTCGCTAGAATCTAATGCAACTTCAACGCTTTCTCCTGTAGCCTCTGCAAAATCTTGTGCAGGGCCTAAATGTTCGTCAGCCATATTATATTAAATTAAATTAGTTTTTTTGCAAATATATATCTTATTTATCATAATCCAATGTTTATTTTAAAATATTTGGTATTGGATTTTCAGGATTTTCTTCTACTTGTGGCATTTCCTCTAATTGTGATAAAGGAAGTGCCCTGTCTCTTTTTTGCTCTACTATCCTAGATTGATTATAAGCAGACTTATCTTGAGATTTTAATTTAACCTCTCCTGATACGTTAGCAACCTTTTCTTTACCTGAATTATTAAGAGCAATCTCTTTCATTCTTCTTTGGTGTTGCTTAGAGTCAAGTTGGTCTTTTAATTGATATTCTGCTTGCATCTCTTGTATTTTACTTTGAGATTTTATTTGAGCCTCCTGTGCCTGCATTTGTGCTAACATTTGCATTTCTTGTTGTTTAATCTGAGCTTGTTGTTGAGCAGCTTGTTGTTGAATTTTTGCATTTTGCATTTGTGCCTCTTTTGCTTTTCTTTCTTCTTCTTCTTGGTATTTTCTTCTTCTAAACATTAACACCTGATTAGCAAGTTTCATATTTTTTATGGACCTTATAGTAATAACATCCTCTAATCTCATTTCTTTTTGTGCTAAAGACATTTGTAGGTTTTGCTCTAATTGTAATTTTTGATCTTCATCTGGTGCTACTTCCAGTAAAATTCCAAACTCATGATGGGATATATCTCCATTCATTTTCATCATAGACATAGTTCCTTTTCCTAGTGCATTGGAATATGACTTAAACTTTGCTTTATTTTTTATAATATCCTGAAGCCTCATACATATACACTCAGCAACTCTTTTTGTTAAACTAAGATACCCATCATTAATATTTCTAGTTGCATTATTTGATGCTAGAATTTGTAATTTCTGAACACCAACTAAGGCCTCGCTTGGTGGTTTAGCACCCTCTTTAGCTTCATTAACTCCAGTCACATCTCTTATCATTTGTAGATTATGTTGATAGATAGCAATTAACTTATTCATATCACCACCTATACCATTTTCTAGTTCTTGCACAGGAATAGCACTAGTTGGTTGCCCCTCGTCATTTAAAGTTCTATAGTATATATTACCTGTTTGGTCATATATCTCTTGAAGCTCCATTGGGGTAAAAGTTCCACCATCTCCTTTAGAGACGTTTTCCAATGCACCCAATTCAAACGCTGCACCTTTTGGTCTTGCCTTAGCTATTATTTGTTGCAATTTTAGGTGAGCAAGTTGTATTTGGTCTGCAAATGGTATCATTCTTTCCACCATTGATTTGTTAATCATTTTATGAGTCCCTGGTGCATATACAACATAAGATAATTTAGTCTCTGTTAAATTAGACTTCTTTCTCATCATGTTTTTAGCTAAGCCATAGTTTAATACAAAATCTGTTCCAACTATATACATTCCTGAATAAACAACCTTTAAGGATGTTTTAATCATTTCTCTTTCAAACTTAGATATCTTTGGTTTTTTATAATTATGTTCTTTTTTCCTAACAGTATACCCACCATAAGCATTTTTCTTTTTTTCATACTTCAAATCGTTTACTGAAAAAAATTCTGCATCCATTACAGTTACTCTAAATTTATCATACTCATGTTCATGTTGATATTGATTTATATAAGACTCGTAATTAGGGCTTATTGTGTCGTTACTATTTTTACCTGAGTATTCCCCTGCTATCTTAACATAATCTTCTTCGCTTAATTGATCTCCTGCTATTCTTTTTAACTCTCCAATAGTTATTGTATAAACCTCTCCTGCGTGTTGAATATCTGAGTAATCTTCATTATTAGTGTATGAAGTAATTAAATTAGCTGGATCTACTCTTTTTACTTTAACACCAGAGTTAGGGTCTACATATGTTTTACAAGCACCAACCCCACAGACAATTAAATCTCTAATCACTGCTTTTTTAATTCCATCAAAGTTATTTAAATCCATTATGAATTTAATACCCTTTTCCATAGCTACCTCTGTGGCTTGTTTATAAGAAAGTGCCATGTGTATATCTAACTCCTCTTGAGTTCTAGGTATGTAACCCTTTTGCCTTAAATCATATCCTGTGACCTTGCTTAACTCTTCTAGCCCTGGTTTAACAAGCATTTGAGCAAACATTCTATTTTTATCTTGTTCTCTTTTTGTTTCTGAAATAGGGTCTGTAGCATTTGCTAAAACTTCATATTCTTGGTTAGACAAATCATTCACTATTAAATCTAAAAATTTAGGTATTATATTTACAGGGGTCCAGTCTAAATTAAGATAAGACGTATCTCCCTGTACATCTAGTAGGTCTTTATATTTTGATACATTTTGAGATCCTTGAGCATAACTTCTTGCCTTTGCATATCTAGCTTTTTTACTATCTATATTAATTTCTGAATTATCTTTCCAGTCAGAGTACATTTTTTTAAAATAAGCAAGACCATATTCTTTCTTTGCTTTTTCTTTTGGTGACACTAATGGACTAGGGTATCCACCTATTTTTTTATCCTTTCCAAATATATTTCCTATTTCCATTTACTTTATTTTTTTAGATAATAAACCTTTATTTTGATATGTTTTTACAAATTTAGTAAATTTTGGCATATCTTTCTTAACTTGGACGAATTTTTGTGAGGCTAATAATGCAAGGCTAGAACTGATGGTAGCATCAAATTTTGTTCTATTATCTATATCAAATCTACTCCAATCATCCAAAAGTCTATTAAAGTAACATTTTCCAACCTCTCCAGTCTCCATATTTAACCCAACATGGTCATAAATATAAGTAGCCACAACTTCAGCTTGTGCATTAATTACAGCAACACCAGACCCTGGTATACCTTTAGTAACCTGTTTTCTACTAAAATCTGTATGTGTTGACTCTGGTCTATCCATAAGATAGTCATAATATCCTCTTCTTTCAAAATATTTTATAATTCCTATCTTATTATTTTCTACAAGTATTGGACAACCATAGAATACACATTGTTTAATCATGTCTTCATAAAATATATCTGCCTTAGGTGGTCTAAATATATATTCACAAACAAATTGCTCTGAAGGTAGTCCATCAGCTAATGTAAATTTATGATAAATATGACAAGCAGCGTTAGATCTCCTACCATCTGTTGTTGTATCATGGTCATAAGGGTCACATCCAGCAACTAAAGTTAATGCGTTGCCAGGTCTTTTTTTGCTATACTTAGTATTTATTAAATTTTGCATTTCTTTTTCAGGAAACCAAGTTACTTCCCATTTACCTTTTTTATTAGGCACCCATATAACACTACTGTCTTGTACTCCATTTCTCCATATAAAATCACCCTTAACTGTTAGATTATCAGTTACCTCATTGTAATCTAATTGCTGATATATTTTTTCTACATCAAATACACTAGAAAGTGAATCATTTCTAAATGCTTCCTCAGTAGTAAAAGGAAACTGTCTTTTAAACTCTGATAATGAACTAGTATTGTTTTTTAAACCATCTCTTCTGTTTTTCATATAGTCCTTTGCACCAACACTAATTTGTATGTCGTCACACCCTAAAACAGGTTTTTCTGGTGTATCTATTACAGAAAACCCATATTCATCTATAAATCCTTCTAGGTTTTCATAAGAGGGTATAAATAGAGAGTATAATCCAGATTTAGTTCTGCCATTTAAATCTTTATCATTTACATCAGAATTATAATATAAGTCTTTATACTCTAGCCCACCATCTTCTAATTTATTAGCAGTTGACCCCATCATACATTTACCTACAATTTTTCTTCCAAGAAGTAAACAAGTTTGTGTTACCCCCCAGTTTTTTGCTATAGATGTTGATCCTGTCCATTTACCTGCCTCATCATGGATAAGTAATTTAAGTTTCATTCCATCATAACTATTGTCTGCAGTGTTCCTCCAGTCTATAACAGAATTAAGTGCTTCTGACTTTTCTATATGCTTATGTTTCTTTGTTATTTTCTTTGCAGGCTCTCTAAATGCTAGCTCTACTCTTGGATTACTAGAACCATCTTGTATAGGTTGAAAGAAAAATGGATACCTTCTATATATCCTAACCACCTTGTCTGTAAACATACTTTTTGCATCAGAACCTGTCTTTGATAACAATCCAAAATTCGACTCATAAGTCTGTGTTGCTTGGTTAACCATCTCAGAGCTAGCCATATATGAGAACCCAGATCGTCTGTTTTTTAGGAAACACATACCCATGCAGTTAGGATCTAACTTGCATGCTTGCCAAAAAATAAAGAATTTTCTATTAGCGTCCCTATAATCAGGATAACCTATATCTATATGAGACCATTGTAAAAACATATAATGACTACCAGTAATATAAGTTGGCGTTCCATTATTCATAAACCAAAGGCCCTCTCTTCTTCTTCTAAATTCTTCTTCTATGTATTCATAATAATCAGATGCATTTTCTCTTGTTAATGCTTTTGGTAACTCCTCCCTAACCCACCTTTGGTCTTTCTTTTTTTTGTCTGAGTATAGTATTTTTTTCTTTGGTGGTTTTTTAGGCAATTGTATCTCAAGACCTTGAATGTCTATAATGCTACCTAAGTTATTTGGATTTAATTGAATTGGCATATCTATTATCTTTTAGCCCATTTCTCTGCAAAACCTTTTTCAAAATCTTTTTCCTCTCTAAATTCTGCGTCACTATTTGAAAGTTGAGCCTCTAGCTTGGATATACCTATTAGTATCTCTTGAGCATCCACAAAACATTCTTTTTTTGCTTTAATTGCATTTCTTCTTTTTTCATCAGATAACTCTGGATCTAATGGTTTTTTAATATCATTTATAAGAATAGCTACAGCCTCTTTAGATGAGTCTATTAACTCTTGTAATGCTCTTTGTACGTATGATTTATTACTTTCTTTCTCCATCTTCTACTTTTGCTAATATGTCTTGATTTCTCATTCTAAGAAGTACATCACCCTCTATTTTCATGTCATATTCTGAATTAACTGAAAATACAACTTCATCACCTTTTTTCATTCCTTGTTCCTTCATCCAATCACTAAGGTGCCTTATGTATCCATGTAGCTCTATGTCCTCTACCCCTGGCTTTAAAAATATACCTGTTTCACTTTTTATCTCTTCTTCGTCTTGTACTTTTTGCTCCACAAAATTCCAGTGGTGTAACATCCTTATATCTTCACCCCTAACTCTTGCATATATAAAATCCCAATGAACAGAATATAAATTTTCTTCATCTAGCCATCTTACTTTATTGTCACTTATAAGGTCTTGTGAAGATGAGTTTGCAAACTTTTTGTCTACACTTACATTACCAGTACTAGCAGTTATCATGTGATGAAAATAAACTTTATCACCTATTTTAACGTCAAACTCTAAACCTTTGGGTAACCATTCAGGAACTTGATATACTGTACCATATTGCCTAGCATGCTTTAAAGGATCAAAAGTATAATTTAATATTATTCTTTTACCATTTTTAAGCTCTATAGTATCTTCATAAGGTTTTTCTACCTTAACAAGAAAGTAATTCTTAGGTATCTTTACTTTTGCCATATTTTATTTAATTTACTTCGTAATGCTCTTCATAGTCTAAATTGTACTCTACTCCAGTTATGGTAAAAAATGATTTCCACATTTCTGAAGTATCTGAGTCTTCCATTTTAATAAATACGTTAAATTTTAACATATTGTATTTATAGAAGTACAAATCATCTTGGACTATAGCAGTTATTTTTGCTCTACCCCTCATTATAGGCTGCCCAACTACATAGGTTATACCATCTTTAATATCACCTATTGTTATCTTTCTTATTATTCCACTTATAAGTTCCATTATGCTTCTGGTTTATTTTTATTACTATTAAATATATTAAACATATCAAGTTTAGATACAGACTCTAATTCATCTATTGATAACTGTTCACTAACTGGGTTACCAAAAACCTTTTCGTCAATAACCATTTTTAAAGCGTTTGATACTAAATCTTCTTTTAGATTTGTTATAGTTTCTGAATTAAACTCATCTAAAGTATCTCCCATCTTTATGTAAGAAAAAACAAACTTTATATTTTTTTCTTCTTTTAAGCTGTTTATTACTTTTATTACGTCTTTTATTTTAGTTTTTGGATTTTTTTTCTTTTTTTTCATAGTGATAAACTAGACCATCAACAGAGTCTATATTAGTTCCATTTATATTAACATGACCACCCATTTCTAATATTTCTTTTTCAGACTCAAATTCATCTGCCTTTTCTTTTATCATGGCTACTTTGTATAAAACAAGATAACCTATAAGATCAATAAGGGTATCCTCTGTTTCATCAGTAATTCCAACATTCTTTATACGCATTAACTTATCATCTATTCTTGCTCCTAGTGAATCTAGTGCGTCTCCATTTGAAAATATATTAGATGGGTTTATAGCAGAGTCTCCATATGCTCTGTTTTTTTCTATTAAGAGATCTTTAACTTCTGTAATAATCTCTTTTATTACTCTTTCTGTATTCATTATATATTAAATTAAATTTCAGTAAATATACAAAAAAAAGATACTATTTTCGTTAACCCTTTTAAAAGTTATAAACATAGTTATACACTGGCCACCAGAACCTCCATTCTAACAGCGTGAGAACTGCTGTCTACTAAGATACTTTCTAGGTCAGTTAAAGCTGTTATTACTGTTGCAGCTGCAGAGTTTACTGCTACAGAATCATGTGGCGTTCCAAGAACAAAACTTTTACCTGCCCCTAATAAAACAGTTGCTGAATCATCTGCTGCACTATCATCCTTGTCAGTGTCTATTTGTAAAGACAGGTTAACTGCATTAGAGCTATCTAAGTTGGTTACTCTTATGTATTTTACATTTTGTATATCCATAGCCCCATCAGCTCCACCAACTGTATCTTTAAAAGAGACTAAAGTAGTGTCTACTGATGCTGGAACTGTTAGTATTCTTTTGTATACATCTACTATACCTGATACAATAAAACTTTTTGTTCCACCATACTGATGTCCATTTACTGTTACGTCTTCTGTTAATGTTACTGTTAAATCTGCCATTGTTATTCTATGTTAAATTTCTACTTATTTTTTGATAATGAACTGTTAATGTTCTTGCTGCTGTTGTTCTTGTTGTAACACTTATTTGTGGTACTAAGTCTGCACCATTTTTTAAAGCTGAACCTTTCGTTGTAGTTAAAGACGCTGCTCTACCATATATATAGATGTCTGAATCATTAGGAAATGATTTTGTGCTTGCAGCAGTTATAGTTATACTAGTAGAAGAAGAAACAGCAGTAACTGTTCCCCATGCAACTCCTGTTGCGTTTGTTATAACATCTCCTACAACTATTTGTGTTGTTGCATCTGTCCCATCTACAGCTATAACATGAGAAGAACCACTACTTAAACTAACTGCCCCATTTACATTTACCCCTGTGTCACCAACTCCAGATATAGTAGTTAAACCATATTGCTCGTCATTTATAAACACGCTAGCTTGTCTATTTGAATCTATTTCAATTCTAAATCTATAGGTAGTTCCTTCATCCAAAGCTAAACCTAAATTAGTTACATAATCAGTTCCATTATTGCTGTATACACAG
>CAACVF010000007.1_pt1 | contig 23928 bp, 48 predicted proteins | sample 2381781 | NCBI WGS metagenome assembly CAACVF01 (sample SAMEA5211967, study PRJEB30684) | marine metagenome | biome: Marine; feature: Epipelagic; material: Water | collected 2015-10-15 | depth 60 m | reverse complement strand
TGAGGGAGTTAAATGAATAAATATAGTATAATGATAAAAGCACTAGATGAATGGGAGATAACCAAAGAAGTAGCATGGGATAAAGGTACTCAAAGCGTAGTATTTTTAACTGATGCTTCTTTCGACTTGTCTGAAGTAAATGCAGATGATGTAGTTTATTACAGTAAGTATAGTGAATGGGCTACAATGTTTATGGGGTGTATTTGAATGGATTATCCAAGAGATGTTTATGACCATTACAATGAGATGCTTAATGAGGTTACACCAACTGTTAAAATTGGTGACATGAATTATTGTGCTTCAACTGTTTTAAGAGAAGTTGACCCTATTGCTTATAGAGTAGGTTTAGAAGATTGGTTAGATAGCCTAGCCAGCGATGGACGCTTTTGTTATGATTGCGAAGTAATTGGCGATTGTGAATGTGAAGAAGAAGAATGGACTATTCAAGAAGAAGGTAAAGAAGATAAAGTATTTACTATAAAAGTTTTAGGTGGCTTCTATAAAAAGCCTCTTAATCTTAAGAGAGATGGTGAGTGAAATGAATGGAAAAGAGATTTTAATAAATACATTTGATTGTAAACTATGTAATATATCTATTAGGTATAATATACACAGTAGCGTATCTTATGTGGATGCTTTCAGGGCATTTAATCATGAATGCCGGTGTGAAGAATAATATTCCAGTGTGCTGATTGTTCGGAATCAGCGATACATTGGTGGTGTGCTAATAGGTCTTGTCTCGCAGCATTCAAATTAGCGATACACCAAGGGGTTTATCAAATAATAAGCATAAAATTCATCTGTAATCAGAAATAATGGTAAAGTAATCGCCATGAAGTGCTTTCCCCACCCTTGAGGTGAATAATATGATAGAATGGATAAAGAGTTTTTTCGTAGTTAAAGAAAAAGAAAAAGGACGGCCTAAATGCACAGTATGTGGATTAGGTGCTAAGTACCATATGTTAGTTGAATTTAAAACAATGGACTTAAAAGAAATAGAAGATAAAATATTAATACAAATATGTGATGGTTGTTATGAAGAAGTATATGAGAGATATAATCCCAAGCGGAATCCACCGCCAATACAAAAAGGAATATTTGAGCAGAGACTCGGATATGGAAAGAAATAGAAAAGTAATATTCAAAGAATTAATTGCGCTCGGTATGCCGCATTATAATGCGTACCAAATATCAATAAGGAGAATGAAAATATGAAAATAGAAACAAGACATGGGGTTGCTATACCTCTAGTCATATTAGAAGATAATGGACAAATAGAAATAGTATTGGAGTTGATTGAATGAATATATTCGCATTATCAAAAGACCCGACAGATGCGGCAAAACAAGTATTGGATAAGCATGTAATTAAGATGCCAACTGAAACATGTCAAATGCTTCATACTAACATTCTTTACATGCAATATGTTGAGGAATGTGAAAAAGAACCTCAATTAAAAGAACTTAAAGCATTTCACAAAGAAATCGGTTCGGAATTGATGAAGCCAGCCATGCTAAACCACCCCTCAACCATTTGGGCGAGGCAATCAAGAGATAATTTCAAGTGGCTTTTTGTGCATGGCAGGAGACTTTGCCACGAATATACTTGGAGATACAATAAAAAACATGGTTCTCAAGTAAGAATAGAAGATGTTTGGAAATACAAAGAACTACTTCGTGAACATTCATATCCAGCAAAGGAATTGACTCCTGTAACAATTGCTATGGATGACAAGTATAGAATAGAAAATACATTTAATGATGAATGGGACTTCGTAATTGAATCCTATCGTCATTACTACCTTGAAGGTAAATGGCGTATAGCCGAATGGAAACAAGACAGAAGACCTGAATGGTTTCCTGCAAATCATTATGCGACAAAGTATAATGTTGGAGTTAGGGCGTATAATAATACGAATCCAAAATACCCTATGACACTATTGGAGGAATAATAATGATAACAGAAATTAAATATGGTAATACAATACACACAGACAATACAGTTGCTAAGTACACTACTTACATCTTTAAAGATATGGCAACACTAATGACCTTTTGGAAGGAGAATGGGAGTAAGGGTAAGTTTAAGGCTGATTTAAAAGAACTATCAGTAACTTCTCAAGAATACATCTCATCTGAAGAATACTTCATAGAGAACGGTTTACAATTTTCAATGGAGGAAGATTTCTGATGTGTGGAAATTGCGGAAGTAATAATGTTCATAACGATGAATGTTTAACTTGTGGCCCTAATGCGTGTGGTGGTGGAATATGAATATAGAATTAATGAAGAAATTTATACTAAGTTTTGAAGAAGAATGGAATTGCCCTAATGAGATATTAGAATCAATAACAGGGTTTTCATGGATGCAATACCATAATTTAAGAAGGGAATTAGTAGGTGAAGAAGAATGAGTGATTGTAATAAATGCGAAGGTAATTTATACTACTTAGTACCCAATTACCAACACGACATTATGGAGAGAATAGAATGCTTGGATTGTATTTCTGAAATGCAATATCAAGATGATGTTAAAGAGAGATTAACTAAGTTGTTAGTAACTGCTAGTCCACAGAGATTAGCGCAGTTAGTGGCAGACTTAGCAGTTAATGGAATAATCAAGGATAGTAATAACAACATAAGTAGGTTTGAAACTATTATTACTACTAAAAACTTAGAACAAGCACTAGTATTGGCTAGTATGTATGCGGAGGAATAAAAATGGGATATAGAAGTTATGTATATGTAATTACAGATGTAAGAAATAAAGCACTAATAGCCGCACTTAAAGCGGCAACGCCTGATGAAGAAGAAACCGGAATGTTCAAGTTTTGGAATATGTCAAATGCTAATCATAAAACAAAAGAAGTGATGCTTTTTGAGTTTCATGATACCAAATGGTATGAATCATATGCTGATGTACAAGCAGTAATGTCAGAAATAAATGAATTAGAAAGTGATAAGACTAAATGCGACTCTTTTGGTTATATTGAAGTAGGTGAGAACCATGACGATATAACTCATTTAGGGAGTCCTTGGGATTATGATATGTACTTGAACAGAAGTGTTGATATGCCCTTTTTAGAAAGAAAGGAGGAAGAATAATGGAAAAGGAAAAAGTGGAATTTAGAATAATAAACACGGCAGAAATGCCACCAATTGTTATCTCTCAGAATGAGAATGACGAACCTAAAGTGGTAATTAATACTTACCATAAACTATGGATTAGTTTAAATCGCCGATTGATTGCAGGTATTCTTGAGAATATGCAAGAAAAGATGGATATGATTTTAACAGGTTATTTAAAGGAACAAAGACAATTTGAGAGAGAAGACTTGGAGATGATGAATGATGGTTAGAAGAGAATTAGGAACAGGCAGATGGGATAGAATCTTAATGCGTAAAATGACTGAATTATCAGTAGCAGATAACTATGCAGAGGCTAAAGAAGAATGGTTAGCAACAGGCAGAGTTTGGTGGGCTGGTAATAGTGAATTACCTGATTGGGTGGCTAATACCAATCATACAGGCAAATGTCTTTGTGGACATAATGTAGTATATCATTTTGAAATAGTTAATACTGAAAATGGTAGGACAGAATGTGTTGGTAGTGACCATATCAATTCTTATCTAATTATGCGACAAATTGCAGAAGATATGAATGTTGAAGTTGATACCATTACAGATGAACAGGTTCAAGAATGGATTAAAGTTAGAGTAGGCTCTATGAAAGAAGAAGCATGGTGGGACGCTAATGGTGAAAACTTTACATTAATGTTTGATAAAGTAAAAGAACTTGATTTATGGGAAAATACCTATACCGGAGAAAGATATTATTCGGGCCAGCATAGAACATGGCTTAATAAGAAAACTCTTAGAAAGAAAGCCTCCGGTCAGTTTGGTAATTCTCAGTATAGAATGGGTTCTATTGTTTGGAGATGGAATCATCCCGATAATCCTAAAGCCCAAGTTAATACAACGGGTATTCCTAGTGATAGACTAATGCAGGATTTAGCACTATTGTTTGTTCTTAGTGATGCTAAGATTAAAACGATGAGAGAACAAAAAGACAAATTAGAATATCTAAAGCAAGAGACTATTGAATGGAAAGAAAATCAAGCAAGAATCAAAGAAGAAGAAAGGGCAAGGAGAGCCGAAGAACAGCGTATTGCTGATGAAAAGTGGGAAGCAGAAAGACCTGCTAGAGAAGCAAGACAAGCAGTAATGAGAGAGAATAGAGAAAAGGAAAGAAGAGAAGTAAAGGCTAGAGAATTAGAAAAGAATATTGCTTTCTTAACTCAAATACCTAATGAAGCATTTATTAATAAGTGTGGCTTATACAATGTTCCTGTTTTCAATGCTGACTTTGCAATAACTCATTGGGAGCATAAGTTTTTAGCAAGCATCAAAAGGCTTCTATCAGAAAATAGAGGTGGTGTTCGGCTATCCACTGACCAAATGACAAAATTAAGAGAACTACTAAACAATTCCCCAACAGAAAAACAAATTAAATACTTGAAGGATTTAGGGTATAAAGGGGAAATACCAACTAAATACTTCGCAAGCAGAAAAATAGAAGAAATGAAGGAGAATGATGAAAAATGAGAATAATAGTGGACATAATGTGCTTTATAATTGCGGCTTGTGTAGCAGGGCCAATTATGATATTAGCGGCTATGATAGGTGGAGAATAATGGGAGTAAAAGACTCCTTTATATATGGTGAAAAAGGTAAGAATACGAAAGGTAGTGGTAACTATGATTAAAATTAGAATAATGAACGAGACAGGGCATACAGAACTAATGCTAGATTCATCTAGCGTTATAGAACAAATTGACACTCATCCGACCCATTGGTTATTTATTGATGGCGAAATGATGGCAAGAGAATCAATTCAAGCAATTAACTGGGACGATGTTACAACCGTTGATATGGTTCCAGCAGTAGTTGGAGGAAATCTTTGAGTAGGTAATTTACCTTTTTTACCACCATTCGGGGGTAGTGTTAGGGATTAATCCCCCTAATGCTATCCCCTTTTTTGAGTGATGTTACCAGATTTACTCAACTTTATAGACGAAAACGGATTAAAATTATTTTTTGAAATCAAGGGTTGGCAACTAGCCACCCCAATTATATTCAATGGGATAGCGGCAGTTAAACCTGACTTCTATCCCAATAAGCATGTTATAGCCCGAAGCAAGAGGGGATATATTTATGCGTATGGCGATACTCGCATACAATACGCAGGTCAAGAGTTTTCTTCACCCGAAGAATTACTTGACAAATGCGGTACTGAAGCCCTATCGGATTTCAGTAATTGGCTGTTTATCGAAGAGAAAGAATGGGTCATAACCAGAGATGGTTTAGATTGGCTCTATTCATTTTCCACTTTAGATAAACTACCAAAAAGAACAAAATACAGGTGTTAAGGATGAATACAGAAATACTATCAGATATTACAGTACATATGAAATATGCAAAATACAATGCAGAAATGATGAGAAGGGAAACATGGGAAGAAATATGCCAAAGAAACATGGACATGCACATAAGGACTTATCCTCAGTTAGAGAAAGAAATTAGAGCATGTTATGAGTTTTTTGTAGTACCAAAATTAGTTTTACCTTCTATGCGTTCAATGCAATTTGCAGGTAAGCCATTGGAAATAAGTCCTAATAGGGTTTACAACTGTGCATATATGCCTATTGATTCTTATTTTGCATTTAATGAAGCCATGTTCCTTTTGTTAGGTGGAACAGGCGTTGGTTATTCTGTTCAGCGACACCATGTTGAAGAAATGAATGAAATCAATCAACCAAATCCTAACAGACAAAGAAGATATTTAATTGCTGATTCTATCGAAGGATGGGCTGATGCAGTTAAAGTATTAATGGAGTGTTATATGGGTGTTAGGACTTCAACTCCTATATTTGATTATTCAGATATTAGAGAGAAAGGAGCATTGTTAATAACTTCTGGAGGAAAAGCACCCGGCCCTCAACCATTAAGAGAATGTTTAGTTAAAATTGAAGGAGTGCTTCAAAACATTCCTAATGGAACTAAATTAAGTCCTATTCAAGCACATGATATTATGTGCCATATTGCTGATGCTGTCCTAAGTGGCGGTATTCGCAGAGCCGCTATGATTAGTTTATTTAGCGCAGACGACCATGAAATGATTAGTTGTAAATCAGGTAATTGGTGGGAATCAAACCCACAAAGAGGCAGAGCAAATAATTCTGCTGTTATTCTGAGACATAGAGTTACTAAAGAATTTTTCTTAGACCTATGGAAGAGAATAGAATTGAGTGGTAGTGGAGAACCCGGAATTTATTTCAATAACGATAAAGATTGGGGAACTAATCCTTGTTGTGAGATTGCTTTGCGACCATATCAGTTTTGTAACTTAACAGAAGTTAATGCTTCTGATATAAAAGACCAAGCAGATTTAGAATCAAGAGTTAGTGCGGCGGCGTTCTTAGGAACATTACAAGCCGGATATACTGATTTCCATTATTTAAGAGAAGTATGGCGTAAAAATTCAGAAAAGGATGCTTTACTTGGTGTATCTATGACAGGTATTGCTTCTAATGTAGTCGAGCATTTAGATTTAGAAATGGCGGCCTTTGAAGTAAAGAAAGAAAATGAAAGAGTTGCGAAAGAGATAGGAATTAATCCTGCTTCAAGAACAACTTGTGTTAAACCTGCTGGAACTACTTCACTAGTATTAGGTACAAGTAGTGGTATTCACGCATGGCATGATGATTACTATATTAGGAGAATTAGAGTAGGAAAGAATGAAGCGATTTATGGCTACCTATTACAGAACCATCCTGAATTAATTGAAGATGAATACTTTAATCCTCATGAACAGGCAGTTATTAGTGTTCCACAAAAAGCACCGGAGAATGCAATTACTCGACATGAATCAGTATTTGATTTATTAGAGAGAGTAAAGAACTTTAGTATTCGTTGGGTTGGAGCAGGACATAAAGATGGATTAAATACCCATAATGTTTCTGCAACTATTTCTATCAAGGAAGACGAATGGGAAGATGTAGGAAATTGGATGTGGCTAAATAGACATTATTACAATGGACTATCTGTATTACCTTATGACGGTGGTACTTACAAACAAGCACCTTTTGAAACCTGTACGGAAGAAGAATACCTTGAATTAAGTAAAGCATTAAATAATATAGACTTAACTCAGATAATTGAAACTCAAGACGATACCGACCTTAAAGGCGAATTAGCCTGTGCCGGAGGACAATGTGAAATATGAGGTGATAGTATGGGATTCTTCAAAGATTTTGAAGAGTGCCGTTCAATTGTATTATCAATGATGGGGAATTTTTCCCTACAATCACAATATAAATTAAAATTAGCGATGAATGTGTGTGATTCTTTAATAGATGATAAAGATAAAAAATATAGAATGAAACAAACCTTATATTCTGTTTTATGGGATATACCCGAAGCAGTAACTAATGGCTTTAAAAACTATTTAGATAAAGAGATTAATAAAATACGAGGGTTTAAGAACTATCATGATAAAAACTGTAATGACAGCGAGAACTGTTCGTATTGTCAAGAAAGAAACAATATTAACCTTAGATTAAGTAAATGGGAGAGAGAAATACATGAAGGAAAAAGACCCACGCTATCAGTTAAATAGTAGGACAAATAAGAAGATAGCAACCCGATGCCGTGTCTGCGGTAATCAACTAATAAACACACAAGAAATAAAAAACGAAATACACGAATATTGTGATAATGATAATAAAAATACATATGTGATGTGAGAAAATGAAACTAAAAATAAAATCGCCAGACGACAGCAATACTTATTATGAGACTACTATTACTTGTAATAAAAACTATTTCTATCTAAGCACTACTTCTCAGACAATTAGCCAAAACAGGCAACAAAAAGACCCTGTTCATTCAGGAATTTATTCATACTTTTCCGCCCTCATAAAGAGGAATAGTAGGACTTATGGATATATTCCTAAAACTTGGGAAGCCACTTTTAATATTGGTTCTTGTCCTGTAATGATTAGAAAGAGTAAGACTAGGTATTACATAAATGGACAAGTATGTTCCCATGATACACTATGTCATGCTTTAGCAAGATTAACTTATAAATCTTGTTTTGAAAATGACCCTCTAAAGTTAATGCAAGTATTGTATTCAACTTTATCACTACCGGAGAATGTTAAGTATTGTCTAGAAAATAGAATACCTTACCATTTCTATGATATAATGTCAGAAAATGTTGACTTTGAGCCTATTAAAGTTAGACTCAATGTTCAACAAATTGGCCCTCAAGAAATGGCAGTTGAAGTCGCAGATGGAGTATGGGGAAGTATTTCAGTTAAAGAACTTGATAAGTTTTGTAATTACTATCTTCATAATAAAAGAAGAGGCGGCTGGGTTGACATAGCACCTAATATATTATATGAGAAATTAACAGGCAAAAAGCCTAGACAGTCTGATGTTGATGTAATGCTTGCTTTCCTTAAACAGAATAGAACAAGAGATTTGGTTGAAGCCAGAGCGATTGAATTAGTTAATGACTTACTAATGCAGTATTCTTCTAGATTACGGGCTGTATGGGATGGAGATACCTTAACGACTATCTTTGTTAAAGGTAAACACTATGATTGGAAACTAACTAATAATGGTTATAAGACTGATATTCAAATGGTTTCAACTTATGTTTGGCAACCTGCTTATAATAAAGAAGCACAGGCTACAAGAATACAAGAATGGCAAACAACATGTGATGAAATAGATGAAATGGAAGAACCATTACCTTATCCTCCTAGACCAGCAAATAAATGTGTTTGGCGTGGGCCAATCTGTATTGATAATATGGCGAGTGGTTCTCCATTAGGCGACCAATTCGCAGGTAGGGCATTATCCTTACTAAATGATTCTTTTACAATAACAATAGTAAATACAATAAAGCGATACTTAATCGCTAATCCAAATGAAAATAGAGTTGAGTTACATGAGATGTCCTGAATGCAATTGCGAAGAAAGTGAATTTGATGAGGTTCTTGGTGAAAGAGCCTGTAAAGATTGTGGGCTAGTATTAGTAACAGAACTATTTGAAGAATCAGTACACATACTAGATTCAACAGGAGAATTAAAACATTCTTCTGATAAAGGCAAACTAGGTTCAGTTATTACAGGAACGGGTTCTTATAAGTTTAATAAGTTTGGTAAGGATAGTGTAATACCTAAACATATACAGACAGGATTAATGCACTGTAATATGGTAATTGCAGCAAATATACCTGATATGAATATGAAGGAAAGAGTCGAGGCTCTTTATATTGAACTACTCAATAAAGGATTATTAGTTTCATATTCTTATGAAGAGAGAGCGACAGCAGTTGTTTATTATGCTCTTAAAGAAAATGGAACTCCTAGAACATTTAAAGATATATGTAAAGAATTTACTTTAAAGGTTAAAAGAGTTAAAAGATTAGTTAGGAAGATTAATCAGCACTATGGTAATAAAGTAAACTGTACTCCTGTTAATCCACAATATATGCTAAACCAAACATTAGGTAAGATAACACAGGAACATTCTTTTAGGCAACAATCAAGAAAAGTATTAGAAGCCTTTGAAAGTATTATTACTAATAGTACCTATACAAAAGGTAATTCATATTATGCGGCTATTTGCTGGATAACAAGTAATGTATTCTTAGGAGAAATTACTAGAAAACATATTTCAGAAACTACGGGATTTTCTGAATGGATAATATATAGACAAACCCGTTCAATACTCGGATTGATTGGATTAACTTCAGTTAAGGAAATAAAAGGAATAGATATAAATAAAATAGGTGATTAAAAATGGTAGGAATTAAGAATATGCGAAGCAATAAACCGGCTTGTGCCTTTTGTAAAGGTAGTAAGACTTCGGTAACAATATGTGATAAAACAAGAAAACCAGTATGTAGTAGGTGTGCAACTGTTATACCTGTACCATCTAGTGTTAGTGATACATTAATACAGATAGTAGCAAAACAACATGCCCCAAGTAGGCATATAGCAAAACTACAAGAAAGAGCGATTGAAAGAGGTGAAAAATTTGAGTTTTAAATGGGAAAAACAAATTACAGATTGGTTACATAAATACATTGACGATGTAACCGAATTAGATTTTAACGATGATGTAGTATCATTAAGAGTCAATGACAAAATAGTAGCAATACTAGTTTTACAACAACTTAGAGGTGAATAAATATGAGAAAAATATTAATTATAGGAACAGGCGGAATTGGGAGTTTTCTAATTCCTGTATTAGACAAAGTAGGATTATACAGCATAACAGTTGCAGACCCCGATATTGTGGAGAAGAAAAACATTCCATATCAAAACTTTAGTGATGAAGATATTGGAGAACTTAAAGTGCAAGCGATGGCTCATAAGTATAAATCAATCAAGTCAGGGATTAAATATCCTATCTTGACTTCAAAGCAAATGGAAGGATTTGATTTAGTTATATGCTGTGTTGATAACTTAGGGGTTAGAAGAACCTTATACAACACAAGTATTAAATGGCTCGACTTACGAGCGCAAGGTAGGAATGCGGCACTTGTGAGTCATAAGGCAGACCCGAAAATGTATGATATGCTTTTAGCGGGGCCAGAAGGTTCATTTAGTTGTCAAGGCGATTCATGGGATGGCACAAATAAAGGTGTTCATTTCATGCAAGTTGCTATTGCAGGATTAGGCGCACAATGGATTCAAAGATATATGAATGATGAAGAAGTGCGTGAATATATGGTTGTGAATGTATGAAATATACAGAAGATAATATCGGAGATATTATAGAATATAGTGACGAAAGAGGCTCTTATTATGAAGAAAGAGTAGTATTGGTTTACTGTCAGATTTGCGGGGCTAGATATATTGGCCCTATTAGAGAAGCAGGTGGTTTTCTAGGTGGCCACGAAGTATTTCACACTTGGGAATTTAAAATACAAATGAATGAAGAATTGGAGGCATAAATATGAAAAATAATTGGACAACAGAAATGGAAGCGTACTTAATCGTACAAAGAACAGTGCATAAAACCACTTACAAGACATTAGCAGTTAGGATGAATAAAAAGTTCGGAACTAATTTTGCTTATTATGATTTGCAAAATAAAGCAAAGTCATTAAGAATAACTAATCAAGTTAAGGCGGTTCAGGAATCTAAACCTAAACCTAGTCCTAAACCTGTAAAGTCAAGACTAGCACCTAAGATGGATTACTTTAAACCTAATCAGGAACAAATTAATTTTATTCATGCTATGGACTTAAATGGGTTTGGAATGAAAAAGATTAAGCCCGCTTATTTTGAGCAGTATGGTCGTCAATTGACTAACATACAAATTACAACTACTTTGAAAAAGACTCATACTTTAGAATTACCTAAAGAAAAAGTTAAGTCTGTTAAGGAAACAGCAGAAATAATTACTGCCCCTGCTTGGCATAGCGATATTGCAACTAGAAAACAATGTCGCTGTATTATTGCTTTAACTACTGATTTAAAAGGTAGTGCTAAAACTAAGGCTACTAATGAATTGTATCAATCTAACAAATATACTAAATTAGAAGCAAGAGATTTTATTAAGGCTAATGAAGATAAGTTATTTACTTGGAATAAAACAAAGCCTACACCTAAAAAGGCTACCTTGCCAAAAGGTTCAATTGGACATTTTGAAGCCTTTAAGCAAGGAATTAAGAAAAGAAGCAATCGCAATAATTGGACTAAAGAAGAAGACGCTTTTCTTTATGATTTTAAGAAACAGCCCTATGATGGAAGACAACCTTGGCCGGTTATGGAAGGAAGAAGTCTATCATCAATAAAAGGTCGTTGGTATAGAATTAGAAATACTATAAGAAGTGAGATATATGCTCCTGTAACTCCTACCAAATCTTTTGAAGAAATGGCCGAAGAAGTTGAGGAATATATTGGTGATAGTCCGGTAAAGGAAACTAATATAGCAAAAACTATGTGGACTAAAGAAGACGATTTTGATATTCTTTGTAACTTTTATGAGTATTCTATTGATGAAGCAAGAAATCGCTTTAATATACCTTACCAATTTATCGCAGGTCGCTTGGAAACTTTGATTGATAGCACAGAACCTAATCATATTGAAATGCTTATGGAGGCCACTAAGACCATTAAAGCAAGAAGAAAGCAAGAGGCTGAAAACGCTAAGAACGGCTTTTGGAAGCGTAGGAAACTACGAAAGATGGCTAAGAGAGAAGCGAAGAAAGAACGCAGAATCGAGTACAGATTACAAAGGCTTGAGGATATATTTTCTAAGAGACAGGCTAAATTAGATAGAAAGGTTGCTAAGGCAGAAGAAAGACTAAAGAAACTAAAAGGTGAATGAAATGGGAAAACTAAAAGACCACTATTTTGATGAGATTAATAATGATGATGACGGATATGACAAGTATCTTCAAGACTTAGAAATTAAGCGAATGGAAGCAGAACAGTATATTGATGCCTATTATGAACAAGGTATGGAGATAAAAAAATTGTTTGAACACATTTGGCATGCTTCAACTGAAATACTACCTAAACTTGAAGTACAGGTAGTTATTGATTCTGACGATGCAATCTTTATTTCAACAGGTTCAGCAGGATATGTTGATTTTAAGATTGACCCTGTTGGAATGAAATTACCGATTAAGTGTTGGATTCATACACACCCATTTGGTCGTGCTTATTTCAGTGGTACTGATATTAGAACAGTATCTATTTGGGAACCATTAATGAAAGAAGCCTATGTATTAGGCGGTGAAGGTCATTATGGTTATTGGACTAATGAAACACCTACTTCATTAGACATTTATCATAATAATGTATATGAAGAAACCCAAGTATGGAATAGAAGGAGTGAAGAAGAATGATAGGCGAAGTAATTATAGGATTTATAGGAATAGCATTGTTATATTTATTTGGTCAATTTTTATTACCAGATGAACACATACCAATACAACAAGAATTAATTAAAATGGGTGATGAAGAATGAGATATAATACTACATTTAAAGAAGTAAGAAACAAATACGGAGATGTTTCTATAGTTGAAGTTAGAATACCCCAAGGTAAAATAACTCTTAAAGAAAGACAGGCTGACCATAAGAGAAGGCATCCTAATGATAAGAACCAAAAGAAAACTAAAGGTGTCTTTTGGGGAAAGAGAGGATATAAGGATGATATACTAGATGAGTTCTATGATACTCATGCTTATACTTTTATTGATACAGACTTAAATCAAGGTTGGGTTTATATTGGTGGTGAAGAAGAATGATACAGTGGACTATTAGAAGATTGATTGGTTTAATGGGAAGAGTCTATGTATTCTTAGATAAGTTTCTAACCCACGATACTAGAGAGATACTAGGAGTACCTATTGATGATGATTTTCAGAATATGACTAGAAGAGAATTATGTAGGTATATTGAAGTTAAACTTGGCTGGAAGGATGATGAGTTTTGGAATTTAGAATCAACTCAAAAGATTAGACTTTGTTGCCAAGTAGCAAGATTAAATAAATTTAGTTTAGGTGAAGAAGAATGAGAGCAGTAGGAGATTATGTAATAGTTAAACAAGAAACTTCTGTTTCTAGTGGGATTATGGTAAAAGAAAATAATGTGGGCAAAGTTATTGATTGTCAATGCGATAAAAGTATTGTAGGCAAAAAAGTATTACTTGATTCAAGTCATATTTATGAAGAGTATGATGGATTTATGTTTGTTCACATCAAAAATGTAATGGGGATAATAAAATGATTATACAAGGAAATGAAGTTAAGAAAAAGTTATTAGAAGGAATTAATTTAGTAGCGAATACGGTTAAACCGACACTAGGGCCACAGGCTAAGACAGTTATATTGCAAGGTAATCCTCCAATCGTAATTAATGATGGAGTAACTATCACTAGATATATTTCTCATGAAGACCCTTATATTCAAATGGGTGTTCAGTTGGTTCAAAATCTAGCAAGTAAAGCACAAGAAGGTAGTGGAGATGGAACAACTACTGCTTGTATATTGGCTCAATCTCTATGTAATGGTATTATGAATATGAATGATGATTTATCAACTCATGAATTTAATTTAATGCTTGAGTTATTTAAAGAAGATGTGTTGCAATATCTAAATAATCTTTCAGAAGAAATAACAGATGATAGGATTCTTGATGTTGCTACTATTGCGGCAAATAACGATATTCAACTAGGTAAGTTAATTAAGCAAGCACTTGATAAAGTAGGGCGAGATGGTATTATTACAGTTGAAGAATCTAAGTCCCATGTAACAGAATTAATTCTAAGAGATGGGATGGAAATTAGTGAAGGTTATTTAAGTCATGTTATGGCGAATACAGATAGCGGTAAAGCAGTATTTGATAACCCCCTAGTATTTATATCTAACTTGTCTTTTAGAAACTTTAAAGACCTAATACCAATGTTAGAGTTTGCGGCGGCTAAGAGCCAACCCCTTGTAGTCTTTTGTAAGGGTATGGATGGTTCAGCATTAAATAATATGATAATGAATATTCTAAACAAGACAGTACAATGTGCAGTAGTATTAGCACCTAACTTCGGTGACTATCAATTAGATGAGTTAAATGATATTGCTTATTCTATTGGTGGTACAGTATTTAATTCAGAAAGTAAGCATGACCCTACAGTATTTTCATTAGAAGACTTTGGTACATGTGAAAGAATTGTTATTACTAAAGAGAACACGACCTTTGTTGGTGGTGGTAACGATACTTCTGGAAGAATTAAAACTCTAAAAGAAACTGTAAAAGATATGAAGGGACATGATGCGGCTAGGATTAAATCTAGAATTGCTAGACTAAAGGGCGGAATTGCTACTATTAGAATAGGTGCATCTTCTTCTATTGAAATGAGAGAGAAGAAAGAAAGACTTGATGATGCGCTTAACGCAACTAAAGCGGCATTAGAAGAAGGTATTGTTATTGGTGGTGGAAATACACTATTATGGATTTCTAATAATATGTCAGACAAGACTCCTTTATTCTTAAAGAGAGCATTAACAAGTCCAGCAGGAGCATTATTAGATAATAGTAATATGTCTGCTAGTGACTTTGATGATATTTCTAACAGTGCCAATACTTTAGAATTTGGATTTAATGCACTAACAGGTGACTTTGGTTCATTGAAAGAAGCAGGAGTTTATGACCCTGTAAAGGTAACTAAGAATAGTTTCCTTGCGGCTATGTCTATTGCTCAATTGTTTTATTCAACAGATGTTGCAGTATTGGTGGAGGAATGAATATGTTCGATGATAAAAGAATTGTAAGAATGACTATTGTTTATGAAGATGGTTCTATGACTATTCTTAAAAAAGAAAAGAATGGTATGCTTAGTGTTGATAGGAGAGAGAAGTAATGGCTAAGAAAAGAGCAATTACTGTAACTTTGCCAGCACCACATAAGGCTAAGATTCAATGTCCTATTTGCAAAGGAAATAAATGTATAGTCTGTAAAATGACAGGTACATTAGGAATTGATGTAGCACCAAAGATACCAATTCAAAGAGCGCATATCATTAAGTATGTTGTTGAAAATATACACGATGTTGCTAATGAGATTACTAAGACATACGGATTAGTACCAGAAGTTAATACTATAGAAGTTATAGAGATTAATAATGGTCAGTATGAAGTTGTTCAAGTATCATCTTTAGGTGGTGCATGTTGGGTAGTTAATCGGCTAGATGAATTAGATACACCACGCTATTTTACTTCAAGAAAAGAATTAGATAAGTTTAAGCAGGGGTGGTTTAGTGAGTGATAAAATGCCTATCATTGGAAGAATCATTAGAGATTCAGAACAAGAATGTATAATTAAAAGAGGAAAATATTGGAATATCGAAGTCTTGGATATTCGTTGGTTTAAAAATGATAAGCCTACAAATAAAGGTGTTCGTCTGAACATGGCAGAAGCAAAACTATTATTAGATATATTAAGGAGAGAGTTAAATGACGGAAATACCGCAGAAAAGAATGAGTGAAGTACAAGCAAAGAAAAGCCTAAGAAGTGCTAATCAAGAAAGACAATACGGAATGGGCGCAGTACCAAGGTATATTACTTGTGGCAGTAAGATTATGGATTTATTTGCGACTTATGTTGAACAAGAAATGAAAGTCCCTCCTAAGAGTGGTAGGGGTTGTAGGGTTCAACCTGAACATATTGAAAGATGCTTTGGTAAGTTTTATCAGGCTATGAGAGAGTTTATGGATGGTGAAAAAGAATGAATAATTATTATAAGGAATTAACAACTTGGCTAGAGGAATATCATCCTTCAATCTATGATAGATGGACTGAACTTCTTCAACAAATAATTGAAGAAAAAAGATTACTAGATATAGAAAAAGACAAGGAAGAAATAGAAAGAAAGAAGCCCCAGTTATTAGAACTGGCTAATTGGTGTGAAGTAAATAAGGAATGGCTAGAATCATTACCTGCTGACAACATTAAGGCAATTCTACTTAGTATTGATTTAATGATAGAGGCAGCATATGATGGAAACCTACAAAAAATTGGAACATATCAAACATCTATTAAAAGTATTGCATCAAATATGCTTGAACTTCAGGTTGTTGGTTATCTTAAAGATGGAAGGAGAGTAATTACTCCATTTAATCATTGTTGGAATCATTCACACGGAGATGATGTTAAGTTTGATTCTAAAACAGAATACGATTGGAGGGAAGAAGAATGAGTGAGTGGATGCGAATTAGTCATGATATTCACAACACCCGAAGATTAGATAAATGCAAGGTGAAGGGTTGTAAGAAAAAGACATTGAACTATACAGGAATAGTGATGACTAATCCTGAACATATAAGAAAGTCATATATTATTATGGAAAGAGACAATATTGATGATATAACACTCTTCAATAATTGTAAAAAGTGTTGGAAGAAATTAATGGAGGAAGTGGAATGAATAAGTTATATTTAACATGTACCAATAATAAGAAGTTTGAAGAATGGGCTAAACAAAACAGGTCTAAACTAAAGAAAACACCTGCGGCACTAGACCACTTTAATCAAGGATATAATCAAGTAGCAGTTGGTAATTATTTAGCAAGGGCTTCTTTTGTATGTTATTGGGAAATATATAGTAGTAATTCATTGGCTAGATTAGCCCCTGCTATTACTCAAGCATCATTAATTCATATGATGCACCGATTTCTAGAATTAGATAATTCAGAGCAAGAAATCGAAGTGGTTAATCAAATGATGATTAACTTCCTAAGACTACTTCAAAAACTAGATTCGGGGAATGCCGATGAAGAAGAATGATTGGATTTACTTAGCAAGTGCTATGTGGGAATATGCTGAAAAGCATGACGGGAAAATCAGTAGCCTATTAAAAGAACTGATTATAAGTGTAAATAAAAATATGGAGATGATTATAAATGAAATGGACACAGATGAGCAGAATGCTAGAATTAACGGACACTATGTTACCAACACAACAGGTAACAACGATTTCGAGAGAGATACAACATTCAGACTCTAAGCCTTTGCTTTTAAGCATATTAGCGCAGGAGTATGATTCTAATAATATTGGATTGGCTAAGGCTAAGAAATGGATAGCCAAAGTGTTTGAAGTCTTTGATGATGAAATAGATGGACTATTATATGCTCATGATGATTTAGGAGAAGTAGTTTATTATTTAGATTCTTCTGCTGAAGGTGACGCTACAACTACAGTTAATGCTGTTAATGTAGTATTAAATCTAAATTGTAGTAAAATAGAGTCTAGAGAATTTGATACTTTTGAATATGTATTAACTAATATGTCTGCTTTAGAAAGAAAGTGGTTAATTAGATATTGGTTAAAGACTCCTAGAAACGGAATAGGTTCTAGATTAGTAGCAAAAATTATGGCTAAACATTATAATAAAAAGTTAGCAACCGTTAAGAAACATTTAAACTATAATTCAGTATTTGTTACCGCTTCTCATTATGAGGCCGATTCAGAACCACCAACGATTTTAAGTCATGGTGGATTTGTAGCCCCTATGTTAGCGAAAGAAATACCGATGAATAAATGGCCCACTAATAGAATAGTGGACTACAAATACGATGGAAACCGCTATCAAATACACCTTGAAGACAAGAATGTGATTATTTTTAATCGCAAGGGAAAGGTTGTAACACAACAATTCCCTGATGTTGTCGAGTTAGTTTCAGACTATGAGGTAAAGAATGCTATTTTAGATGGTGAAATCTATCCTATCTTAGAAAATGGCGCACCTGCGCCTCATAAACAGATGGGTACTAGAGTTCATTCAAAGAATATTCAAGAGGCTATGGAAAGAGTCAAGGTAAAATGGGTCATTTTTGATTGCTTAAAATTAAATGATGAAACAATCATGGATTTTTCTTATACAGTACGGTTGGAGAAGATGAAAAACTTGCCGAATCAAGCGCATAGAATGAAAGATGATAATGTAATGGCGTTTTATAATAGGGCAATCAATGACGGATTTGAAGGAATCATAGTTAAGGATGCAGATGCTAGTTATGAAGCAGGTAAAAGGTCTGTTTTTTGGGCTAAGTATAAGCCTCCCCGAATAGAATTAGATGTTGTTATCCTTTCAGCAAAATATGGAGAGGGTAAGCGGTCTAATGTTTTCGGCACTTATGAGGTAGGAGTGAAGGCTAATAATGGTTATCATTCAGTCGGCTGGTGCGGAACAGGATTTAGTGATGCTGATTTAGTTAGTTTAACTAATACATTAAGAAGAAATGTTGAAGTTTATGAAAATAACATTTACCAATTTGCACCAAGAGTAGTATTAGAAATAACTGCTGATTTAGTTTCAAGAGATGAAAAAGGCAATTTAGGATTAAGGTTTCCTAGATGTGTCCGTATTCGTGACGATAAGTTCGTTACAGATATTAATACCTTAGAAGATGTGGAGAGATTAGAATGACACAAAAAGAAATAAGAGAAGTATATGTGACTAATAAAGGTAGGGTTTATAGTATATCTGAAATGTCTGATAGACAAGAGAAGAAATGGAAGAAAGAAATTGAAGGCAGATTTAAAGTTGCTAGAGATAATCTATTACAAATAACTCTTCATAAAAGTGGAGAAGATTGGAATAACTTGACTCCTATCAATAAAAGAAGATTTATTGCATCTGAAGTAACTACTCAGATATTTGATTGGTTGAGTATAGCCTCATCAGAAGAAATGCAGCATATGAGAACTAAGATTCGGCAACAGGCTTTAGAAATAGATTCACTTAAAGTAGCCAACAAAACTAATACTTCCGATACATCGAATAGAGTAAGACAAATTCTTTTGCTTGCTTTGGCTGAATCATCAAAGGATGAAGTTGATGTGCCTTTATTAAACGCAATCTTAAAACAAGCGAGGGATGAACTATGATACAGCAAGGTGAAATGACAATTATAGATGCTATAACTTATAGATGTCTAAAAGTTGAAGACGGCTATGCACATTTAAAGAATATTATACATGAACAGGGAAGACCTAAACTAGTTAATGCAGAGTATTGTCCTTATATTCGTGACGGCGAATTAATTGTTCCAGAACAGCCAAAGCCTGAGAGATATTCTAAAAAGACTAAAATTAATATTACTTCTTTAATTAAAGAGAACACTGATTTAGTAGTATCTAATGATGCAAAGTATTTCATCACTGAATGGGTTGAAACGGCTATAAGCAACTTAATAGCAAACGCAGAAGAAAGTGCTATAAGTAGGAATGATAAGAGGATTACTGCGGCGCATTTCTATTGGCTGGAAACTAACGAAGTACCTGTTGGTTATTGGATTGAAAATATGAAATATATGAAGGACTGACCAAGAATGTATAGTGATTCCAATGTATAATAAAGACACATTAATAGGAATTATACTTGGTCTAAGTAAATTAGATTTTAATATATCTAGAGACAACACTAGAAATGTAGGTTATTCGGTTAAGTTAAGCCTTAACTTTAGAGCCAGAGAAGATTGCTTATTAGCAATACAAAGAAGCCTACTACAACATCAGATACAATCTAAATTTAAACATGAAGAACATTCTTCAAGACCAAAGCCTATTCTTAAAATAACAGGTAATAAAAACTTAATCAAAGTATCGGATTTATTACCGGACTTACCAGATGCAAAGGGCGACTTAACTAAACTTAAACTAGTAATTGAATTAATTAAACAAAAGAAGCATATTAAAGCCGAAGGTATTGAACAACTATTCAAAATCAAAGGAGTGATATAATGGCATTGACCAATATAAATAAAAATAGACCAATATTAATAACAGGAAAGACAGGAACAGGAAAATCAACTAAAGCATTAGAAGCAATACCAACTGCTTTAGTTATGTATGCAAACGATATTGAGTTTGACTTAGGTTCATTTCCTGTGGAACAGGGAATCATTATTGAAGATGTTCATTATAAACCTGATAAGAGTGCAATATTAAAAGTATTGCGTCACTATCAAGGACTAATAGTATTAACATCTATTAATCAAAAATCAGTTCCTTCTGAAATTAAAAACATGTGTCAGATTAAAAGAGCAGGTTCAGTTAATCATCTTAAAAATAGTATAGACATACTAGCACCAAGAAGTGAAGAACCTTTTTCTTATGAAAGAGATACATTTTCATTAGTAGCAGAATACCTAAAAGAAACTGATAGGGAACTAATGAAAGAGTTATTACTATTTAATAAACCGCCAGATGTACAAATACTATCTTGGTTGGTTGAAAATATGCACCCAAATAGATTAATCTTTATAGACGGTGTAGTAAAAAGACGATGGAATAAAAAGTATTTCTATGAAATGCTTGCTTATGCTCATCAAGGTAAACAACACGGCAGATTAAATATGCCGAAGCGCAGACAATACTCTAAGATTCCTAGTTTATCTAGGAGATTAGGAGTTAAGAACCCTAAACTTTTAAACTCTCTTCTTAAAGATGAAGAGTTTAAGACATGGGCTAAAACTAAATTAAATAATGCAGAATGCCGACTGTTAAAAATAGGCGAAAAAAGAAAAACTAGAAGAAAAAAACTAGAACCATTAGAAATAGAACAAACAAAATTAGGTGATTATATATGAATGAAAAATACCACGCATTTGAAGCGACGATTAGTTATACAACTAACTATCAGAAAGACCCAAAGACTATAACCGGAATGGCAGTAATGCCAAAGTTAGGATTATTTCATAACTTTATTATTGTGGATAACGGTAAAACCCAGACGGCTATTAATATGGGAAGTATAGTTTCTATTGAATGTAACTTAGACAGCAAGTATTATACTCCGTTAGAAGTGATGGATAAAGACTTTGACTTAAATGAAAGGCTACGAGAGATAGAACTTAATATGAAGACTAAAGAGTTAGATAGGGCAATAGCATCTTCAAATAATGATGCACCTCCTAACATGTACTGAGGTGATTATATGGCAACTAGAACAGATTTATTTATTAACAATATAGTAACAGTTTTAGGTAAAGAAGAATTGACTAGCAGAGAAGTTCATAGTAAATTAATTGATTTAAAAGTGAATGGCAGGACTAGAAGAAGAATACCTACTTATAGACAAATTGTGGTGCTATTACAAGGCAATCCTAAGTTTATTAAAGTTAAAGAAGAAAAACTGCCTAGAGGCAGAAAATTAAGAGTTTGGAGGAATAGAGATGTTATGGACTGAAAAGTATAGACCTGAGAAACTATCTGATGTAATGGGACAAGAGCATTTTGTAATGGATGCTAAGTCTTGGATTGAAGAGAAAAACATGCCAAATCTTTTATTATACGGAAATCCGGGAAATGGTAAAACAGGGGCAGGTTTAGTTATTGCTAAAGAGATATTAAGAGATGAGTTTAAAAATAACTTTATTGAAATAAATGCAAGTGATGATAGAAGATTAGAAACAGTTAGAACCACCATTAAGAATGCGGCACAATCAAAGGGAATAGGTGATATACCTTTTAAGATAATGTTGCTAGATGAAATGGATGGCATGACAAACGATTCACAGAACGCACTAAAGCGCATAATGGAAAGATATGCTAATAATATAAGATTTATTATTACTTGTAATGATAGAAATAAGATTATATTTGCACTTCAAAGTAGGTGTGCAAACTACCATTTCAAGCCATTATCTAATGAATCAATAATGACTGTAATACAATCAATCCTTCAACAAGAAGGAATAACTCGATTTACACAAGAGGAATTAGACTCCTTTATATATGCTGTGAATGGTGATATGCGGAGGGCAATAACAGAGTTACAAGCGGCTAAAGCAGGTAATTCAAGTCTTCAAAAACAAATAGAACAATCACTTGATGAATACAATCAAATAGTAATGAAAATTATAAATAACAATCCAAATACTTTAGGTGACTTACATGAATTACTTTACCAAGGCCGTACAGTTAGAGAAATCTGTATTGGGCTTCATGATGCTATTATTGCATCAGGATTAGATAGTGTTGTTAAATTTAAATGGTTAAGAACATTAGGAGAAAGCGAATGGCGTTCCACTACAATGACCCCAAAGGTATTATTATCTTGGATGGTAGGTCAATTGTATTAGAAAAAAACAAAAACAAAAACAAAAAGAGGCGAAAAATATGAATGAAGATATTAAGACAGAAATAACAAAAAGCGCACAATTTATTAATTTAAGTGCAGAAGAAGCGATGGACAAATTTAAAGAGATTTGTTCTGAAAATGGAATAGAAACAGATAACCCAATTGCTAAAGGTGTTTGGCGTAATTATGTTGCTAATACACGAAGAACAAACAGTGCCAATGATAGCGGAAAAACAGAAGGAAATGATTCTTTCTATAAGTCTGCTTTTGGTTTCTTTGTATCTTTGGATGCTCCAAGAGATATGATGGCTTGGAACAGAATGAAAGCAAAGGAAGAGTTTTTGCGTGATTCTGATAATGCCGTCGAAAATGGTATTGTTGCAATAGCAAATAAGAATGCCTTAGATAAGTGGGTAGTATCACGCTATCATCATGGAACATATGATGAAAAGACAATTACTAATTTACCTGATGGTGCAGAGGAATTAGAAGATGGCAGAGTCTTTATTCCTTTAGATAGTACGCCAACATTTATGAATGGTGGTAAAAATGATAATTACGGTAGGCCACTACCTTCTGAACAAATGCGAAGAAGTGGAGTATTTTACGGACAACTCGGTAATGGTGAAATGAGAAGTTATTACTTCTCTTATAAAAATCAAGGCGGAGTGGACTTTGCACCTAATACTTTTGAATGGGTACATTTCCTATGTGTTGAAGGTTCTAACGGAACAGACATTTATGGGGCTAAGGATTTGACTTCTAACAGTCTAACTCTAAATAGCACTATGGAACCAGAAAATGAACTATACCGAAACATGGATAGTTTTGATTTTGAAAACTGTTTAAGAGAAAACTACAACAGTCACCTAGTACCTTTGGTTGAAATGGATAGAGCGCATATTCAGCGTCAAGCCCTTGCTTCCAAAGAAAGATTTGTCATTACAGATGGAACAGTTTGTAATATGAATATGACCCCTACTAAGAACGGTAATCGTATTATTAACATTACTGATTTAAATGCTGAATTGGATTATGAAAATGATTCTGGCATGATTACTTGTTGGGTTCCAAGTCATTTAACTCTTGACTTTGGAATTGGTTCTAGCGTTATTCTTGTTGGGAGAACAAGCCAAAGAACAGTTGATGGTGAAACTGAACCTGTAACTATTAATGTAGCAGGGCTTTATTGTGTCATTAGGCATGGTTCAGCAGTTGAAGTATCTCAGCCTGTTGAAGAAAACTTTGATTGGTTTTGA
>CAACVF010000046.1_pt1 | contig 24018 bp, 26 predicted proteins | sample 2381781 | NCBI WGS metagenome assembly CAACVF01 (sample SAMEA5211967, study PRJEB30684) | marine metagenome | biome: Marine; feature: Epipelagic; material: Water | collected 2015-10-15 | depth 60 m | reverse complement strand
TTGTCTATTCTTTACTTGATTTAATGTATAGAATGGTGTAGATCCTCCAAGTATTGCCATAACAAATATTTAATTTTTAATATCCTCCTCCACTATTGTTTCCTGCATTATTTTGGGTGGATAAATCATTTTGGTTATTTAATGTATTAAATTCTCCAACAATTTCCAAATAATTTGCAGGAATTCTTATATAAACATCTAAAGGAGGAAATAAACTATCCTGAGTGGAAGCATTATTTGCTATAGATATTATCCACCATAATGATGGGTCCCCATAATATGATTGAGCTAATTTATCATATCTATCAGTATTATTACATAAAATATACAAATCAGTTTCTGAAAGAGGAACATTTGGATACTTAACACCTGAGTATGCTCTGATTCCATTATCAGTGGTAATGATTGGTATTTTAGAATATCTATTCATTTTTTTTATGCAATATTATTACTTATATTATTTTGAGTTGGATTAATGGTATTTAAACCTACATCATCGTTAGGAGTTTCTTCTTCTGAGTGATTGTTGTTATTATTAAATACTAATGAATTTCCAACCCATGTTCCTTTCCCCCATTCTGGGATAAAGTCGTATAATGGGGTAAATTTAAATCCTGTAACTTTAATCATCATTGGAACCCCACCATCATTTACAAAATATCTTTTTTTTCTTTTGATGCCTACTTCTTCAATATCGGTTACTTCTTCTTCTTTTTTTTCATTAGGGTCAATTAATCTCCCAGGCTGAATAACATCACCATTTTCATCCACCTCCCACTCAAGATTTGGTAAGTCAACAAATTCTTCAAAAGGGTCTTTATTAGGAGATTTTTGTTTATCCGAATATCCTTGTTCTTGAGCGTCTTGTCTTTTTGCAAGATCAATTCTTGATTTTTCTAATTCTTCAGGATTATATCTTAATTGAGATCCTATATCCCATGAAGACTCTACTGGGACATCATAAGTAAATGATTCTAAAATTCCTGGTTGATTATTTATTAGATTCCCTACAGTTAAATATACTATATTTCCAGTCATATATCCTGCTTCTGTATATGAAGCAGCGATAGAAGAAGCTAGAAAGTTTAATTTAGAATACATGTTTCCTATTTCTCTTTTTGATTGAGCAACAACAGTAAATCCTAAATTTATACTTCTATTAAATCCTTGATATCTATAAAAAGTTTCTGCACGACCCATATAATTTATATTATTGAATCTAGATGAGAAGCTATCGCTATATCCATCTAAAAATGCAGGAAATGTTAAATATTGTTTATTGGAAATATCATTTCCTGGGGCTAAAGCTATAGTAAATTCTATTAAATCTCCTAGTTGATTATTTCTTCGTAAGGCACTAACTGAAAAATCTTCACTGTCATATTGGGTTTGGTTTAAAACAGGGTTGGCGTTTATAGGGTTAATGACTTTACCCCTTAAAGAATTAGTACCAGCATCTCCTATATTTCTTAATAAATTAGGTTTAGTACGTTCATATCTTTTACTTTTTGAATATTTTTCATCAATTATTTGTTGAGTAGGATTATAAAATAATTGTTTTTTAACAGGATCATTTTTAGAATGTATTGTTCTTAATGGAGTTTGACCATCATTTTGAGTTGCAAACTTAATATTTGTTCTTCCAACTCCTAAAACAGAATCAGGACCACCATCATATGATCTAATATTTGTATTTTTACCAAATTCATAGTTGGGGGTGAAGAAAGGATTTAGTCCTGTTGTATTATATAAACTAATAAGTCTATTAATATTTTTTTCAACTCTTGGTTTTCCTTTTCTATTTACTTTTATATTTCCGTCTTTGTCTTTTTTAAATACTTCTTCACTATTTTGGTTATTTTCATAAACAACATCTTCATATTTATTTACATTTAAAAAAGGAATTAAACCTGTTGGATCTAAACCTTGTTTATTTAAATGTGTTCCTAAAAAACCAACACCTGCTTGAGCAATTGTAGATAAGGGAGTATAAATACCGTCATTAACAGTACCCATCCCATATGCAAGTCCTTTTGTTGCTTCTGTTTTAGGAGCAATTCTTGAAAGGAGGTTTTGTTTTGTTGTAAAAAGTAAACCACTAGGATTTTTAGTATCAAAAAAATATTTAGTTAAACGTGATACATCAGTAGCAGCTTCTATAGGAGCTAATAACCCACCTCTTACAATTCCATCAATATCAAAAGAACTAGGATCTTTAGAATCATCCGGAATAGGGGTCTTTATAAAAGGTTGTTTGCTATCCCCACCTCCAGGCCTATCATTTCCATACCTTAGAGATTTGAGATCAGTACCACCGTTTTTTAATTTTAATAAAAGCCCCATAAATATTTTTTTATTTACTTAGGTAAATTATCAGTATATTTAGGTGGGGTTTTTCCATTTAAATCTAATTCTGATGGGGTTGGAAAATCAGGTAAACCAGGGGTACCATTTATTGAATATTCATAATGTAATTTAGAATCTGGGGTTCCACCAGCATTTATAGGTTTTGGATTTTGGCCATTGTATTGACTTAAAGTAGATCCTTCTTTTTTTAATTTATCTAGTAAGTTCATATCTTTATTTTTTATTATAAATATTATATATTATTAAATTGCTCTTGCTCCTTGATTTACTGCTTCTCCAAGTTTAAATCCATCCATTTCAATAGTTGATCCTTTTTCTAGAAGTGCTATCATAGTATCTAATTTAGAACTCATTGCGGATGCATCAGAGGAAGGACTTATTCCTCCTCCCGTTCCTGCTCCTGATGATTTAGGGAATAAATCAGTTCCTGCTATAACAGTATCTTTATCGTTTAGTTGAATTGCTCCTTCAGGACCTAAAAGTGTTCGTTTACCATAACCTGGTTCTGACATCATGTCATCTGCAGTGAGTAAAGAGTTTAATCCAGCCATAGCTGCAACTACTGCACCTACAGCAGCAATTGTTCCTACACCTAATGTTAAAGCAGATAGTGATGTCATATCAGCTGCTGCTGCAGCTACTTTTAAATTTAATAATGCTCCTGCTTGCATTACAGCTCTTCCTAACCCTATAGCCATTTTTGTAGCATATATTGTAGCTATTCCTCCAACTATTCCATACATTAATGTTGTATTTTCTAATACACTTGCTATTATTGAAGCTATTTTACCTAAAGGACCATCAGCCATATTTACAAATACTTCTTGAATTCTTTCTATTACTTTTTCAAATCGTTCAGCAATACCAAATTGTTCCGTCATTTTATCGATAGTACCGTCTTGAGCATCTTTCATTGCTTGATCTAATCCAACTTGTTGGATTCTTTTATTTAATACCTCTTGTCTTATTCTTGCATCCTCTTTGCCTAAACTACTTATTTGTTCTCTCATGAACATAGTTTTAGCTAATTCATCCCTACTCATCATCATAGCAGCCGCTACTCCTTGTTGTTCAATTCTATTCATTTCACTGAAACTCCCGAATTTTTCAATTTCACCAGCAAGTGCTTCCGCCATTTTTCCTGTTTCGTTCATAAGAGCAAAACCTCTAGCTCTTTCTAGATTTAAATCTTTTCCAGATAAAATTTCAGCTTGCATTTCAGCATCTATAGAACGTTCAAAATCTAATAAACCATCTGCTATTCCTTCTAATTGAGACATTTCAAAACCTAAACGTTTAGCTGTATGGACTGCTTCAGCTAATAAACCTGGATTTTTTCCAAATGATAATGTTACGGCGTCTGAAACTTTAGATATTTCTTTTAAAACTTCTCTTTCATTGATTTGGGTATTATGTTGTTTATTTAAGGCAAATGCTGTTTTTGTAATAGTGTTTAAATTTTGTTTTAATGTTTTACCATTAGTTATATGAAGTTTTACAGCCCCCATTAATTCATCATTAGTAAAGCCTGCTTTTTCCCTCATTTCAGTCATAGTTTTGAGGGTTTCATCGTTAATGTAAGCATTAGTTCCTAAAGTACTATTAATAGCCATTAAAGATTCTCCAAGACCTTTACTAGTTATCATAATATCTCCACTATCAATAGCAATTTGTCTAAATCTACCTTGTACCGCAACTGCCATTCCTTGGGTAATGTTCATAGATCTTGCTAAACTAGTTGCATGTTTGTCAATATCCATAATAGATTTAACAATAAAAGTAAAAGCACCTTGCATTAAAGTAGAAAGTGATAGTGCTTTATTAAGATTTTTTACAAGGTTTTTAGAAAATACTACTTTAAAAGCAATATCTGCATTACCGTCAGCTGAGGCTTTTTGTTGTTCTTGATAAGTTTGTTGTAATGCCTCATTAATTCCTAAAGTTGGAAGTCCTAATTTAGAAAGAGTTTTATCTACTCCAGCAAGTATTTGGGGACCAGCTCCTAATCCTTCATTTACTTTTTCAATATTACCTTGAAGTTTTTTAATTCCTTCTGCTTCTTTTTTAGATAATTTAATATTTTCTTCAATAATTTGTCTTCTTTCATCATCAACACTTAAAGTTTTAAGAGAAACTTCCATTACCCTAATCTTTTCTTTAATTTCAGTTCTTAATTTATCTAATTGTTTATCAGAAAGATTGGATTCTCCTCTTTTTATACTAAGGATTTTGTTTGATATGTTTGCTATTTTTCTTGATGCTGAAAGGGCTTGATTTAAAGAATCATTACCTCCAGATAATTGATTATTATTGTCTCTAAGAATACTATTGATAGAATCAAATGATGATCCTAAATTATCTGCAGCTTGAAGTATATTATTATGTAATATATTAGCGGCTTCAAGGGATTTATTTTGGTCTTTAATTAATTTAAGTTGTTCTCTATAATATTTTAGTTCTTGTTGAGTAAGAGCAGAATTATCCTGAAGGGATTTATTTATTTCTTTTAATTTTTTATTTAATTCAGACGCCACAATAAAAATGATTATTTATTATAAATATTTAAGTTTATAACTTTACTTATATTTTATGGGTTTTCTATTGGGTTTAAGATTTTTCATAAATTCAGGATTTTTTATTTTTCCATCTGAATCTACAATTGTCTTTGAAGGTGAATTGTTTGATGATGATTCTTTATACGATTTGTTTTCTTTATCGTAATGAGTTTTTAATTCATTAAAAGTAAACTTACGAAGCCATATTGGCATATTATATACAGTATTCCAATCATATCCTCCATTTCCATGAAAAACTATTTGATGAATTTGAGAAAATAATGCATTCCTCTGTTGGGGTGCATTATCATACGTCAGGCCAAAAAAAGTTAACCCCGATTGGGATGTTAACTCTATCGTCTCCTTCGTTGGGAAAAAAAGTTAAATCAACGTCTGGTTGAATTTTTCTTATATATTCTCTTAGAGCTCGTGAATCCTTGGCTAAGAGATAATTATCAACAAAATTTCTTATATCTTTTGGTTCCCTTTTACCTTCTACTGATGTTATCATATGTTTTAAACGAGTAGTAAGTTCTGGGGTGTTATTTTTATCAATTTTTTTAAGGCCTTTTAATTCACGTTCAATAGATTGTTCATCTTTTTGAGTAAGAAATTTAAAAGTAATTTCATTTTTTGAATGAGGTAATGTAAATGAAAATTCATTAACCCTATTATTAAATAATTCTTCTTTTAATTCTTTATTTTCAACTAATGCTAAATCAACTTCTTGCTTTTCTCCTAAATAACTAAATGAATATTTTCCTCCATACCCTAATACACGAGACGCTATCATAATAGCATTTTTATCACCTATTAAAAGATCACTATAATTAATTTTAGTTACAATTAATGATTTCATTAATTTATCTATAACAGTTCCATCTTTAATATAAGATTGATTAGTAAGAATATCTTCTTCCTTAGCTGTCATATATTTAAGTTCGATTGTTCCTTTTGCTAATTCAGAATCTTCAGGATAAAGTAAACCTTTTGATGGAAGTTCTATTGTTTCCGTTGGTAACTTAAATTCACTCATAAATTTTTATTTTAATAACTATTTTTGTTTTATATACATATATTAAAGAGCAGAAATATTATCTACTTTCACAAAAAATCCTTGAACTCCAGGAACGCTTTTAATATCTGTTATAACATCTTCCATTTTATCTCTAGAAAATCCACCTTTAGTAATCCAAGGGTGACCATCTACTTTAACTGTTAATATAGATTTAAATTTTGATTTATCTTGATCAGCATAAGCCATTGGTTCTTCTGATCCTACGATTGTTACTCCAGCTAATGATCTAATATCGGATAAAATTTCTGTTTGGTTTCTATCGTTAATATCAGTAACTAATGTACCAATCATTTTGAATTTATCTTGGTATTCATTTAAAGAATTTTTTAATTCTTCTTTAATAATAGATCTTAATTGGGATAGTCTCACAGTATTTATTTTAATCAACAAAGTTAGGTGAATAAAAGGCTTTATTATTTGTTTTATTAGTTGATTGTGGAGTTCCATAATCACTTGTAAAATAATCTAATGCTATTTTTGCATTGTCATTGTTCCCATTCATGATTTCTTTACCTACAGGGACAACAATCTTCCAAAAGTCTTCACTTCTATATTCAACATCTTTTACTAACTCCTCCAATTTTTGTAATTCTTTATATTGGCGTGGGGTTATACGTGCTGTCCATTCATTAGAATATCCTTTTGCCCATAAGAAATTCTTAATTTTACCACCTTTCATTGTTACTGTTGTACTTCCATAAGATTGATCCCCAATATTTAATTTATTAGGGTTAAGTTTACCTGCTCCTTTTGAAGTGGAATCTATTGATGCGGGTTTGGTTCGTTGTGTCATTGATGCTCCTCTGTCATAATAACTATCGTCCCCCCCAAGGTGTAGGACATATTCAGTACTATCTTGTCCTAAGTCATTTACCCATCTATGCATATATTCACCATATCTACCTTTATTTCCAACTTTTTTTACTTCAGATTTAAACCAAGTACTTTTTTTTATGTCTTTTTTAAGAACATCTTTTTGTGCTTGAGCTAATTTAGGAGAACCAATAACAGCGGTTAAAACACCAAGAGTTACAGCTCCTTTTTTAAGAGCAGATAATAATCTATCTCTAACTTTGCCAAAACTGGCTTCGTTAATTTCATCTCCACCTAAAATATCTTCAGCTTTTTCTTTTTCTTCAGGAGTAACTTTCTTAGTAATTTCTCCTTCATCTTTAGATGATTTTTTTTCTATTTCCTCTTTAATAAGAGATCTTAATTGGTTTAGTTTCATTTCTATAGTATATGTTATAAATATATTACTATCTAATAAGAGTAACGTGTCCTTGTTTTTTTATCTTTTTAGGGCTATCTGTTAAACTAAATTTCATTACCCAAGTATAAACACCTTCTTGACATGGTTTATTATCATAAGTTCCATCCCATTTAGCATTAGGGTTTCTAGATTCCCATATGATTCCTCCCCACCTATTTAATACTATTAATGAAAATGAGTTTTCATCATACCCTGCAGTAAATACAGGACCCCATTCTTCATTATCTGAATCACCATCTGGTGTAAATGTGTTAGGTATCCAATAAACTAAATTATCACATTGTTTAATCGTGATAGTATATGTAACTTCATTACTAGGGCAGGGTCCATCGTATCTTATAGCAGATAACACGTATGTACCTGAATCAGACCATGTAATTGAAATTTCATTACCTGTATAAAAATCATTTACTCCATTACCTATTAAAGTCCATTCTGTTGTTCCAATTCCTGTGTAAGGAGCCCAATAATTAGATATTTTTTCATCTCCACACAGTTCTATCTCTTGTTGGGCATAAGACCAACTTGATAAAAATAATAGTATGTAGAATAATTTTTTCATTAGTTATGTTGTATTGGAGATAAAGTTGGTTGTGTACTAACACCAATGTTTATAGTTGCATCAAAGGTACATCCTCCATTTGTGTATGTATATGTTATAGTATGACCTCCTGCTCCTGCTACGTTAGGACAAAAATCACTACCAACAACTCCTGTTCCACTAAATACACCTCCAGGTGGATTAGCTACTAAAGGTACACAAGGATCTGTTTCACAAAATGGACCTAATGCATTTATAGTTGGAGTAACATCATAAATAAACACATCTAATAGTGTTGGTGTGCTTTCACAACCATTGGCATTTTGACCAATAACTTGTACTGCATTAGGAATTAATCCTGGGTTAGCTGCTGACCAATCAACGTTAATTTGATTAGTACCTTGACCTGATGTAATAACCCCCGGAGCTGAAATAGTCCATGTATAAGTATACGCTGGATTATTTGATACTTGGTAAATTGATCCAGCTGTTTGGTAACAGACTGTATCTGGATTGATTGTTGTTAATTGTGAATAACTTAAAAATGTTATTAAAAAGAATAATAAAGAAAGGGTTTTTTTCATAGCTTTTATTTTAATTGTGATTTATTGGTCCCAATGGGGGTAGGGGGTTAGGGTTTATATTTCCGTTATATATGTTAAAAGGATTAGGTGTACAAGAGATATTAGAAAAACTCCCCCAATTTCCATCTCCTCCCGCTGTAACTGCTATTGTTAAGTCTAAGGGGTTACAAGAATTAATTACTGTGATATCAAAACAGAAAGACCATTGGCAACTTGTACCATAATCTCCCCAATCATCACCAGCATTATTATTCCAAAAAGAAGGATTACCATATTCATAAAACCAACCTGGGCCTGCTACATTTCCACTATTTGTTGATGTTGTAGTTAATGACCATATCCATTGACCATCAGCTGGTGTTTCATTGCAATCTGCTGGTGGTAAACCTGGGGTTAAATTAGACCAACCTGCACCTAATGTTATTGAAAATCCTTCAAGCCATTCAGCTGCTGCAACAGGGCTAAAATTCCAACTATCCATAGTATAACAAACAGTTACAACTGTTCCAGGAGAATATCCTGCTCCTGGTGGGGGTGGGGTTAAAGTAAAAGATTCAGTCCCATTACACGGTTGTGAATAGAAAAAGTTAATTAAAAATATAAAAAATAGTGTTTTTAAAAACTTCATATTATGTAATATATAACTAATAATTTAATTCTCCAAAGAGAAAACAAAAGCTCCTACATAATTGTGGAGCCCTTGTAATATATAAAATATTTTATCTTAGTAATTCAAGATACAATAGTCTGGTTGTACTGTTACAGTCATATTAACAAGAGTACCATCGTCTTCCCAATTGTAATCTCCGAAATTAGCTTCAGTTATTACTGCTCCTTTTATAATCCATTCAGAAACTTTATCTCCTACAGGGCCTACAGCATTAAAAGTAATATCTTTTTTATAGAAATCAGAATAACCATCTCTACCTGTTACTGATTCATGTCCTAAACGTACCCATTCCATTACTGCTTGTGCTCCAGATGGGGTAATAGCTTCATACATTGTAAATGTGATTGGGTTCCAAACAGTTTTTCCTTTTACATAACGTTGAACGTTAATGTGGTTAAGAGCAACTGCATTTTGGGTTAATGAAATAGCACCCATTTGTTTAACTAAGTATGATGGAATACCATCCATATAAAGGATAAACCTATTAGTTTGTTTGGGTTCAAATGCATTGTAGAAAATTTCGTTTGGATTTAATATTGCCATTTTCTTTTATTTTTTTTTGTTTATTATAAATATTTTAAAATTTTGTTTTTTTAACTAGGAAATTCAGCTCCTGTAGGCATTAATATGAAATCTATTGAAATGAATTCAGCTGTTCTTGTTGGTTGAATATAAATTTCTCCAACTAATTGATTTCTATCTATTACAGCAGGGCCATTATTGGAATCATCCATAATAACTTTAAATGCGTATAATCCTTGTTTTTGTTGGATAGCTTCTAAATAAGGAGTTACTCTTGCAATAAAATTTATTCTAGTTGTTGCTGTGTTTTGTTCAAATACAATTTGGTCTGCTAATTGGCCTATATAATTTTTAAGTTCAATTACTAAACGCCTTACATTTACTCTATCTAAAGCAGAAGCTTCTTTTTGTAGTGTTTTTTGTCCAAATACTACAACTCCTTCTCCTGATAATGTTGCTAATGGGTTAATATTAGCTTCATATAAATCATCTTTATTAGCTTGAGTTAACTTAAATTTAGCATATTTTACTGTGTTTAACCCACCACGATTAATACCTGCAGGTGCAAACCATGGAGCAGCTACTTTATCATTAAATGCATATACACCAGGGATTACTGTTGAAGCAGGTAACCATACTTGTTTTCCTGTTCCTGGGTCTTGACATTTAACCCAAGGCCAATATGTTGCAGCATATGAAGTATCTCTTGAAGAAGCTTGATTAATAGCTTCTGTTAAAGTTCCTGTATATTCAGTCATATCAGGAACATATAATGCATCCCCTCGTGATATTGTATTTGTTATAATACTTGTTACTTTAGATGTATGACTAGATAAACCATTTATTAATCCAGGAGTAAATAACACATTATAGCGATATGAATCTTTATTTTTCATTAATGATATAGCAGTATCATAATCACTTGCTACAAGACCTTGAGTATTACTATCATCAATATTTTCATAAAAATTAGCAGCTCCTAATATATCTCCTACTCCACCTCCAAATACTCCAACACCTGCTAATGGCATTGAACCTGTATAATCACTATTTGGGGTTCCAGCTGCATTTAAATAATTAGGCATTTTAGTGTTTATTGATTTTACACGAACATATCTAGAATTATTTGGGTAATCTCCAGTAGTAACATTTTGTTCATTAGCTGAATCATATGTTATTGTTTGGTCTCCAATTACTTTAGCAATATATCTATCAGAATTAGGGTCAAGATTAACTTTATTCCAAGTTTCAAGAACTATTTTTTTATTTTCTATGTCATCTCCTTGTCTTATTAAGACATTAAATAATCCTGATGAAGTACTTACATTACGAATTTCAAATCTAAGATTATCTCTTGATCCTGAGGTTAATAAACCATTTGTGTAATATGTACTTGAAGTAACATTACTATTAGCTATTATCCCTTCAGTAAAAGTTTCAAGGACAAATGGGTTTATTTGAGTAGTTGTATCTGCTGCTAAATATCCAGAAGCGGTATACATACTATTATTTACATATAAAGCAGCTTGGCTTCCTCTTGCTGTTGATCCTGTAGGGATTATAGATGAAGTAGCAGCAGAATATGTTCCATTTGAAACTCTAGTTACTAATAATGATTCACCACCATAATTAAAATAATTATAAGCAGCTATAGAAGTTAAATATGAATAGGTATTACTAGCACTTATTAATACATCACCAAACATACTAGTATAATCAGAATAAGATGTTACTAATGTAGGTTGTTCGATAGGACCTTTAATGGTGGGTCCTATAATAGCAGCACCTGCTTGTACTGGTTGTCCTAATAAAAATGTATTATCTATTTCGTTTAATGTTACTCCAGGAGAGATAGAGAAATTTGCCATTTTATGTTTTTATTATAAATATTATTATTTTTTTATAAAATTAAATATTACGAAGGGAAAGTTGCTCCCGTTGGTAATATATTAAAATCTAATCTAATGAATTCAGCAGTTCTTGTTGGTTGTAAATAAACAGCTCCTACTAATTCATTATTATCTATTACTGTACTTGGATTATTTGATTCATCCATAATAACTCTAAAAGATGTTAATCCTTGTCTTTGTTGAACAGTTGATAAATATGGATTTACCTGAGATAAAAAATTATTTCTTGTAGTTTCAGTATTAGGTTCAAATACTAATGATTCTGCTATTTGAGAAATAAATCCTTTTAGTTCTATTAATAGACGTCTTACATTTACACGATCTAATGCTGTTTTTCTTTTTTGTAATGTCTTTTGTCCAAACACTGTGACTCCAGAACCTTGAAATGTTGCTATAGGGTTAACATTTCCTTGGTATAAGGTATCTCGAGATGTTTGGGATAAAAATCTTTCTGCTCTTACAGCTGTAGATAAAATACCTCTATTTACTCCAGCAGGTGCTGACCAAGGATCAGCAATACTATCATTAAGAGCATAAACTCCAGCTATCATTGTAGATGGTGGGACCCATACAGAATTACCTGAATTTGGGTCAATTGTTAAAATCCAAGGATAATATGTTGCAGCATATGAAGTATCTCTTGAAGAAGCAGCTGTTACAGCAGCAGAAGTACTAGCTCCATACCCTACAGTATCTAAAATAACCATTGAATCTCCTCTATTTTGAGTATTTGTTATAAGAGTACTTAATACTGAAGTATGACTTGAATATGAAGAATTATCAATTAATCCAGGAGCTGTTATAAAATTAAAATTATATTCATCTTTATTAGATAATAAATTTATAGGAATTATATAATTATCTGCTATAAGTCCTTGAGTATTTGTATTTGATATATTGTTAAAAAATTTATTATTTACTGAAGAGGTTATTTCCCCTTGAGCAGCTCCAAAAACCCCATTTGATGGGTATGGTATAGAAGATGTGAATTCACTTTTAGCATTTCCATCATTATCCAAATAATTTGGAGTAGGTGTTAATACATTTTTTACTCTAATATACCTAGAGAGGTTTGGGTATTCTCCTACAGTTTGAACATAATAATCAGATCCATCTTGTTGGATATTTTTAGTCATATTTCCTATTATCTTTTCTATATAATTAGGAGATGTTGGATCTAATGTTAAATTATTATAAGTTTCTAATATTGAAGGAGATAAAGTTGAATCGTTACCTTGTCTTATTAATAAAGAAAATGTTCCAGATTGAGTATTTGGAGTTAAAATCTGCCATCTTATATTTTCACTTGTACCACTACTCAACACTCCATTAGAGTTTGTAGAACCTGTACTATTCATAATAACTCCCTCAGATAAAGTTTCTAAAGTAAAAGCTTCTGAATTTGCACCTCCAGAGAAATTATATGTAGCCCCACCAGAAACATATGTTATATTATTTCCAACTAATCCATTTGAGCCAGTATAAGTTAAAATAAGATTACTTGTTGAATTACTAGCTGTTATTAATTGCAAAGATGAACTATAAGGAGCTATTGAACTACTAGCATTAAATGCAAAAGAACAAGAAACTACAGTATTATTAACATTTGAACCTGAAGGAACATATATTAAAGTTGATGAATTTGTATAAGTTCCATCATCATATGAAGTATCTACTGTACTTCCGGTAATTTGGAATGTTATTCCATTTATACTAAAAGAACCTGAAGGATGGAATGGGGTTAGATCTATTGTAGCTGATGAGCTTATAGAAGCTATTTGTGTTGGTATTGTAGATGATGTAGCAGGAGAAAATGTTCCACTTACTACTCTAGTTACTAGTAACGATTCACCTCCATTATTAAAATAATTATAAGCTGAAATTGAAGTAAAATATGATATTTCAGATCCCCCACTTACAAAAGTAGATCCAAATTTATTTTGATAATCACTGTATGTAGTACATAGCGTAGGTATATTTACAGGTCCTTTTAATGTTGGTCCTATAATAGCAGCGCCTGCCTGTATAGGTTGTTCGGTAATAAAAGATTGATCATTCTCTATAGCTAATACACCAGGTGATACAAGAGTTTCATTCATCTGTTGATAAATTTAATTTTATTATAAATATGGTGTATTTTCAACTAAATTAATCTAATTTAGTAAAAGTACCAGTTTCTGGGTCTATTGTTATTTTGCCGTATTTTTCAAATAAGGAATCTGTAAAATTTCTTTCTTCAATTGTTACAGACTCTAAAAAATTTTTAGCTTGATTATGTCGTTTATCAATTTGAAGTTTTATCATTTCAATTTCACCCAATTCTAAAATTAGTTGTTGGGTTTGATTTTGGATTTCTTCTAATTTTGATTTTTCTTCTTGAGTTAAAGGTTTTTTGTTTTCCATAACTTTTTCTGTTGTTGTAACTGTTTCCATATTTTATTTATTATAAATATATAATAATAACAAATTTTTAGGTTTCCAAACATTATACGAATCTATTTTTCAATGCGTTATAGTTGTGTAGAACTTCGTTTGATGATAATGATTGATGATATATTTGAATAGATGCAATATTTCCATCAAAATAAAAGCTATTGTTAAATCGTGCACCTATTCTTGTATCACTTGTACCTGTAGTTCCTGCACTTCCATCAGCATTTGAAGCATCCAAAACTCCATCTACATAAAGTTTAAGATTTGTTTGGTCATTAACCCCCATAACGTGATGCCAGTTTCCGTCATTAATATCTGTTGCACTTTCGACAAATTTAAAATCATCAGATGGGTTTCTAAAATTAAAACGAATTTTACCACCACCAGAAAAATATAAACCCCATTTATCATTTATATTAATTGCAACCATTGCATTTGCGGATGTTGTTTTAATCCAAGCACTTATTGAAATATCTCCAGTTATTTTTAAATAAGTTGGTGTTCCTAGTGTAATATAATCATCACTTCCATCAAAACCAAATATTCCTTCATTAGTATTACTAAAAGTAGTTCCATTAGTTAGAGTACCAGTTATATTGCCAACAGTATCAGTAGCAGTAGTTCCTGTTTTTGGGTAACATGCTCTATTAGATGGATCCATATTGAATACTAATCCATTTGCTATAATACCAGTTGTTATGCTACCTACTATTCCACTCATTCGAATCTTGATTTTAATGCATTATAATTTTGTAATACTTCGTTTGATGATAATATTCTGTTATAGATGTGGACTCCACCTATTTCGCCTTCCCAATCATTCCCTCCGGTTGCATTATTTTGTCCAATATTTATATCAACACCAGTAACAGTAGTACCTGTATCTGAAGTGTCTGTATCTGATTGAACTACACCATCAATATACATTTTCATGTCTTGAAATGTTACAACTGCATAATGCCAGTTACCATCTTTTATACTTGCATTTGATTCTAGAGTTTTTGCTCCAGTTGAATCTTGTAATTCAAAGTATAATTTTGTGTTTTGGTATATTTTATATTCACCAGCATGAGTTCCTAATTTTGCTTTACAAAAAACATCATTATATCCTGATGCTGAAGATTTCATCCAAAAAGCTATAGTGCCATTATTATATCCATAGTGATCTCCTAAATTAATATAATCATCAGTTCCATCGAGTGACCAAGCTTTTGGATTTTCTGTAAATGCGGTACCGTTGATTAAACTTCCAGATAAAGATAAATCTATTGTGTTAAATGTAGTAGCAGCATTAGGAACATAACTTGCTCTATTGGCAGGATCTAAATTTAACATTAATCCGTCTGCTATTATACCTGTTATTATGCTACCAAATTTCATAATCCAAATCTTGATTTTAATGCGTTATGGTTTTGTAATACTTCTGCTGCAGATAATTCTTTATTATATATTTTAATGTTGGATATTTTTCCGTTATATTCTCTTCCTGTAGTGTGATTCCATGATCCTATTCGCATACCAGTTGTGTCAGATGGTACTGATTTTGTAACAAACTCTGTATCAACAAGGCTACCATTTACATATAATTTAGTGGTGGTGCCCTTTCTTGTCCATAGATAATTCCTCCAAATTCCACTTGTAAGTGAACTATCTACATATGTACTCACACCGGTTGCATCAATATATAAATAAGTATATTTTGAAGCTGGTCGTTGGAAAATAGACCAACCATTTGTGCCAGAACCTGCATCACTTTTATCAAGTATTCTTTGATAATCATCTCCTGTGAGATCTGAGTTTATCCATACTTCGATACTAAATTCATTTTGACCATATAATGAAAGTGGATTAGAAGAATTTATGCTTCCTAATTCAATATAATCATCCGCTCCATCAAAATTTAAACTACCTCCATTAGCATCATCAAACCCAACACCATTAGTTATAACACCTGTATTTTGGTTCTCTATTTGGTTATTTAATAATGTACTACCACTAACATATGAATCAGGGTTAGCTATATCAATAGCATATATTAAATTTTCATTTACTATACTTTTTGGGCCTCTTCTAATTCCCATAACTTATATTGCTTTTATAATAGTTTTTACTTTCCAAGCATTAGGAGCTGTAGAATCAGTTACAGATACTAATGAGGCTCCACTTGATGATATTATTACATTAAAATCAATACCTGAAGCATTTCCTATATGAGAAGAAGTTGTTTCATGGTAACTTACTACACTTGCACTCCATACTGCCATTATACTTCCTGCTCTAGCATTAGAAGCTGAATGAACTGTATAATCAAAAAATGCACCATCATAGGAACTTGTACTTAAAATACATAATGATTGTGTTGCTGAAGCTGATGTAGCACTAATCATGGATGTTTTATACAATGATTGTGGGGATTTACCTAAGTAAACTTCACCAGAGGCTGATGCTTGCAATATGGGTAAACCAGATATATCATTAGCTGAAAATATTGTTTCTTTTAGATCATCATCTACTGAAAATAGAGTTCCTTCACTACCTGCAATGGTTAATACTTCAGATCCACTACCATATAATTCTAATGAAGCTGTTGAATTTGATGAAGATACTACTAATGATCCTGTTATTTTGGCATCTCCTTCAAATGGAAATGCAGATCCACCTCCACCTCCACCAGCAATGGCACTAGCTAATGAAGAAGATGTAAATGTTCCTCCTCCAATTGAAGCTGTTAACATAGAAACAGTTCCACTTGAGCTTATAGCACCTGATGTAATTATATCTTCAGTTACGGTAAGTGAACCTGTCACTACTGCACTACCTGTCACATCCAAAGCAACGGGATGTTGAAATGAACTGACAGCATAATTTCTTCCTACAATTAATGCTCCATTTATCCAGTTAGCATATCTACCACTCGTATAACCATTTAGGAAAACTCCAACAAGATTAGAAGTCCAATTAGCTAATTGCAATGTTCCTAAACGGCTACTGTTAACATTAGTTGCTAGTGTTACTAATTCAGCACCAGAATCTTCTATGGTCAGCTTAGCATCATATATTTTAATTTCTTCGGAGTTATCATTATTAGATGCAACTCTAACTCCCGGTGTATCGGCAGAGTGTATTAATAATGATCCAGTAATTGTTTGGCCTGATCCAGACACTAATAATGAACCTGTTATTACTGCATCCCCAGTAAATGGAAAAGTTGAACCACCTCCACCACCTCCACCTCCAGCAGCTAATGAAGCAGATGTAAATATTCCACCTCCAATTGAAGCTGTTAACATAGTTATTGTTCCACTTGCGCTTATATCACTTGATGCTGTTATAGCATCTTTAATCTCTATAGAAGCACCAGTAGAACTTTCTAAAACTGGGGTGTCTATAGCATTTGTTGCTATCATATGAGTACCAAATACTCTAGCGCTTCCACTTATATTACCTGAAGAAGCAATAGATCCTGAAACTGTTACTGATCCTGTTGTATTAAAAGAACCAGAAAGATATATATCATATGCATGTATACCGGTAAAAGCATCTATAGATTGAGAAACTTGTCCTGGTCTAACAATATTTAAAGAAGCGATACCTGATTTGGATAAAATTTTAGCCATTATATAGTTTTATTTATAAATATTATAAAAAACATGTTATTTTCCCTGTCCTTTTTTAGGTTTAACATAATTTTTACTATTTTTACTTTTACTTTGTTTAGATTTAGAATGAACTCCTTTTCTTTTTATTTTTACTTTTCCTTGAAGTGGTGCCATTTTTATTATTTATTTAATTTTTTATTTAAATCCTCTATTGAATTAGACATTTCATAATTAATAATTACTTGAGCTTTGCTATTATATTTTCTAATTGAATTTAATTCTTTTTGAATATTTTCTGGAATTATATGTCCTAATAAATCTATAGAAAAAGTTGCTTTGGCTACTCTATCTTGTCCCACTACTAATTCTAAAGGAGTAGCATAAGAATTTATAGATGCTCTAAATTTAAACCGTTCTGGGTCTCCCCAATATGAATCAGAGGCGTAATTGACTGCTTCTATTATCTTATTGAGTTGTTCTACGTAATATGTTTGTATAGCACAATTATATGTTAATTTAACATAATCAGGAATAATATTTACATAAAATTGTTCTACAGGTTTTCTATTATTTAAAACAGAAAAATTATCATAAGAATTTTTAGAATTATAATGTTTTTTCCAACTTGTATATAAGTGAGGGGTGTTAGCATCTAATTTATTTCCAGCATTACGAAGTTTTTCCATATTTTCACGTTTAAACATGATAATAGGAGACATTATTTTTCCTTTTTTATCTTTTAAATATCCATCTTTTTGGGTTGAATTCCATCTTTCAGGAGAACCATATATAATTGGAACTGGTATTCTAATATTGTTTTGATATACTGTAGGCTTAATTACATTTTCAAAATAATATAAAATAGATTCATCTATATCTTGTAAACCAATTGTAAATGGTTTTACTGTATCTCCTTTAAAAGATATTTTTTCTGAACGGTTAAAGTCTATCCCACTTTGATCTTCTTCGGTAAATTGATTAAAATTTGAAGGTATGTTGGGATTACCATATGATTCTCCTGTTTCAGGAAATACATAAGGATCTACTTGTTCATTAGATATCTGTCTTTGGGACTTAGGAACGGGTTTTTTGTTTTTAGCCATACTATTATAAATATGAATTGATAATAAATATTAGAAATATTTATCATAAAATATCCAAATGAGTGAAAAATTAAAAAAATTAAAAATTCAAAAAATATTACAAGAATATTCTTTTTTAAGGGTAGATGATGAATATAAAAAAACATTAAAAGAAGAACATATTAGTGATTTTTTAAAACAAGCGGGTATTCATAAAGATAAAAATGAAAAAGAAACAGACCCTAAACCAGTAGAATTTAAAAAAGATGAAAAGGTTATAGATGATAAAGATATTAGTAAATATTCTAAATTAAAAATGAAAAATATATACCGAGAAATTGTTAAAGTAACTCATCCAGATAAAACAGATTCGGAAGAATTAAATGAAATATATGTTGAAGCTAAAAAGGCTAAAGAAAAAAATGATTTGTTAGAATTATATTTTATTTGTGGGAAATTAAAAATTGATATCAAATTAGATGAAATTGATATAAAAGCATTAAATAAAATAATTGAAAATAAAAAGAAGGTTTTAGAACAATTTGAAAAGTCTTGGATATGGGCTTGGGCCAATGCAGATTCAGATGAAGAAAGGGACGCATTAGTTAAAAAATTCAATAAAAATAGAAAATAAAAAAGGGGCTCCGAAGAGCCCCAATTATTAGTTAATCTATTATAAATAAAATTTATATTTTATCTAAGTTGAGATTTTTTATTATTCTGGTCCGACCATAGTTGGGATACCAGCTAAATCAAATTTGATACCGTATACCATTATTCTATCGCCAGCAGGTGGAGCTATGACATCAGCCATATCACCATCTTCACCTTCACCTTCTGATCTTGTCCAGGTAAATCCTAGAGATGCACCACTTTCTTCATCTCTCATTATAGAGAAGTCGATTGATTCTTCAAGAGCAACACCATTAAAGTATATTACTGGAGAACCAGACATTAATGATTTGTCGAATAAGAATGTAGTTGCTAATCCATCAGGTTGCATAGTTTGTGTCATTTTAGAGGCATAAACTGTTTTAAGGATTGTCATTGCAGCATTGTGACCATCAACTACCTCTTTAATAGAGTCAGCCATTTCATCACTACTGTTTGATAATAAACTAGCAACATTAGTAGTAAGTACTTCTTCAGCAGCTTCAGCTCTTTCTTGCTCAGCAATAATTGCCTCAGCGTTTGCAGATTCAGCAGCTCTTGCAGTTGCAGCTTCAGCAGCTACAGCAGCAGTGATAGATCCGTCCTCTTCACCTTCTATTGTATCTAATCTACCAGATAGGGCAGCATCAGCACTAGTTCTAGATTCAGACTCAGCAGTATCAGCAGCAGATCTTGCAGCAGCTTCAGCAGCAATTGCAGCGTCAGCATCACTTTCGTTTTGGTCAACGTCAGCTTGAAGGGCAGTAATTGCAGCTCCTCTTGCAGCCGTTTCAGCAGCGATTGCAGCGTCAGCATCTGATTCATTTTGATCAACGTCCGCTTGTAAAGCAGCAACAGCAGCATTGTTTGAAGCAACATATCCAGCAAATGCTTCGTCGTTTTCAGTATCAACAGAGTTGATTAAAGTAACGATTTCAGCAAAGCTATCTTTATCAGCATCAGAAGCTTCTAAGATTGCATCGATTCTTCCAGTTTCAGTTAATAAAGCAGCATCGTTAGAAGTTTCGTAATCTGATAAGTCAGAAGCAACAGCAGCGATAGCAGCGTCAGCATCAGCTTCGTTACCATCTACGTCAGCTTGAAGTGCAGCGATTGCAGCATCAGCATCAGCTTCGTTACCATCTACATCAGCTTGTAATGCAGCAACAAGAGCATCATTAGATGTTTCATAGTCTGATAAATTACCAGCTATTATAGCATCAGCAGAAGCAAAATCAGCAGCCAAAGATGCGGACATTGTTAATAATGAAGATGATACAGCAGCAATAGATCCAGATCTTAGAGTAGCTTCAGCAGCCTCAGCAGCTCTTGCAGTTGTAGCTTCAGCAGCTAAATTAGTAGTAAGAGTAGCCTCAGCAGCTCTTGCAGTTGTAGCTTCAGCAGCTAAATTAGCAGTAAGAGTAGCCTCAGCAGCATCAGATGCAGCTTCGTTAGCATCAACATCAGCTTGGATAGCGTTTCTTGCAGCTAAAGCAGCAGCTTCGTTAGCATCAACATCAGCTTGAACAGCAGCGATTGCAGAATCAGCATCAGCTTCGTTTTGATCAACATCAGCTTGTAATGCAGCGATTGCAGCATCAGCATCAGCTTCGTTACCATCTACATCAGCTTGAAGAGTTGTGATTGAAGAGATAATATTAGTATCTGCAAGTTCGTAAGCAGAAACAACCTCTACAAGAGTGTCAAGATCAACATCAGCTCCAGAAAGGATAGCATCAATTCTTGCTTTTTCAGTAGCGATTGCAGAATCAGCATCCGCTTCGTTTTGGTCAACATCAGCTTGTAATGCAGAAATTGCAGCAGCTCTTGTAGATGCTTCAGCTTCATCACCTGCTACTCTCGCAGCAGTTTCAGTAGTATCAGCAGCTTCTCTTGCAGCCGCCTCAGAAGCAATCGCTTCATCAGCATCAGCTTCGTTTTGGTTAACGTCAGATTGTACAGCTCCAATCGCTTCGTTTACACTAGCTTTATACTCAGTAGCATCAACTTGTGTATTAAATTTAATTAAGGTTTGTGCCATTTTAAATTGGTTTTAAAAGTTAGTAAATAATTAATAGGTGAATCTATATTATCTGTTAAATAACAAATTTTTAAGATTCTTTATAGCATTTGTAAACGCTAAAGGTTCGCAAGAACCCATTCCTGTTAAATATTCATCTACATTTGATAGTAATTCGGGCGAGGATCCAAACAAGAAAGTAGATTTTTTTGTCGACTTTTCTACTTTAAAGGTATGCCCTTTCATTTTGAGATAGGATGTTAAATATAAATCTGAAGTTTTGTAAATGTTGTCAGAGTTCATAATTTTTCTTTTATTATACGTATACTATTTTAATAAGTAAGTTACGAAAAAATTGGGTAAATATTATAAAAGATTTTCAAAATCGAGCTCTGGGGGTGGGATCGAATGGTAGGTAAGATCTGTTATATTTCGGTAATATATATTTAGATACTTTCAGGGATTTTAATAAGCATCGCATCCCATATTAATGGTTATTGAAATCGAATTCAAAATCAGGATTTAGTGGATCTGTAAAAGGGTTATAATCTTGGAGGGTATAATCACTTAAAGGGTTATAATCAGGGTGATTAGAGTCAGTTAATGGGTCTTTATAAGTATGGTTATAAGGATCATAAAGAGGATTATAATCAGGATGAGTATAATCACTTGAAGGGTTATAGTCTGGATGGTCTGGGTCAGTTAAAGGGTCAGAGTATTCCTCTTCTTCTTCATCCCAGAAATCATCAAAATCAAATTCATCATTAGGATCAAATTCATCTCCTATTTGGAAACTACCACTTGCATCAAATTTTTGAAAGAATTCATCAGGTAAAATATGGAGTTCTTCTGTATAAAAATCTTCTTGAATATAACTACCAGTTTCATCAAACATAGGAACATCATAAACATCCATAAATGTTTCTACAAATGGAGTATAATAATAAGTGCAAAGTAATTTATCAGTAAAAACAGGAGCTAGTTTTAATGTAAGGATATTACCATGTATTACATAATCACAACCATCTCCATCTTGTAAAACACCATTTAAAAATAAATGTTCACTATTATATTCAGGTGGATTATTTAAACGAAATCTTTTATTTACTCCATTTCTTATTCCTTCAGGTATTTCTTTATCTGAAAATATTCTTGTATATGGTTGTATTTCGTTTCTTAAATCAAAAAATTCTTCTTCTTGGAATATTTCCATTTCAGATGGCAACATTGATGCTTCTGCAGTTTCAGCCATACTTATTAAATCACTAGTTCCTATATCTCTTTGTTTAGCCATTTTTTTCCTAACAACTACACCTAATTGATCTAATTTTTGTGTGGGAGAAAATTCAGCCATTATATTCTTTCTTTAGATATTTGTACTCTATCTGCTGATGTGTAATGGGCTTTACAAATTATGGAAACATCCATCCCAAATCCTTCTAACCCTGGATTTAGTGGATTAACGTTATATGGGAATCTAGGGTCTTTACCAGACCATAATTGGTTTTCTACTACAGTATCTACTTCAAAATAATCTTCATAATACATAATAATATCTCCTACTTCAGGAACTAATGTAGAATCAACTAAATCATCTCTAAAGAATTTAAATTCTACTTCTCGAGAATAAGAAGTACCAAAATCATCAGTGGGTTGTTCCATTTCCCCTCTATCAATTAAACAATTTAATAATATAGGTTCGTTATAATATCTTGCTCCAGCAGCTTCACCATATATATTTACTTTAGTTTCAGCTAGTTTTAATTTATACACAGCACATTGTTGAGTAATAATATCACCTAACAATTCTCTATTGAGATGTCTAACTAGTGATGCGTCCCTTATAGATCCAAATAATGCCATATTATCCTATAAAAATATTCATTGGAGCTTGACCCATAGTTTTATTTTGGTGTTCAGCTTCGTTTGCTTTTTTTTCTAATAATTTTTCTCTTGAAGTTGTTTCTAAATATGCTCTTAATTTTTCAATTAATTTTTCTTTTTCACCAGTAGCTGCAGCTATTAATGCGTCTTGGTTTAATGTCATGTCTGCTCCTGGTATCGGGACGGTTGAGTATTTACCTCTAACATACCCTAAAATTTCTTTTGTTACTGCTAAAGCATATTCAAATATCCATTGACGACCTATTGAATTTATTTTATTATAATTTGGATTTTCAAAAGGAACATTTGAAACATTTGTTATAAGATCTCTTCCATTTTTATCAATATATGGGTAATTTCTATCATCTAGTTTAATATATTGAAACCATAAATCTGTCATTCCACTGGTTCTAGGAATAGGAAATATTTTTAATTGATTATTTACTAGTTCAAATGTATATTGGGACTTTCTTATTTGATCATTAAATTCAATGGCTTGAATTGTTTGCATATCATAACTAATAGGCATTAACATAAAATTAATAGCTGGAGAGTATCCTCCCCATCCAAAACCATCAAGCATTTGCATCATTCCTGTTCCAGAGCCTACATATGGGTCAAAATATCTATTTATTGCTGGGGGGGCTTCATAGTATATTCTTTTTATTTCTATACCTCCATCAATGTTATTATCTTTTGCCCATTTATTTAAATCATAATTTTGTTTATTAGATTCAAGTTTAAGAGAACCACTATAATATGTTACATTCCCTCCAACACCCGCTTCTTCTCCATATTGATTTGCTAAACGAACGATATTAGCAAAATTTTCTTGAACTAATTCTTCAT
>CAACVF010000045.1_pt1 | contig 24338 bp, 28 predicted proteins | sample 2381781 | NCBI WGS metagenome assembly CAACVF01 (sample SAMEA5211967, study PRJEB30684) | marine metagenome | biome: Marine; feature: Epipelagic; material: Water | collected 2015-10-15 | depth 60 m | reverse complement strand
CAAATAAATTTGTTGCTAACGCTCCTTCTTTTTTTGTTGCTACTTGGTTCATGTTTATTTGCTCCTTTTTATTGTAGTCTTATTTTCAGAGAACACTCCGAAAATTTCCGTTGGCATTTCTTTACCTGCCTCGATACGTTCACGGACTAACGCTTTCAAAGTCATGGGTTCAACCTTCATCTTTTGTGTTGGTTGAAACCCTTGACCTTTTGCAAGTTCGGCATAATCAGCCGCCTTGTTATCTTCGTTGCGACCAAAAGATACGGATATCTCGTTTTTGATTATATCTCCTAGTCCATTGTTACGAAGCCAGTTAAACGCCGTCTCTTTATTTGCCTCCGTTATGGTAGCTCGATACGTCGTTGAAACTTTTAAATGAGATCCGTCATGCAGTTTTAACTCCGCAAGACCCATCTCACTCATCATAGTAGGTATAACTTCACCTGATATATGATCTCGTTTTTTTTTTAATAACTTTATGTTTTCTTCTGCTGCCTCTATAGTTGTTACAACATTTTCTAGTCTTTCAACTTGATCTGCAAGTGACTGAATATTGTCAGTCTGTTTCATTGCATCTTGTTGATCTTTTTCAAAATCAATATTATTCATTAATGTCTCCTTTCTCATATAAATTAAGTTCTAATGGATAGTATTTTCTTTCTTGTTTATCCCACTTTAATAAACTGTATTTGCCATTTGTTATGTCAGAAACAATAGAGCAGGCTACACCTATTATTGCAGGATCTCCTGTAAGCAAAAGATAATCTCCTTGCTTAAAGTTTTTTAAACCTTGTCTTAACTTATAAATTAATGGACCAGGCGAAAAAATCATTTGTGAAAATTCTGGTAATAAAAAAACAAATTTACCATAATGCGAAGCACCCATAATATTTATCTTAGGGTTACCGGCTTTAGTTCCAGCAATTTCTTGAATTACATAGACGGTGCTTTCCCTACTAGGAATACTGTTAGTGTTAATTACTTTCATTAATATTTTTTATAATCTCTTTATGTGTTTTATATATATAATTACTATATGTTTTTTTTACAGTACTATCAAGGTAATGTTCTAACTCGTCTCGAGTTACTTTTGGTAAAAAATCATATTGTTTTTTTAAAAATTTACTTTTTTTAAAAAAATTAATTCCGTGCAAAACCTGAATAAAATTACACGCCCAAAACAATTTATAATCAGATCCTTTTAAATCATCATTAATTGGTAATCTTTCTCTCCATAAATCTAACATTTTTTGAAGACTAGGTGGAGCATTAAAATATGTATAGTTTTTCCAAAACGAATTATTTTTACCCCAACTTAAATAGTGAAGATAAATAAAATCTCTTATATTTTCCATAATACTTTCAATTTGATTATTGTATTGTTCTCTTACAGAATTAAGAGGATTAGTTAAATTATGCATTAATAAGAAAGATTGTTGTATTGACGTCCCAATTGACGTTGCTTCTAACGGCTCTACAAAATTAGCAGATAAACCTACAGCAACACAATTTTTAATCCAAACTTTGTCTAAACGACCTGGATCAAATTTAATATGTTTACCAACATTTATTTTATAACCTAATTCTTTTTCTACTTCTGCTTTTGCTTTTTCAGGTGTTGTATATTTATCAGAAAAAATATATCCATTTCCGTGCCTACCTTGAACTGGTATTTTAAATCTCCAACCAAATTTCATAGCTTTCGCTAAAGTCCAACAGTTATAATTTTTTTCGTCTAGAGTTTGAAAAGTTATAGCAGAATTAACTTTTAAATATTTTTTATAAGACTTCCATTTAGCACCTAGTTTACTTATTAGTAATCTTTTAAAACCAGTGCAGTCAATAAAAAAATCACCTTCATATTTTTGTTTCGCACTTTGAACAAAACTAATACCTTTTTTATTAACTTCAACATAATTAATAGTATCGTCTATAATTTTTATACCTCTTTCTTCACACGTTTTTTCTAAAAAAACATTTAATTTATGTGTATCAAAATGATATTGCAAAGGTTCAATTGTTTTAGGTAATTTATTTTTGTAAATAAAATTATGATTTAACTTTTTATTATTTAAAATTAAATTTAAATAACCAATATGTTCTTGTCCTGTTTTAATATCTAAATCTGTAAATACAGAGTGCAAGTATTTTTCATGTCCCCACCCATCAAACATTATCCCAAATTTGTAAGTAGCTCCACACTCTTTAATTATTAAATTTTTATCGACATTTATAAAAGATAAAAAAGATGACCACTCTTCCGTTGATCCTTCTCCTACACCAATAATTCCAATGTCTTTAGACCTGACTACTTTTACGTTAACCTGTTCCTTAAATTTTTGTTTTAAAATTAAAGCAGTTACGTAACCGGCCGTGCCTCCCCCTACAATAATAATTTTATAATCTTTCATCCTTGACAATATAGGTTTGGATAAGTATATTGTCAATAAGAAAGATGAATTATAAATTTAAGACAAAGCCTTACACGCATCAGTTGACTGCCTTGGAAAAGTCATGGAACAAAGAGACCTATGCTTACTTCATGGAAATGGGTACAGGTAAAACAAAAGTATTAATAGATAATATGTCCATGCTTTATGACAAAGGTAAGATTGATGGTGCCTTAATTGTAGCTCCCAAGGGTGTAATAAAAACTTGGTATGAGCAAGAGCTTCCTACACACTTACCTAACCATATAGAAAATGTGACTGTATTATGGCAACCAAATATTACAAAAACACAACAAGAAAAATTAGAAAGTTTATTTAAAATAGAAACTTCTTTACATATATTAGTTATGAATGTTGAAGCCTTATCTACAGAAAAAGGTGTTAAGTTTGCTAGTAAGTTTTTAAACTCACACAAAGTATTAATGGCTATAGATGAGTCTACAACTATAAAAACACCAACTGCAAAACGTACAAAAAATATTATAGGCCTTGGTAAACTTTCAAAATACAGACGTATTATGACAGGTTCTCCTGTAACTAAAAACCCATTAGATTTATATACACAATGTGAATTTTTAGATCCTTATCTATTAGATCATGCATCGTATTATTCTTTTAGAAATAGATATGCTGTAATGAAATCTATGCATGTAAGAGGTAGAACAATACAAGTAGTTCGTGCATTTCAAAATTTAGCAGAGCTATCAGATAAATTAAAAGATTTTTCTTACAGAGTTTTAAAAAAAGATTGTTTAGATTTACCGCCTAAAAATTGGACTAAACGACATATTACTTTAAGTAAAGAACAACAAAAAGTTTATGATCAAATGAAGAAGACAGCTCTTGCTACATTAAATGGTAAAGTTACTTCTACTATGAATGTCATTACACAGTTAATGAGACTACAACAAATTACTTGTGGTCATTTTACTGCAGATGATGGTAGCACACAATTAATAAGTAATAACAGAATAACAGAATTAATGGATGTGTTAGATGAAACAGAAGGTAAAGCAATCATATGGGGACACTGGCAAAAAGATATACAAAATATTGTAAGTGAAATAGAAAAGATCCATGGTCCAGGGTCAGTGGTTAGTTATTACGGACTCACGCCTCAATCAGAAAGACAAGATAACATACGTAAATTTCAAGGCGACCCTAGATGCCGGTTCATGGTAGGAACGCCCTCTACGGGCGGCTATGGGATAACTTTGACGGCTGCAAACACCGTAATTTACTATTCTAACGGATATGACCTAGAGAAGCGTTTACAGTCAGAGGACCGTGCGCACCGTATCGGACAGAAAAAAAATGTAACTTATGTTGATATTATATGTGAAGATACCGTTGATGAAAAAATACAAAAAGCTTTACGTAAAAAAATTAATATTGCATCAGAAGTTTTGGGAGAAGAATTAAGAGACTGGATTTAATTAACAACTTTACCACCAGACCATTTCATTTCTGGGAGCCCTTCGGTGTATTTTTTTCCATCAAAAGTAAGAACTTGTTTTCTATTTGAATCTGATTCGTGATAACTTATGTGGACCCATCCGCCTGCGGGGTCGTCTTTGTCGTAGTACTCCATGATCAATTGATCGAAGTCCACGTTATTTTGTAGCCAGTAAGCTGTCTGAATATTTGGCACACCAAAAATTTCTAGGTCGACCGCCTGCCCCAGAGCGTGCTGCGATGTCTTTTTGCTGCCGATCGCTTCACATAACGCTTCACTACGATAGCCGCTGGTGATGGTTACTGGTTTGTCAAAGTGTGCACGTAATGGCTCAAGAACTTTCCAACATAAATCACCTAAAGCTTTAATCTCACCTGATCCTGGTGTGTTATCAATGCCTCTACGTTGAGCTGTCATCGACTTGGTCATTTCTTTTAAACTAAAATGTTTTGAAAGTTGCATGAAAAATTTTTTATCTAATAATTAAAGCAAATATAACATAAGCCATACCAGATATCAAAGCTCCAGTAGATACTAATAATATGCTTTCTACACGGTTAATTTGACGTTCAAGTTTATTTATCTTATCATGTGTCTGCTTTTGCATTATTCTGCAAAGCTTCTCATGATCTTCAATTTTTTGTAATGCGTTCTTAGCCATTATGTTTGTCTCCTACTCGCTATTACTTGTTCTTCTGGAGATAGTAACGCTTGTTGTGTTTGTGTCAAGTTAGTAATTGGGTCTCTTTGTTGCAAGTTTACTTGCGTATTTACTATAGGGGTTGCTGAAGTTACTGAAGCAGGTAATGGTGGCGTTGAAATACTTTCAAATAAAAAATCATTTACATCAGATTCAAAACTACCTGTTAAAGGTAAACGTCCAAACTCTTTAAACATTAATCTTAATGTTGGTCTAACTTCTCTAAATATGTTTGGATCTCCAAGATTTCTAGCTATTTCTCTAAACCTTTCTTGTATATCTTCCGAAGGATAATAAGGTTCAAATTTTGCTCTTGATAAATTATCAAAAGCTGCATCACTTATTTGTCTATCTTTAAATTCTTGTTTTAATCTTGAACGATTAACTCCTAATATACCAGCTGCAGTTATATTTTTATTCATCTCCTGTTGAACTAAAAATCTAGCTTTGTTTGAATTATAATATGCTTGAATAACATCATTTGGTTTTATTCTACCACCTCTTAATATTCCAAAGTAACCACCAGTAAATTCTCTTCTAGAATTTCTTATACCTGTTTGATATTCCGCTATTTTAAATCCCATTGATTGTAGCGGATCTACTTTAATAGGTCTTAGTCCCATAAAACCTGCTAACTCCGGTCCAATATTTAATTCATCACCACGTTTTGTTGGTGAACCAAAAGCAGCTTGTCCTAATCTTTGAAACTGTCTGTATGATGGTGCAAGTGCAATACCTAAATGTAAAAATCTAATTGCAGCTTTGTTTCCTGCAGGTGTTTGTTCAGTATATAACTGTCTACCTTCCGATGTTCTACCACCTCTAACAGTTAAATCTGTTACAGCCTCTGTCCAAATAGACTCAGATATAAAAGGATTCATTATTTCAGCACCAGCTTCGTTTACACCACTTACAAAACCAGATAATAATGTTTGATCTGTTGCTTCACCGGCTATAATATTATTTACTAAAGTTCTATATGGTCTAGCTATTACATCATATGCATTGCTATGACTAAAATCTATATAACGCAATTCACCATCATCTGTTCTGATAGGAACAAGCGTAGAATTTTTAGACCATTCTGGTACGAATTGACGTAATGCCTGTATCTCATCTTCTGTAACATCGTAAACAGCTTTTGCTCCTTCTACAACAACTTGCGGTACAACAACTAGTGTTGTGGCCATACCAGATAATCTTTTAAATCCTGTGCCATACATTGGATTGTTATTTTTAACAAGACCTTTGCCTTCTATAAAAACATATGGAGTTACATTACTGCCTCTAATTACTTCTCCAACAGCCGGTATGTGTTTCATTTCTTTTATACCTTGCTCTGCAATGTTTGTTGTAGTTCTAATCATCTCGGCAGGAAATGACATAAAATTACCAATTGGTAGTATTCTTGCAGTCTTAACTGCTGATCCAACATACGCATAGTTTGGTACAGTATTTTTTACAATATTAGCTGCTTCTCTTTTTAATCCTTGTATAACTTCTGGTGTTGTTTCAATACCTTGTTTGACAGCTGCTTGTTTTAATCTATCTAACTCAACTACATAATTTGTAATCTTCCAAGTATCATCCTCTGCAACATATTTACCTTGAAAGAACTGACCTAATTTTTTTAATTTAGTCATAAAAGGTTTTAATATTGCATCAGTAGATACAACACCTGGATTACCTGTTGCATCTTTTAATAGATTAACAAGATCTCCTATTTGCACCTGTGAGTTTACAACCCCAAGCTCTAATAATTCTCTATAAGCTGCTTGTGCTTCTGCACTACCTGGTCCAAGTTTTAATAATGCAGATGTATCTACACCTTCGGCAAACGCTCTTTTTAGTAAACCAGGATTAGTTAATCCTTCAAACAATATACCATTAGCACCAGCAAATGCACCTGCACTAAAAAAGTTACGTAAGTGTGTAGGTATAGATAAAACTGTTTTTGCTAATTGTGATATACCTTTTGGAAATAATAATAAGTTTCTGTAAAACCATGTCACTGCTTTCTCTGCAGGGTTTGCTCCTTCTCTACCTCTAATAACAGACGTAAGACCTGCACCTATATCGTTTGCATTTTTAATACCGTCAGCTATTTCTTTTGTTGTAAATTTACCAGATAGTGGACTTACAATAGTATTACCGCCAGGTAATTTTTGTATGATATCATCCATCTTAACAATTTCAATACCTGTGCCTGGAGAGTTTACAGCTTGTTTTGCTATGTCTTCAGTTTCCCAAAAAAAACCTCTGCCACCTTCGCTTTGTACTTTTCTATTTTGTGCTGCAACATCATCAAAATATGTAGCTGTTCTTGCAACAGCAGATAAGTTTGTCATTGCATTGAATATAGAATATCTTGGATCCTGTATCTCACCAAATAATTCTCTAAATACTTTACTACCCCTACCAGGTATGCCTTCAAAAGTTTTTTTCTTAGACATAGCTGTACCATCTTGATATGTAACATCAGGTAAACCACCAGGTTTCTTTTTTACTTGTGCTTGATTTATAATGTCATCTACTAAAAATTTTGCTTTTTCATAGTAGTCCGTGCTATTAGGATCAAATATATAACCTTCTGCTTTAGATTTATCTGTTCTAGATAGATATCTTCTAAACAAATTTACAGCATTTGCATATGCTTCATCTGTTGGTTTGAATTTTTGAAACAATTTAAATAAACCTTTTGGTCTTTGAAATATTCTATATGTGCCACCTAACCAACCTTCAATTCTTTCTTTCATAATTTTTTGTAAGTCTTTTGCACCTGCAGATATTTTACCCTCCGCATTTCTTTGTAGTATGTTAATTAGGTTAGTAAACTCACCTCTAGCACTGTTTAAATTTGTTACTATATTTGTTATAGACTCTTCTGGTATTTCTTTATTTTTTAACAATTTAATTAAATCATCAGATGCGTTTGGGTTTATTTGTTTAGTTAAATCACCTTCAAATAACACATCATTTATCTTTTTATAAAAATCTACTTGTTCTTTATTTGTAGATGTGTCAAAAAATTTACCTGTTCTAGGAAATATCTTATCTACTTCTCGAGTTATATTTTCTACAATTTCTCTTGCTCTAAAAGTATCTCTTGCTTTTAATCCAGCTTTTGCCATTTCTGCTTCAAAGACTTCTGTTGGTAAATCCCCTCTTGGTCTAAACGGTGAGCCAATATATTTATTTACCCATCTTTCAAAAGCACTATCACTGTAAGCAAGATCTTTACCTCTTTTTGCAAGAGCTTTACCACCAACACCTACCCCATATACAAACGGTGTAATAAATATAGATTCAGTTCCAAATTTTAATCTGTTTAATATTCTTCTACCAGCTTCCTCTCTACCAGTAGATTCTCTGTCATCTATTGCTGTTGGTCCATCAAAAAAATCACCAAAAGTTCCTATCTCTTCTACGTCTGCAACTAATGTTTCACCAGTTGCACCACCGAATATACCTGCAGCAAATCTTTTTGTGCCATCAGGTATTCTATCGTTTAATGTTTTAGCTTGTTTTGCACCCTCTTGAATAGCTTTAGATCTTGGATTAACATAAGTGCCTGCTTTTTTTGCTTTGATTGCTTTGTCTGCTAACTTTGTTGCAGCTTTAAAACCTGCTGTGCCTGGTATACCTATCTGTGTAAATACTTCTGTTAACTTACCTATGACTCTATCTTGTGCAGTATCTTCAAATATATTTATATCATCAAAAAATTGTTCAACACTTGCTGCTGTATTACTATCTGCTCCAAGGTCCACGAGCTCTGCACCAAGAGATACAACTCCTTCTACAGTTTTAATTAATCCAGATGCAAGACCTGCACCGAATGATGTAAATATACTAGCTTTACTATTTAATTCTGCATCTGATATGGGGACAAATTTTGCCAAGGTTTACTCCTATGGTGTTTGGTACATTTCCTCACTAAATTCTTCGCCAAGTTCTTTTATTGCTGGAGTAACTATGTCTGGTTTTGTTTTTTGACCAAATAATCCTGCTGTTGGTTTATTAGGATCTGGCATATCCTCACCTGTATCATCTATATCCGCTGGATCAGCTGGTACAATTTGAAATTTATTAGTTTGTGTGTTTCTTACAAACCTAATGGCTCTTCCTGTTGCAACATCATAGACAACTTGACGTGCTAATTGTGGGTTTGATTTTACAAATCTTTCAATTTGTTTATCTGGTATTTCTGATGAGTCTATTGTAACAGTAGACACAGATTGATCTCCGTATTGATCTTGAAGATCTTTAAATATATTGTCATAAAAATTAACTTCTCTTTGTGCTTTTATTTGATTACCTTCATATTTTTTTAAAATGTCATCAGGTATTACATCTGTTTTCATACCAGCTATAGCCTTTTGAGCGTCTAGTTGTTCTGCTAATCTTCTATCTTTACCTGCTTCTTCTTTTTCAAAAAGACTAGTTTGAAAATCTCGTTCAGACTTTGTCATACCTGCTGCCGCCTGTTCTGCTTGTAATCTATTAAATGGATCTTTTGCAGATGTTGCAGCTGTAGCTAATAAACCACCAAGACCAGAACCTTGTGGTGATTGTGATAATAAATTTAAACCAGTTGATATTGCAAAGCCTGGTAGTCCACCAACACTAATACCACCTGTTTGATAACCTACACGGCCACCACTGTTAAAATTTTCTTCAGCATATAGTCTAGAAAAATCTTGAAAAGAAAGTGTGCCACCTTGTTTTCTATAGTTATCGTAAGCCTGTGTTAATTTTTTTATTTTCATATCCATATCAGCACTAGCCATTTGCATTTTTGGTTTGCCTAATCCTGATGTGATACCCTCTGATGTGGAGCCACCTAGTCTAAACATTGGTCTTTTTAATATTCTATTCATAATTATAAATTAACACTTAATTTACCTGGATTATTTATTGCACCATAAATACCAGCAAGTGTTGTACCTACACCTAATGCAGTTTGTAATGGTGTTGGGTTAGGAGTAGCAGTTTGTTGTATTCCTGAAGCAGGATATCCACCCATTAATCCAGTTACTTGTCCAGCAAATCTATCTAACTGTTGTTGTGGTAAGAATGTTGCTTGTCTTGCTGCTTCTCTTTGTGCATCAAGTCCTGCTTGTGTTTGCGCTTGGTTCAGTGCGCCCAATGTTCCAAGTTGTGATACGTCTCTACCAGTTAATGCTTGTTGTGCTTGTCCAAACTGTGCTTGTTGTGCTCCTAATCCAGATTGAAATGCACCTAAACCTTGAGTTGCTTGTGCTAAGCCAAATCTGTTTGCAATGTCTTGTTGTCTAGCTTGCATTGCTTGTCCAAATCCTTGTTGCAAGAGACCAGCTTGTAATAATGCCCGTTCTCTCGCTGCCCCTGTGCCAAACTCAGCGAGTTGCACTCCCGCTCGGCCAGCGCCGAGCACACCCAATTTCGCTTGTTGATCTCTAATCTGCTGTTCTTGTATTTGCTTATTACGATCAAACTCTGCCAATGAGGCATCAATAACTTGTGACTGATATGGGGACATAAAATCTGTTATTTGTTGAGTTGTTGGTGCACCTGTCTGCACACCACCTAATTGTCCAAGAGCTTGTGTTCCTAGACCACCAGCTAATGTTGCTTGTGTTTGTGCTCTATCTAAAAATGGTTGAAAAGTTCCAATGCCTGCTTCAGCTACTTGTTGTGCTTGTGTTTGTAATGCATCTCGTCCTGCAACTTGTGGTGCAAGTCCTGCTAAACTTTGTTGTCTTGTTGTAAACTGTTGAGCAGCACTTTGTCTAGCTGCAAAATCTTCAGCAGATTCACCTGCTTGTTGTGATATACCTGCAAGACCTGTTGATACAACTGGTACAGCACTTTGTGCTGTAATCTGTGTTGCAAGATCTTTTCCTATATCTTGTATAAATTGTGCAGGTAATTGTTGTACGGTTTGCGTTGCCATTATAATACTTCCTCTAGTCTTTGTGATGTTTGAAACATACGTCTAGCGCCTTCTAAGCCTTGCGATTCTTCAGATACGTCACCTCCGGCTTCGAGGTTCTTCATCATGTTATACATAACTTCTGCGCCTTTGTCCACATCTCCTTCACCTGCATTTCTAACTGCTTCAGCTGTAAATACAAACTCATTCTTAGACAATCTAGCAGGCACATCGTCTGCTTTTTCCATACGTCCTATTGGCACAAAGCCACCTTCAGCTCTTAAATCCATCTCTTGTCCACCCATGTCTAATAGTGGCATAGTTTTCTTTGCTACTGGTTCTTTCATAGAACCACCTTCTGCTTTAAATCTTCTTGCTAAAAATTTATTAGGGTCAGCTCTGACTGCATCAATATCAATACCTGATTGCTTTAATATTGCTTGTGCTTCTTCTTCTGATTCGTCACCTGTACCAATACCTAGTAATGGTAATAATGATACTGCTGTAATTGCTCCAGTTACTCCACCTGGAAAAGATCCAATTGCTCTTTGTAATAAATTTTGTTGACCTGTTAAAGCAACTTCATCTGCTAATAAATTTGGAGTTAATTTACCACCCAGAAATCTAGTAAATGCCGTTCCTAAATTAGCTTTAACTGCACCTGGTGCATAAGTTCCTAATTTAAATAAACTTCCAAAACCACCTCCAGCTCCAAGAGACCCTAGTCCCGCTGTTGCTCCATATAACAATGCAGCTTTACCTATATCTGATTTTGCAATTTTCTTAACAGCTCTTGTTGCTTTCTTAACAATGCTACCAAGTCCATATGCTTGTCTTATTTGATCGTTTATTGATCCACCTTCAGCTCTGAATGCTAATCTTAAACCTTCTAGTTCTTCCTCTTCTTTTGTTTTAGGTTGTTCCATGATGCTTGGTGCTTGAGCCATCATCATTTGTGGATACATAATTTGTTGATTATCACCGTTGTCATCATCGTCATCATCAGGTGGTCCAGGATTTTGTAATCCTAACATGTCTCTTGCCTTACCAGTTTTTCTTGCAACATCAAGTGCAGTAAAAACTCTTGTAGGCGTTGTTAAACCCATGAGAGGATTTGATCTAAAAGCAGCTCTTAAATTATCTACATAACTTGTAATTGTGTCTCTTTTTCCTAATGGCATATCAACAAATGGATCAGGATCTCCTAATGCAGCTGCAGCTTTTGCGTCTGCTATTGCTCGTGCTTCTGCCAAAGATATTTCTTTTCCTTTATCTCTATTATCTCCATCATTACTACCTATGGAATCTCCAGTATGACCTGCACCTACATCACCTGGATTACCTCCAGGTCCTGTGTCTGAATATCCTGGTCGACTACCATCTCTTGTTGGAGTAACTAACATAGATCCACCATTACTTCCCATAATGCCTCCCTGTCTACGAAGTTGTCTATATTGTTGTGCGTTTGTTATGGCCATTTGTCTATTCTATTTTGTTTTTCCTACTAAATCAAGGCTTGGCATGACCACTGTTACATCTCTTTTTATGTCAGTTTCTGGTATTCCTTTAGCCTTCCATTCATTTTCATCTTTATATACTTCACCTGTTTTAAGGTTAGATATAGTTGTTATAATTTCTTTTGGTTCAAAAACCGGTAGATCTTTCATTATGTTGTTACCTCTCTTGGCTGTATTTCTAATATTGAAGCTATGACGTGCAGCTCGTTCGCGTCAGCAGCTTGTACTTTCAATACCTCACTCTCTTCCATAATAAGTGGGTTTGTTAAAAGTTCTGTTGTTGCCTTAGATGCTATGGCTTTATCTTTAAATAAATTAAATATAGTGCCGCTAGAATTTACTAATGTAATAGTTATTGTGCTTCCTGATCCAGCATCTTCAGATACTAACAATGATTTAATAACAGCAGCTTTAAAATTAGGCACTGTGTATAGTGTCGTTAAATCTGTTGTAGTTAAATCTACTTTTTTATTTATAAAACTATTTGCCATTAATTTATAAAGAAGTTAAATGCTTCTACCTCATCTTTTAATTCTTCTTGAAACGTAGTATTTAATTTTTCTACTATTGCATCAAGATCTCTTACTTGTGATTCTGCAACTGTAACATCATATTCTCTACTAGCTCTCGTTAATACCTGTACTATTTTTGCCATTACCTACGTCCATCTGGTTGTGTGTCTAGTCTAAAAGTTCCTAACTTCCAGTTTTGAGATGTAGCTGTATTTGCTATCTTTAATGCAATAGCTCTCGCTCTTGCACGTGTATCTACTTTAGTTGTAGAGGAAGTAATTGTAAAGGGTCCTAACGATGAACTAGCTTGTGAATCATTTGGATAGTTTCTTAACTGTAAAGTAATTTGTGTATTTCCAGTCTGAGATATAAAATCAGGTATAAACCTTCTAATCTTCATTAAAAACTCTCCATCTCCTCTAAATGTTGCAACACCGGTTAGTTGTCCTTGTGCAGCTCTTTGTTGTGTAATATCAAAATCTCCTGATTCGATATTTGCTGTTATAGCTGTAATCGTTCCATTTCTGTTTTGATCAGTTCCTGTTTCGTGTTCATAGTAACTTGTTCTGCCCTCTGTGTTACCTACAACATCAAAAGATGTATCAGTATCTGCATCATATTGTAATGCATGAGGTAAACCAAATACAGCAGAATCTCTCCACATAGTTCTAGCTAAAGTTCCAACAGTCCAAACAGGTCTTTGTGGAGATGAATCAAAATAATTATAAGCAACCATTTTATTTACCACAGAAGAAGTAGAACTTGGATAAAACCACATAACCTCACCAAACAAATTATTTAATCCTGCTGAGATCATTTGATTTCCTGACTCCATATTTATATCATCGTAAACGTGATCTTCTACTAAACATGGTAGTGATTCTAATTTACCAGCATATCTAAAGAAACCATTTTCTGACATCCAGTAAGCAGCACCATCAACTTCAACACATGCATTTTGTCCTGCAAGTCCGCAGTTAGTTCCAACCTGTGCAAATGCAAAAGTAAAAGGAGATCCAACAAAACGTTGTGTAAATAATGCTGTGTCCGTCCAAACATAAATAGCATCTCTACCTCTAATAGCTCCTCTGATCTGTGATCCGTCGGCCAGTCTTTGTGTACCAGCTGTATTAGTTGCTGTAGGTGTATACGTGTTTATATCTTCTTGGTCCGAGAATCTAATAAACATATCATCTTGTGTTGATGTTGTACCAATAGTTGTTTCTGTTCCAAAAAATACTAAGTGACGATCTGGTGTCGATACAACCATATGTCTTGATGCAGTTGGCGCACCAGATATAATTGTAGCTCTTGTTTCATTTGCATTTGATAAACTTGAATCCCATTCAAAACATGCGTTGTCATGTATTAAACAAATAGCTTTATCACCAAAATTATCTAAGGACCACATACCTGGTTCTAATACTAAGTCTCCTGATGCTGCTTCTCCCCACGCAACATAGTCTGAAGAGTTTGTAACGGTTGCACCATCACTATGAGCAGCTCTTGTAGAGTTTCTTACCGCTCTAGTAATACCTGTTAAATTATTTCCAGAAACACCTGTGTAAGATATTTCTTCTGTTCCTACCTGTATAAAATTAGTTCCTGAACTTGGAAACTGTGAAGCGTCTGTTAAAGTTATAGAAGTCCCTGATCCGCCTGTCCCTGCAGTATCATCTAATAATGCACCATTTAAAGTAGTTGTTAATGCTGAAGTATCTTCTCCACCCCAAGATCCAAGACCCCAACCAAAACCTTTTGCTTGCACTGCTGGTCCTACAGGATAATAATGTTGTACTCTAATTCCTCCTGATGTTGTTGCACCAGAGCCTGATTCATTTGAAGGCATTGTAATTGTTAAAGTGGTAGCCGTAGGAACAGTGGTTACCATAAATTTTTTATCATCAAAATCACTAGCTCCAAAGTTAGATCCAGTAATTGTACTAAAATTATCTAATAAAATTATATCTTGAGGATTTATACCGTGAGAAGTGCTAAAAGTTATTGTAACAGTTGGTGATCCATTAGTCGTGGTAAATGCACTTGTAAGCGTTGTTGTAGTTTTAATAGGATGTATGTCATAAAATACACCACCTGAATATGCGTATAAAATTCTATTTGTTCCGATAATAGCATATTTTCTAGCACCACTATTAATAAAATGATGAAGTCCTCTTCCAGCTCCAGTAAGTTCATTTGATCCCGAGCCACCTAATTGATTCCACCCTCCAATTTTTTCAGGTGTGCCATATCTAAACCTAACATTATCACAATTTACCCATTGGCCTTCTGCTCCTGTGGGTGTTATTTGTTTATTTATGCCTGGCTGAAATCCTATTTTTTGTAACATAGTATAGTTTTTATAGCACAAAGTGCTATCTATTTAAATACGTTAACTACTCCGTCACCGTGTATTTTTGTTGTTTTTTTGTAATTTGACCTAAAGAATACTCCCTGATATTAAATTAATATTTATATTTAATCTAATTTTAGTGTCTGTTTGAAACACAGCTTGGTGTTGATAGCTTCCATCAAATAGAACAATATTATTTTTAACAGAAGGAATGAAGTAACTTTTATTTTTACTTTCGTGAATAATAGTTCCTCCATTATTAGTGTTAACATAATAAAGAGCTATTAAATTTTTTATATGTGGTAAATCTACATGATTTAAACTTTTAAGTTTTTTAGACTGTTTAGTGTACATATTACATTTTATTCTAAATATATTTAAATCTTTAAAATCATCCTCTTTAATTTTTTTAATTTTATTTACTAACATTTCACCTATTTGCCAGTAAACACTAGAAATTCTACCGTCGGCATAGAGATTATGATTAAAAAAATATTGATTATTATTTTTTGTTTCTAACCCTGTTAAAGCATCTTTATAAAACCATGGGAAATTATCAGAAACTAAAAGTTTTTCTATTTTGTCTGCTGATTCTTTACTTAAAAAATTTTCTAATCTTAATATCATTATTCCTTTTCTGGATAGCCTATGTGAATTCTTCCATCAAATAAATTTGCATTTGTACCCTCTTGATTATAATGTAAAAAAACTTGTCCACATTCAGTTCCTGTAAAAGGCTCTCTCCAATGTTCTAAATCGCAACCAGAATAAATAAGCATATCACCTGGTTTAAGATTTATTTTAACTCCTTTATTTGGGTTTTTTATTAATCTTTCTGATTCTGGTTGTTGTTCACTAGCATTAGGAAGTAAACTAGATTTTCCAGTTGGATCTAAATAAATAGGCCAGTCATCTCCACCTAAATTTAAAGTAGTAGAAACTGCACAACTTGCTCTATCTCTGTGTCTTTTTAAAGTACTGCCATAAGTATATAACCTAGTATAAGAATATGTAGGAACTAATTTTAATTTAGTTTTTTCACACATTAAAGGAAGCAATGTTAATAATAAAGTTTCCATAAGTGTATCTGAATAACAACAATAAGTTTCTTTTACAGGTATTTGTGAATCACCTAAAGTTCCAAATAATTCATTATAGGGAGAGATAACCCTTTTATTTTTTAAACTTTGTAAAACTTGTTTTTTAATTCTTAAATAATTAAAAGCTACTAATGCCATATCTTTACTAATTGCATTTGTTAAAACTACATATTTATCTTTTTTAAAAGATTTCACGTAAACAAAGGCCCCCTTAACCATCCGACTAAAGAATAACGAGTTCCAAGAATAACAGGAGTAACCGTGTGTTCTAAAAAAGAAGGAAAAAATAAAATACTACCTTTGTTTTCCCAACTTTTATCAAAACGAATATTATCTTTACTCCATCTTCTCTCAGGATTTATTAAAAACTGTCCACCCGCATAAGTTTTTGGGTCACTTAATTGAATAACAAAAGAAAGTTTTCTATATGCATGAGACCCTTTTCCACAGTCTGTATGCCAATTGTAATGTTGATTTAAAGAGCCTACATATTTTGTAAACTGTAAGTTTTCAAGATGTGTTAAATTAAAATTCCACTTAGCCTCTTTGTTAGCTTCAGAAACAAAAGGCCATAATTCTTTATATATCCAAGGTTCATTTAACCATACAACGTGAGAGTTTCTTACTTTTCTTCCTTCTTTTTTATGCATTTTATCTTTGGACATACTTCCCACTCTTGCAATTTGTTGAGACTTTTCTAATGAAAAATTAATTACTTCATCACAAAAATTAACAGGAAGTTTATCGCTTACACAGTGTAGATAATTTTCTAAATACATATTCTTTCTTTAAATTTTCTTTCTTCACTAAAATGAAGACTTGTTATTCAGAAGGAGGCGCAACCCATGCTTGAGCTGATTCATCCCAATAATAACCTTGCTCTAATTGTTCTGCAGTGGGGTCAATAGGAGCTCTCCATTGTGCGTGCTCAACATTCCAAATCCAACTAGTAAAACCTTCAGGTTTTAATCTTATAAATTGATCATTTACCGGATCATATGTTCCACCTCTTTCAGCCATATTACCTCTAAGAGGTGTTTTACCTCTAAAGTGTTTATTAGATCCCGTGCTAATTGAACATTTTATAAACTTTCCACCATTTTTTACAAAATCTGTATCTTTATGAGTTTCTTTTAAATACTGATCTCCAGTAACTTCATCTTCAACTCCATCTACCATTTGATCTTCGTCTTTAACAACTGTAACATTTATTACTTTATTGTCTTTGTCTACCCATGCATAGTGTGCCATAATTTTTCCTTACTTATATTTATACCTTATATAAACAACTCCTGATCCACCAGAATTTGTGCCTGGTGCTCCTGAACCTCCTGCTCCACCTTGTCCAGTATTTGCTTCTTCAGCAGCGGGATCTCCATCTGGATTTTGACCTAAATAGTGCATAGCTGCCGTTCCGCCAGGTGAAGATGCACCACCTTGTCCTAAAATTAAGCCATAGGTAGGATTATTAGACATGTCCACGTTTGGATTTAGAGTATTAGTTATAAATGTTACTGCTCCCATGCCTGCTGTAGTATCAGCTGCAGCTATTCCAAGAGAGTGTTTACCCGAAGCTCCTCCACCTCCTTGACCACTTCCATCAGTTCCCATTGCAGGTGTTGTAGGTGGATTATTTCCTGGTCCGTCAGTTGCAGGAGGAATTCTACCGCCTCCACCACCAGATCCAAAATTTCCAGTTGGTGCGCTGTGGTTTCCTCCACCTCCTCCAGATCCTTCTGAAGTAATTGTTGAAAAAGAAGAGTCTCCGCCGTTACCGCCTGCGCCTCCAGGGGATGAAGTTCCTGACCCACCTGCGCCTACCACTACAGGGTAAGTTCCAGGGGATGCTGAAACGGGAAGTGTTGTTCCTGATCCTCTGTTATCTGCAAAAGATACTCCGGACGAACGATAGCCGCCTCCGCCGCCTCCTCCGCCTTTTCCAGTTTGTCCCGATCCGCCGCCACCGCCTCCAGCGAGTACAACGTAATCAACTATTGCACTTTCAGGGTCTCCTGATCCTACAGAAGTTACAACAAAGTTAGCATCGGATGTAAATTTATGAACTTTATAATCTCCTTCTGATGTAATAGTTCCACCAGTTGCAGAAATAAAAGTTCCTCCCGCAGATCCAGTTGAAGCAGCAATAATTCTTCCAGAAGAATCTACTGTAATATCAGCTGTTGTAAAAGTTCCTTTTGCGGGTTTAATAATCTTTGGCATTTTTTATCTTTCCTCCTATTTAAATTAATCTACCAATTCAACGTAAGAAACATGATAATCTAAATCATTAGCAGCTCCTGCTGTAATTGCAATTAAATCTGTTTCATCTAAATAAATCGGTGTATCAATCATGCTTAAAGTTGAATCAGCAGGCACTGAAATTGTGCTTGCTATTTTGTAATATGTAGAACCGTTATCATTGCTAACTTCAAGTGTGCAATCAGCTGCGTTAGTTCCGTCATCATTTGCTACTAATATTGTATCTATTCTTACTGCAGTGTCTGCAGGAACGTCTATCATAGTCGTTCTGTTAGTGTCTCCTAAAGTGCCCATTGCATTTTTAGGTGTAATTGTTGCTATGTTTACAAGGTTCGGTGTTGCCATTTTTTAATCTCCTATTCTTTTCTATCCGAAAATCATGGAAAAGACAATACCTTTTCCGTCGGTTGTTATTTGTTGTGTTGAACTAGTGCCATTAGCATTAGTTAATTTACCGACCCCTGAGCCTTTTGGCACCAAAGTAAGGTCAATATTAGTGTCGCCTCCAACCGCTGAAATAGTAGGACTATTACCAGTTGCAGCATTTGTTATATCAAAATGGTTAACTGCAGAAGCTGTTGTTTGAAACTGTAATTGTTCATTGCCGTTTTCATCTCTAATACCATGATTATCATCAAAATCGATCATAAAAGAATTAGTATCTAAATTACCGCCTAATTGTGGTGATGTATCATCTACAACATCTCCACCAAATTCTACCGTGGTAATATTTGGATTTGTTCCATCATCTGCTTTTGCATAAGCTAAAACTGTTTTACCATTTGCTACAGTTGCTGATGTTCCAGTTCCAGTTACATATTTTAAAACTACATTTTGAGATCCAGAAGTTCCATTCTTAACTACATAAAGTTGTTGCACGTCTAAAGGAATAGTTACATTTCTAGACGCTGTAAGTGAACCTGTAAATTCTATAACTCTGTGTGCAAGAGTTGCACCAGTTGATCCATCAGAAACTGAAAGAGTTGTATCTCCAGAATCAGAAACGGCTTGTGCAGCATAACCACCTGCTAATTGTTCAATTATTTCTAAATTAGTATTAGTTTTTGTACCCCAAGTACCAGCGTTTTCACCGGTTGCTTGTTTCTCTATACCAAGAGGCGTATATGTTGAAGCCATAATTTTTTATCTCCTATGCAGCGTCAGTATAACTTGTATTTGATCCAGTTGCAACATCTGAATACGAACTATTTGATCCTGTTGATACGTTACTATGAGACGTATTTGACCCAGAACTTACATCAGAATAACTATCGTTCGATCCTGTTGATACATTACTATAAGATGTATTTGAGCCCGTGTCAACAGGTCCGTAAATTGGAATTGTTGTAACATTTCCTAATGTAAAAGTTGCTGAAATTCCAGTTAAACCAACTGCCATATCCGCTATAGTTGGAGATCCAACAGAGGCAGTAAACGATTGACCTGTTAAGCCCATAACATCTGCAGGACTTATATTTCCAACAGTAGATGTCATAGAAATACCAGTAGGTATAACTATTGGATTTGAAGATATTGAAACATCTCCCAAAGAAGAAGTAAATGATTGACCAGTTAATCCAATCGCCATATCTGCAAGAGATATTGATCCTACAGAAGATGTTATCGATTGACCTGTTAAACCTATGACATCAGCAGGAATTATAGATCCAACTGATGCATCAAAAGATTGCCCAGTTAATCCAACAACATCTGCAGGACTTAGTGATCCAACAGAAGAAGTAAAGGATTGACCTGTTAAGCCAACTGCCATGTCTGCTACTGTTGTAGATCCAACAGAAGAAGTAAATGATTGACCAGTTAAAGTTAATACAACACTGTTAGCTTCACCCCACGACTGTTCTCCCCAGCCATCTCTACCCCAACCAACTAAAGTTCCTTCATATTCTAAATCACCAACAGTAGAAGTTATAGATAAACCAGTTAAACCAACAACATCGGCAGGAGATATTTCTCCAACAGATGAAGTTATAGATTGACCTGTTAATTCTACAGTTTGAATATCTCCTGCAGCTACGCTGCCTATAGAAAATGTTGCTGATACACCTACAGGCTCTACAGTATAAGCAACACCCCAACCAGAATTACCCCACGCTTGTCTTCCCCATCCAGCAAAGTTTTCTGCAACAACTGTTCCAACAGAAGAGGTTATAGATTGACCTGTTAAGGTTGCAGGTGTTACTAAATCTACAGTAGCACTTCCTTGAAGCGCATCTATTTGTTGAGGCATTGAAACTTCAACGGTTGTCGTATCAAAAGCAGATACAGTTCCAACTGAAAAAGTTGCTGACACTCCGGTTGGTTCTACTGCATAATCAACTCCCCAACCTGAGTTGTTCCAAGCTTGTCGTCCCCAACCTTCTGTATTAAATCCATCTGCTGTTCCAAGAGAAGAAGTTATTTCAAAACCATCTACATTAATTGCAGGATCAGTATTAGCATTCCATGGTTCTGATCCCCACGTATCTCTACCCCATCCTTGTTCTGAAAATGCTGCTATCTCACCTACAGCTGTAGTTATAGATTGACCTGTTAATGTTACGTTAAAAGAACCGTTCCAACCATCTTCACCCCATCCATCTGATCCCCATCCCGCTTCATTAAAAGCTTCTACTGAACCTAAAGATGAAGTTACAGATAATCCTGTTATAGAAACAGTAATAGTATCAGATTGCCAAGAATTGGCTCCCCAAGTGTTATTGCCCCAGGTTGATGCCATAAGGAGTCCCTCCTTATGCTAATCGTATGATTGCGTTGGTTGCGTCTGCTGTTGGGAATTGGATTGTAAAAGTACCAGAAGATACAGTTTTGTCTGCTCCGAATGCAATAACAGCAACCGCATCAGTCGTACCTGTGCCTGTTCCAGTTGTTGTATTGTATATTATAGCGCCGTTTGCTGTAAAAGATGCAGAAGAATATGATACATCTGAAAAATCTGTAAACGCTGTTGTTGAAGATAAAGACACACCAGAATTTGTTAATGATGCACCACCCGCTGTGTAAGCTGTACCAGACGTATTTGTAATTTCATTTGAAGTTGAATAATCAGTTGTTGCAGCCCCTAAAGATGCAGAACTAGTAAACAAAGCTATTTTAAAAGTATCTCCACTAGACGAACTAAAATTGTGTTTTCCTTGTAAGAGTTCTTGTTTAAAACTTGAACATATTGCCGATGTAATTGCCATATTTTATCTCCTATTAAGGGTTTGCTGACTCAATTGGTATACGAACAGTGCCATCTGTATAGTCATCTCTTCGTCTTCTACCAACTTGCTCGTTAGCAAACTTCTGTACCTCTTGTTTATATTTATTTTCATACAAAGTCAACATATCTATAGGGCCTTTTAAAAAGGCGTATGCTTCTGATAGACAGCAATATAATAGCCCATTTGGAAAGTTTAAACTGATGTAATTAGTGTCGTTATTTTCTAATAAAGCTGGAGCTTTATTAAAATGTATTCTAAATCTGTAAGTAGTATTTGGAACTGGAGCTACGATAATACGACCAGATGTAGTGTCAGCTTCTCCCGTTGCTCCTCCATACATCGCATAGTATTTTGGTTTTCCTTGAGCTGCAGACGTGCCAGTAATATCTTGATACTCTTGTAAGTAAGTATAATCTTTTTTCTCTAACCATGTATTAGCTCCTGTAATTTCAGATCCAGCAGTATCATAAACTTGCACACCTCTAACAAATACGGCTCCTGCTGGAACATTAATACTTTCTTGTCCAGCTACAAAATTACCTAATTGTTGTTGTCTATCTGCATCGATAGGCACATCTCTAAATATTCTATATTGAGCATTTAATATAATATTTTCTAAAACACTGTCTGATAAAACAGTAGAGTCAACTTCTGTGTAACTTTTTATTTGAGTCTTTAATCCTGATGCACTTAATCCAGCCATTATTTAGATTCTCCTTTATGTTTTTCTCGTATCTTTTTTTCTTTTGCAGTTTCATTTATTATTGGAAGTCCTTTTTGTCCAACTTCATTCTTCTCTTCACATTTACATTGTTTAATGTGAAATATTTTACAAATCCATTTTTTTATAAATTTAATCATGCTTCTATTGTTACGGGCCCTGCTGAACAACCATAACCTCCCCCTTTTATTCCTCCTTTTGTAGCAGTATCTGTATCAACTGTAAAATGAAAATAATTAGATGTAGCGTAATCACTTGTTACCGTTGCTCCACTTACATATAAACCAGTTGTAATTGCATATCCTGCTGATTTTGCAATGTTTGCACCTGTAATTCCATCAAAATCTTGTGGATTAGAATATGCAAAACTTCCTGTGCCTGGAGACGTTGTTGGTGGACCTCTAAATCTATATGTTGTGCCACTTGTTAAACCATGTCCTGGAGACAAAACATTTATAATTCTAGATCCAGCTTCATAAGTTTCAAAACCATTATCAACTATTCTTACAGTCACCTCTGGTTCTGTTCTAGCAGGTCTAACACGTCTTAAAGATACAGCATCAGCTGACATCGGTTTTGGTTCTAGTTGTGGCTGCTTGGGTTCAAATTCTGAAACATGAACAAATGCACCATTCCATTCTCTAACCATTTCTTTATATGGAAACTCCATACCAGATCTGTCTGATATTGCTTTTGCGTGTTTACCTGTTGCGTACTTTGGCATTATGCTCCTGGATAATAAGCTTTAGGTGTAATATATGTGCTAGAAGCTGAACCATCTTCTGCTAAAGCTCTTGCTAATTCGTCTTCATAATATAATTTCATTTGTTGAGTTAGCTGTGGCTGAAATTTTTGTGAAAGATAAAAAGCCAAACCAGCAACCATACAAGGCACAAATCTAAATGGTACATCTGTTGCATTTGTATAATCTCCTACATCTTGTATTCTTTTTATGTAGTAGAAATGCATATCTTTAGATGCATTTGTAGAGTCAGGTGTTGGATAAACGTGTACTCTAACTTTATCAATAAATCTTTCTACCCAATATTGATTAGGTGTTCCTTTAGACAATTTGTTAGAGAACCCTGCATAAGTAGATCTATCTACTTTTGTCATAGGTGAATCTGATTGTGTTGTTTGTGTTCTATTTGATCTTAACTGTGCTTCAAGAACATCGGACATACCATAGATTCCATTAGGAGTAGACGTAGCACTTGTGCCATCATCACTAGATCTAAAAAAATCATATTCTGCTTGTCCTTCAATTAAATCTAAATTAACTTCATCTATTTCCCAATAGTGAATACCTCTATTACCCCATTCTTGAAATAAGATATTAAGAGATCTTCTTGCAGATTTAAGTTGATAACCTGCTACAGAATTTAATCCAATACGTTCAAAAGCATCTTCTATTATTTCTTCAATAGAAAAAGTTTTATCGAACGTTGCTGTTCCCGAAGTAGTATTAGCCATTTAAACTCCTACGATTCGTAAACTTTAATCCATTCACAAACAATTGTACCTGTATCTCCTGCGGCGCAAGCTGGTAAAACAACATTTACATCACCAGTGAATCCACTAGCCTCAGTGTTTTTTAATCCACCAAAAGATGAATAATCATATTCCATTTCACCTGCTAAAGTTTGAAATACAACATCTGTTGTTGCATCCCATTGCATTCTAATTGCATCTGCTGGTGCTGTTACAGAAACGTTAAAACTAACTTTATTTAGTCTTACAGTTTTGCAAGTTTTACCATTGTTTGATGTTAATGCAGAAACGTCAACTATTTTAGTTGTGCCTCCTGAGTTATCAGAAACTACATTGTAGTGAGTGATAAGTTTTTTTGATCCGTCAAATACAGTTGTATTTAATACTGTGTCTGCCATGTTTTTGTCCTCCTTTTAAAGGACGCCTGCATTACCAGGCGCCCCGAGTTAATTATTAATTACGACGCAAATACAAATGCACCAGTAGTTTGAGTAGTTTCTCTAGCTAATGATGTTGCAATGTGCCATGTACCTTTTTCATAACAAATGAAAGCTATTTGTCCAGCTGTTGTTAAAAGGTTTGTCGCTGCGTTAGCAGGTGTGAAAGTTAATAAAGTTTCACCAGATGCTGAAGTATCAAAA
>CAACVF010000044.1_pt1 | contig 24585 bp, 29 predicted proteins | sample 2381781 | NCBI WGS metagenome assembly CAACVF01 (sample SAMEA5211967, study PRJEB30684) | marine metagenome | biome: Marine; feature: Epipelagic; material: Water | collected 2015-10-15 | depth 60 m | reverse complement strand
TTGCTACGTCAAAGGATAATCATCTAGGTGTTAGAGCTTGGAGAATAGGTTAGTCTACTCCTAATCTAAAAAATTCTTCTGATCTTTCAAATATATCGGTTCCATATATTTGTTTTCTTAAATCCCCTACACTATCTAATATAATTTTTTCTTCTTCTTTTAATATATCTAAATGTAATTTTTTATCAGCTGCTGACATCATATCTCGTGGAGCCCGCATAATTTCTTTTCGGGAATTTCTAATTGCACTCATTCTAGACCCATAAGCGTTTAAAGTTTTTTGAGCTGAAATTAAGTCTTCATTAATTTCTTTATCTCTAAATTTAATTGTTTCTTTTAAATCAAATCCAAATTTATCCATAACATTAAATGTCTTAACAGCATTATTTACCTCTCTTTTTAATTCATAATAATCATTAGTTAATCTATTGTTTTGATCTCTTAAAACAAATGCTGACATACCAGGGACACCTGCAAGTATATCTCGGAAAGATTTTTCAGGTCTATCATATTTAAATATATCAGCTTCTTCTATCATACTATCTAACATCATAAGCATTAAGCCTCCTGTGTAGCCCGCATATTGTTTGAAAAAGTAATCTACATATGAAGGAGCAAACCCAGTTATCTGTCCTAATAATTTAGATGTTTCACTAGTACCTGCTGTTGTTTGAAATTCAGGGGGTAATCCCTGTAAACTTTGAGGTACAATATTTCGGTCCAGTCTTCCACTTCGATTGGCTTGTAACTCTAATACTGGTCGTAATGCTTGCGGAATTAAGTTTAATTGTATTATTTCGTTTCTATTTCTTACCATACTATCCCAAAATTTTTGAGCATCTTGTGATTCTGCTATCATAGATTGATATACTTGTTCAGGTATTATTTTTGCCATATAAGTAAATATGTCGGGACGTAAACGTATTTGAAACCCATTATCTCCTATAACAAAGCTTCTATCTTTAAGTTTAGGATCAATTTGTTTATATTCATCATCATCTTCTGTAAGCATATTATATATAAGAGTCATTCCTGCTAAAGAAGCCCATGCAGATACAAAGTTACTTATAGCTTTAAGTCGAGTAGTAGGTGCTACTCCATCCATAGTTATAACTTGTCCTTGAACTGATATTGCTTGTAAAGCAGCTCCAAAGAAAGGAATATATTGTCGTCCTCCAGTTATCCATTTGTTAGAACCTGACCGTCTAAAGTTAATTATTTCAAAAGTTTTTTCTAGAGCTAGTGCAGCATCTCCTGTTTCTAACATTACTTGTTGATACACTGCTTGTCTTACTGCATTATCTGAAGCCATAGCAATTCGATTTAAAAGACCTGATATAGATAGGTTTCTATCTCCTAATTTAATAGCATTTGCTTGAGAAAGACCTGGTATTTTAGCAAAAGCTCTTCTAAGAGTATTAAACATACCAGGTGAAGCAAGTTCTTGGTCTAATATATTATCATTTTGCAAAAATGCAAATCCTCCTACGGCTCCATCTTTTTTTAATAGTTTATGAGTGCTGCTCATATCTATAAGGGTAAGAGGAAATTCTAACATTACTCGTAAGGGAATCATAAAGGGGTATCTAGTACCTGAAGAAAACATAGCACTAACTGAATCTTGAGGTAATTGGGCTAAAGCGAACGTGGGAAATAAAATAATATTAGACCTTAAGAAATTTGATAGATTAGCAAAAAAATCTATTCCTGCTAACATACCACTTTCCATTCCTCCTATAGCCCTAGCAAAAAAAGGATTACTAAACTCATAATATGCTACTCTACGCTTACCTGTTTTAGGGTCAACTCGACTAAGAGCTACAGTATTTTCAGCTATTTCTGACCTTGGTACTTCTTTAATATCATTAGGAAGAAATTCAAATGCTGCTTCTACTTTGTTTATAGCAGCTCGATTTAGCATTCCTTGTTTAATACTGGAACGTACCCATTTATCCATATTAACAAATACATCAGCTACAGGCTCATAAGAACCTTTTAATTTATATTGAGTACCGCGTGTGCCTAATCCACGAGAATATTGTTGAGGTTCTGGACCACCTTCTCTAAAAAATGGCACATATGCATCATCAGGTTGGCCTTCTTCACCTACTACATTTATAAATTCTTCTGCTTGTTCTGGAGATAATACTTCATGTTCTACTAAAAATTTAACAGTATTATTTTTAACTTCTATCCACATATCAGCTATATCATTTAATTCTGGATAATCGTTAAAAGCTTCTAAAGCTTCTTGAATTTGAGCATCTGTTTCAGGAATAACAACATAATTCTGTTTTAATAGTTTGTCAGCTTCTTTATCTTTTCCTTGAGCTATTAAAGTTTTTGCTTCAAGTTCAAGGTCTATGTTTTGTTGTTTGAGTTGTTGAGCACGTCTTGCAGTAATTGCTTTAGAAGCTAACTGCCGCATTGTTTCTAAAGATACACTATTTTTGTTTGCTAAATTTTGTAGCATAGTATTTACTTTTTTAAGACTAGGTGCAGCTGAATTAGCAATTACTCTAAACTTTTTAGTAGCCATATCATAAATTATTTCACCATGTTCTAAAAATGATTGGGCTACAGTCTCTGCATGTAAAGCTTGAGCAGCTGATGTTGCAAGTAATACCTCTTTTATTTTGTCAAACGTCAAGGGTGTTCCGTCTGGATTTTTATATTTTTTAAGTGCTCGTGTTATAGCACTATTAAGAGCAGAGTCAAAAGAAAATATAAGAGTTTTCATTTTGTCTATAGGACCTACATAGGAAGGATCGTCAAAGTTTCCTCTTTCTATTAAAGGTTTTTTATCTTTTTTAGCTATTTCTTTAGGAGTTTTTAATTTTTCTATTTTATCTTTCATTTGTTTTTCTTTAGCTTTATCTATTCTTTTAGGTAAAACTACGTCCGGACCTCTAGCTTGTACTTCTGCAATAGGACCTTTGAATAATTCAGGGGCTAAAGATATTACATCATTTAATAAGGTATTATCTATATTTGCTAGACCCAATGCTTCAGCTACTATATTTACAAAGTCAGTCCATAAACTAGATATAGTTGTAGGTGTTGATTCTGTACTAGGAGTTTCAGCTAAAAACTGTTGAAATTCTTGATTATTAAAAGCTTCAGTAATAAATTCATCTATAGTATTTAACTCAATATTAAATCTATTTCCGGCTGCTTGTTTGGCTTCATTATATAACCTAACCATTCTTCTCCCTAAAGGAGTAACACCTTCCCCTCTTCTAACATTTTGTCTAATCCAAAGACTTGTTGCAGCATGAGTAGATTCATGTAATACAGTTTCTACATCACCTCGGTCAGAAACTTGCACTGTATCCATTACGGCTGTATATCCACCGTAGACATCTGTTTGACCAGAGGCTCGATTATCATCTCTCATTGTTTCCATTCTAGGAAATACTTGAAATTTAGTTTTGCGTATATTAGGTAATTTTTTAAGTATTTGAAGAAGAGACGCTTGAGGTTTAGTAAGTCTATCTTTAAATATTGTACCTAATTTATTAAATACTTGTCCTAAATTAGTTGTTTCTTTTAAACCTTCTATAACTTTTCTACCTGAAGTTTTACCTCGTTTCATTGAAGGTTTTTTTTCTCTTATTTTTCTAACTCCTGTAATTGTGTTTCCATTTTGGTCAAATTCTTCAAACGATTCAAACCCTTTTTCATTAAGTTTTTTTTCTCTTGCATCAATTGATTTTTTATTTTCTTCTTGTTTATTCTCAACAAGCTGTTGTTTTTTAGATTTAGTTTTTTTAATACTAGCCGCTATAGTATTTAAATTTTGTATATCTTTTTTAGTAGGATTAAGAACTTGCCTAGTAGTTAAAGGAGTTCTAATAATAGCATCACCTTTTCTATTAACTAACTCAGGAGCTGTATCTCCTTCCTCTATAATTCCTTCTAAAACCTCTACTTTATTATTACTAATACGTGCTAGTTTAACTTTAGCTCCTATTTTAGGTGGTTTAAGTATTGGATTTTTAACATTATTTTCTAGTGGATTGTCGATTGCTCTCGTTGTAGTAGGAGTTCTTCTAACACTTGGCTGATTAGGGTCCACTGTTCGTGGGTCAGATGTTTCAACTGAGGGGGTAACGGGAAGTTGGGGTTGCTGAGGTATTGAATCGCTAATTCTAGCTCTTTGTCTTTTAGGGGTTGGTTTTGCATCAACAGCCTCCTTAGCTTTTTTTATTTGTTTAATTGTATTTCTTACTGCTTGTTTGTTTACACTTTTAAGACCTGTTTTTTTATTTAATGTTTCAGTTAAAACATTTTCAGATATTTCTAACCCTTCAGGAGTAGAAAGGTCTACATTTTGTAATGTTCCGTGAGCAGTAGAAGTTTTAGGAATCTTTAATTTTTTAAGAGTTACGTCATCAAACGCTGTAATAGGAGTTTTCTTTATTTCTCTAGCTTCTTGTTGAGCGACTTTTTCTTTTGTATCTCTTAATATACTTCTAATCTTTGTATTTCTAGTTTCTTCTATTTTTTCGTCACTGTCAATCTTTTTATTATCTATAGGCTTTTGAGATTCTAGTTCACTTTTTTTAAAATCTTTATAAGCTTTTATAGCAGTAGAAGCAGTTTTTACACCTCCACCTACTGAGCCTCCAGCCCACCAAGCTTCAAAATAAGCGTCATATGCGTCTTCATTACTAGTATCAATACCCGCTTGATGTAACTCAGCCCATGTCTCTAGCACTTCTGTAGGAGCTTCAACAATAAATCCACTAGCTGCACCCCCTACTGCTCGAGATCCTACAGTTTTTACAGCTCCTCTTTTTACAAGTTCTTTTGATATTTCTTTAGCAGCTTCTTTAGTACCTAATTTTCCTAATCCAAAAACAAATTTATCTACAACAAAACCTACTGGAGCTGTTAAAGTTGCCCATTTAGCTGCTTGCCCAACATCAGTATCTTTAGCAAACTCTTTTTCTAATCCTTGAGTAGTCATAAAATTACCAAATTGTTGAATACCATAGGCAGTTATACCTGCTAAGGGAGCAACTAATGGAGCAAAAGGTCCAGAGACAGAAGCAGCAGCTATGGCTACGCCAATTGGTACCGCCATTTGAGGTCCTGACTTAAGTATATTTTGTGCTATATATTCAGGAACTTGAGCACCTGCAGAAATGTATCCTTTTTCTTCAGCAATACGTTGTATGTCTGCAGCAGATAAAGTAGGTACTTGAGTCATTTCATCTTCAGAAGCAGATGCTTTCATTAGTTTCATAGTTTCATTAGCACCTTCCAAATCTCCAGTTAATTTTTGGTACGCTAATTTTATTCCTAGTCCTACGTCTTCAAAAGATTCTATTCCTTGAGATGCAGACTCTGTAAGACCTGCTCCAATAGAAACATCTTCGGGGTTAATTAAATCTCTAGGAGGTGCTTTTATAGGAAAACCAAACATATCAACTGCTTCTGTTGTTTTTGTTGTTTCTGTTGGTTGGGCAAGAGGTGTTTTTATAGGAAAGCCAAACATATCAACTGGCTGAGTTTTTTCTTCAGTAACTTCTTCAGTAACTTCTTCAGTAACTTCTGGAGTAACTTCAATAGGATTAAGAGTAATACTTTCAGTATCAGTAACTTCTTCAGTTTTTATAGGAAAGCCAAACATATCTACGGCCATAAAAGCTCCTTATCGTATATTAAAGGTGCCATCAGGCATTTTATATATGGTACCTGCGGGTAACGCTTCAATTTCTTCTCTAGAAGATACTTCTATTACCTCTTCGTTTTTTACTTTTTTTGCATCAATTGATTCTTTATTTTCCGTGCCAATACCACCTTTAGGGTCAATTAAGTCAAACTCTACGCCACTTATTCCTTGAGATTTAAGTATTCTTTTAACTATTCTTATTCTTTCTTTGTCAGCCTCTTTTGGGTTAGTTCTAAAACGTGTAATAAGTTGGTCCTCACCATAGTCACTTTTCATTTGTTTTAAAGCTATCTCAAAGGCATCTTTAATTGCTTTCGAATCAGCAGCACTAGCACTTATTCTATTTGCTAAAGCTTTAGCTTGCTTGTCAAAATTTATTTCAATAAGTTTAAGTTGTGTTCCTCTAATTTCTTTATTGTAAGTATCAAAGCCTTTCATGTCACCCATAGCTTCAGCTCTCATCATTTTATCTACAGCTCTGTTTTCTTTACGTAATAATTTTTCTTCTTTATCAAGTAAGTCATCGTCTTTAACAAACTGTTCAAAAGCTGGAGTAACGCCTGCTGTTAAATCTTGGACAAAATCTCCACTAGTTCCTCCTGCAATACCTAAGCCTGCTCTTATCATAGCATCAGGCATTAAACCTTCCCTTTTTTTTGCTATTTCTTCGCGTTCTGCTTTTAAAGCTTCTCTTTCCTCATCAAAGAAAGTATCCTCTATACCAAAGGCTGCTTTTCTTGCTTCTAAATCTGTTTTATAGTCTGCAACTTTAGGTTCTTCAAGCATACCATATGTAGATTCTACTTCTCTACCAAATGGAAAAAAACGGTTAGGACCAATACCAATAGTATCTGTGGTTAAATCATCAGTTAACATAGTACCTGTATCAGGGTTATATATAGTATCTTCTATATTTGTTTGACTAAAATCTATAATGCCGCCATTTGCATAGTTTTGCCCTACATTAGGTGCAGGTAAATTAGCTACTCCTGTTTCAGTAATAGACTCAGACATAACTTCTTCTTGAGGTGCCATTTGAGGTGTCATTTGAGGTGTCATTTGAGGTTCCATAGTATTAGTTAATGCACCTATGCCTGTTGGAACACTAGCTTTAGCTACAATTTCTTCTGCTACAGTTTCTGTAGGTTGAGCTTGAGCTTGGTATTTTTTACGCATTTCTTCTCTGCGTCCAAGTTCTCCTAAAGCTAAATAAGTAGGTACATCCCCTGTAGGATTTTCTACATATCCAACTAATGCTTCGTCAGTCACACCTTTAAGTCTATCTTGTATTTGAATAATATTCATATTTTATCCGCTTAACTTATTATATAAACCTAGTCCAGCTAGTCCTAATCCACCAATTTGAGAAGCAAAACTTGGAGCTGGAGCATATTGAGTTTGAGTAGAACCTAATGCACCTGCAGTACCACGTAGTATGTTTGATTGAAATTCGAGTGCTCTTTTAGCAGCATCTTGTTCTTCCATAAATTGTTGATAAGCTATATTTCTTTGTTCTTGCTCTAGTGCTTGTTGTTCTGCCCCAGCAGCTGCTTTTGCTCGTAATAACTCTAGTCCTGTTTGTTGTTCTGCAGCAGCTATATCAGCTTGTTGTCCAGCACCTGCTAGACCATATTGTAATCCTGATAATCCTATATCTTTTTGTAGTCCCGCACCAAACTGTTCACCTTGTTGTGTACGAGCTCGTAAGTCCATATTAGCTCTTAAATTTGCTTCTTCAGTTGACATGCCTGCAGCTCTATCTCTTTCAAATTGTTCTTGAGCGTTTCTAAATGCATCTTGTCTGCCTTGGTACCCAATCTTAGCTAACTGTGTTTGCAAGTCTCTATCTGCTTGACCTTCTCTTAAAGCACTACGACCCCCTTCAAAAGTTCCTCGACCTATAGCACCCATTGCTCGATTAGATTTAGCAATTGCTGCATCACGCCTAGCTTCTTCTTTGAGCATATCTGTAACATTGGCTTGATAAGGACTCATATATTTAGTAGCTGCAGCCGCATCAAACTCTCCTGGAGTAGCTACACCTAGTGAGCCTAATGCAGTGGGAGTATATTCTCTAGCCGCTGTTAATCCAGTGGTAGCTGCGCCTGTACCTAGTCCAGTTAATGTCTCAGTATCAGTAATAGATTCTTCAAATTCAGGTCTTGCAGTTCTAGCTCTAATACCGGCTTGAACCCCTAATTGATCTGCGGTAAAATCAGCTAACCTTTCTCCACCATAAACAGGGGCTGCTTTGACTCCTGTAACTCTTCCTGAAGCATCGGTATCATATATTTCTTTACCTGACTGCTTCATTAACTCCTCATAAAAAGGCTGAGCATACTCTGGTAAATCTGATGAATAAGATTTAGTTTCTGTAGGAGCGCTTCCACCACCACCTTTGCCTCCACCATAAAGGGTGCAATAGCTTACTGCCGAAGTAATTAATTTCCATAAATTTAACATAGTTTATTTTTCCACTGGTAATTCATAAAATACAAGTTTTTTTTCGTATCCTTGTTTTTTCCATATTTTTTCCCAACCTGGTCGGCCATAGGATTCTATCTTACTACAGCCTGTATCTCTTGCAAATTCTTGTAACTGTTTTAAACCTATATTTCCCCACGCTTTTATATTTTTACCACCTACAAAATGCATTACTAATGTTTTTATTTGAGGGTAAGTTATTACTTCTGTTACCCAAAAAGCATGAATACCTATATCATCAAAAGCAATCCATAATTGTTGATCTTTAGTAAGAAGACCTTCAACCATATCTTCTGCGGTAAATCTACCAAAAGTATATTTAGCACACCCTTCAGCATACTTTTTTATTCTATCCCAAACTACCGGAATATGTTCCTTTGGAACAAGTGATGTTTTCATTAACTAGGCATATACCTTTCTGCATTAATTTCTTTTCCTTGTTCTTTTTTACCTGTTCTTGCACGTCTTACTTCATCCATCATTTGATATAATCGTTGAGAACCTGCATCAGAAGAGCCATTACCTAAATGACTAACTACATCTGCTGGTATTACAAATTCGCCTTGTGATAAAGCAGCTTCTTGTTCTCCATCTATCATAGCAGGAACATCATCACTCATACCATCTCCAGGTAACATACCACCATCTAAATATCCACCATTAGCTAAAAGTCTTAAGCCTGAATCTTTTGCTAATGCTTTATCAATTCCTGTGTCCATACTTAAGTCTAATCGACGACTAGGGTCATATCTATTCATTGGGTTATCATCTACAGTGTTACCGTAGTCTGGTATTAGGCCTGCACCTACTACAGGAGCAGCTGTAAGAGCTAATTTACCGTAACCTGCTACTTTATCACCCCCACCTAATCGCTCTATGCCAGCAGAAAATTTATCCATTGTACTAAGTTCAGCTGGAGGAACTATTTCATTTGGTGATAGTTTATACCCTCCTGAACCCGCATCGGGTATTCCTGGTACTTTACTTGCAAACTTAGTAGTGGGGTTTGCTATTTGTCCTGGTGTAGGACTTAATTTATTTATTTGACTCATGTTGGGACCTATTGACCCTTGCAAACCTTTAACACCTTGTGTAGCTGCTGGTGATACTGCAGTAGGATTTGAAAACATACCTAAGTTTCCTCTCACAGCGTTAGAAGCTGGAGTAGTAAAAGGACTCATTAATTCTTTATTCATAACAGCAGTAGTTGAACCTTGAGGTACAGCAGCTGTTGCTGGGTTAAATGCAGTTGCTAAATTTCCGCCACCATAACCTCCTAAGCCTCCACTAGCTGCACCCATTAAAACGTCATCGCCTTGTAAGGCAGCAATACCTGCACCTGTTAATGCACCTGCAGCTACTGCATTAGCAGTTGCGTTACCTAAAAATGCTCCTGCTCCTGGAGCAAAATATCCTGCGGCTATTGGAGCTGCTGCTCCTAAAACATTTCCTAATGACATAATTAATTCCTATTTATATAAGTTGTATAATACCATGTAACGTGCTAGTTATAAAACGTTTTATACTGCTTCGGCTCCTGATATAGTTATAGTGAGCCCTGTTGAACTACCTAAAACTTCTATAGTATCTCCAGGATTAGTTATCTGTAATCCCGACCATTGTAAATATTCCTTTGTTGCTATTGTTTTGTTATATATAAGAGCATTAGAAGTAGCTGCTACACTCCCACTTGCAACAATATACACTTGCACATCAAGTGAACCACCCGTAGTATTGGCTACCATAATATCTTTTATGTAAGTTCTTGTATTAGCAGGAGTTTCATACACGATAGCAACGGTAGCAGCAACTGCCGCTTGCGCTAATCTAAGTCCTGTTAAATTTTGAAATTCTCCAGCCATTATAATCCCATCCAATGCATTGTATTATTTGTGTGTAAGTTAGTAATCTCATCTAAGTGTGCTTTATCTAGTTGTGCAAAATATAATCTTAGTTGATTTTGTAGTTGGTTCTGTGCGTCTTCACTATATTCCACTGTAGGAAGAGTTAGATTAGGTGCTTTTGGTTGTACAACGTGTGCCATATTATCCCCTTAATCCATCTGGTTTAGCGTCTACTCTTGTATCACCAAGTTGCCACTGTGTACCTACAGTATCTGATGATATTTTAAAATTCATTTGTCGTCCGCGTGCTCTTATAAATACTTGATTAGTATATTGATCTATTGTTGCAGTAGCGGTAGTTACTCCACGAGTTAATGTTGCACCTGCTACATCAGTTGTAGAAGTAGCTGCTCCTGGAAATTTAGTAACTGCAATTGCCATATCTACTGCTGGTACAATAGTCGCTCCTGTTACAGGATTAGATGTTTGAGAAGTGGTAAAGTCTACATCTGGAATAACTCGTTTAGTCAGCATATAAAATTCACCCTCAGCTATGTCCATAAATGCAGATTCAATATAAGAATTAATAGCATTTGGTGCTGCACCTAAAGGTTGTCCATCATTAGGACCATCTTCATGATTATATAAATAACCCCCTGAAGTAGCTAATGGAAATTCACTAATACCAGCATCTATCCAAGTAGTTCTATTAAGTTGCCCATAATACCAAATATCGTCTCTATAATTATAAATTACGTATCGGTTAATTGTTAGAGAAGGTACTGCTCCGCCTGAACAATAGAACCATATTATTTCATTAAATTCTTTGTTAGTACCCCCATAAACAAGTTGAGCTTGTTCTCTATTAATGTCTTCAAATACATATCTTAACAAAGGACATTTAAGTACATTAACTCGACCATCATAAATAAAGAAGCTGTCAGTTCCCATCCAATACATATTATTGTTTACATCGGCGTAAGCGTTAGCTCCCATAATATTAGTATCAGAAGATAAAAGTTGTAGCCCAAATACTTCTGCGGTACCTAAAAATTGTAGTGTGCTTAATGAAGTATCAGTCCAAACAAGAGTTTCTTGTCTTACGTTAGCACCGGTAACAATTTTAGAACCTTCTTTAACAAATAAGAACCCTGCAGTATTGGCAAGTTCAGGTTTCCATACTTCTGGTTTAGGACCTATATCTCCATTCACGTCAGCAAATCTAATTAACATAGGGTCAAATGAACCACCCGTATAAGAAAGAACTTGATAAGATCCTGCTGTTCCAGCTGGAGATGAGGTAGAAGCTGCAAGAGTATAAGTAAAAGTAGTAGTTCCAGTCACCGTCACTTGATAAGTGCCCGAGTACATTACAGGAGTTTGACCAGAAAGATAAACCCAATCATTAGTAGCTAATCCGTGATCACTTCCTGTGGTTAAAGTAGCTGTGGTTCCAGAACTTGTAATGCTTGAAATAGAAGCTCCTGCTGTTGATGTTTCACTGTAAGAAGTTGCTCCTAAAGCAAGTAGATGTCCACTTGGTGCAAACAATGTTTTTTCTGTCCCTGCTGGTACAGCAATTGCACCTGCTAATGAACTTAACAATACTGCTCTGTTTCCAAACCCCGCACTATAGGTCCAATAATAAATAGCTCCTTGATTATTTAAGTTAAATACTAAGTCATTATTAAAGTTATCCATAAATACTAAACGAACATTTACAATAGCTGGAGTAGTTGAGCCTGAACCCCATGTACCTCGACTCCATGTACTGGTCCCCCATCCATAACCACCTACAGAAGAATCAGCGCCAATATCAATTTCAAAAGCTGCAGTAATTGCTGTGCCGCCGCCTGTAGTAGCTGAAGTAGCAGTGCCTGTAGTTTGTATAGTAAAAGTATTAGCATCTATAACAGTAATTTCAAAGTTTTGATTTAATTGTGCTGCTAATATACCACCTACGGCTGCTGCTCCACTAAAAGTAACAAATTCACCTGTTTGAGCATTATGATTAGCAAGGGTAACTAAGACTTGTCCTTCGGTACCTGCTGTGGTGTTAGTAGTAAAACAGTTGTCTGTTGAAGGAGTAGTAGAGGTAGTATAAGTAACTCGTAAAGGAGTAATATCATAAAGAGCAGTACCAGCACGAATATATATTTTTTTAGTAGTAGCAAGACCTGCAATTTCTGCGCCGGTATCTAAAGAATAAACAAAAAGTTTAACTGCTTCCCCTACATAAGGAGTAATAGTAGCTGCTTGCCAACCACCTATTTTTTCAGGATAACCGTCTCTAAAACGTACTAAATTACCATCATACCATCCGCCCATTTGAGCTAAGTCAGAACGATCGCGGTTAATACCGGGTTTAAATTTTAACTTACTTAGTGGCATACTTTATCCTTTTGACATTAACAGAGCGTGTTCTGCAAATCGTCTTCTAATCAATCCTTTAAGTTTACGCCCTCCTGCACGACAATATTTTAAAAGAACTTCACCAGCTCTTTTTTTATCACCACGCTTAAACGCTGAGCGAACTGTACTTCGTTGAAAGCATCCCAAACCAAGATTAAAGCTAAAACTGACAAGAGCATCAAACTCAGATTGTGTTGGTATAGAAGGACGTAATAGCCTAATAACTCCCAACTCAAATCGCTCCAAATCATGTTTAAGTAATTCATCTATTTCATCATCTGATAATGTGCGATTCCATTCACTAGGTAACTCAGAACCACGACTGATAAGATGGCCAACGCCAATAGTCCAATACCCTCCAGGACATTTATAAGGCGTTGCACGAACACCCTCGAAATATTTTATTAAGTCGATTCCTTTTTCTGATACTTTCACTATTTATCCCAATGTCTAGACCCAAACCAAAATCCTATAATAGATGAAATAATTGCCATTTCTTCTTGAGAAATAACTATATGCATTGCTGTTGCAAAATCTACTCCTGTTTGCATAGCCCACCATAATCCGACTACATCTGCAAATAAAAAAATAAAAACAAAAATATAGGTAATAATGGGGCGAACACTAGCACGGAGATTAATAACCCAAGTAGATGCTTGTTGCGCGTGTTTTTCGTCGTGTTTGTAAAGAGCGACTCTTTCTGCTGCATAGGTATCCATTTCAACTTGGTCAGTTTTAAATTCTTCAATTTTTTCTTGAGAAGCAAACCCTTTTTCAGCCATTGCCAAAGCTCGTTCCATTTCGAGTTTAGCCATAGCTTGCTCATGAGCATTATCTCCTTTTTGTTCAAAAAACTTTAATACACTAGGAAGTCCTGATGTAGCAAAGCCTAGTATTCCTGATAATATTGATAACATTTTTTAAGTTTCCCAAGTATATGTGTCAGGGTTCCATTCTGCCTTTAACCAACTTAAAGTATCTTCGTCCCACAAATAATATTCACCATCATCTGGGTAAGGTGTAGGTGCTTCCCATAAGCATGTATTTTCATTTAAAGTCCATGATGGATAAGGTTGTAGTGGAATAAAAGCATCTAATTCTGGGTTATAGTCCATACCAATCCCACCATAATTTTTACGCACAGAAGGTAAATCAGTAGGTGTAGGCTCAGCAGGCACTTCATCATCTTGTATAGGTTGTGTGGGTGGGTCTCGATATACAATCCCTCCTACTACATTTGGAGTAGTTTCTAAATACACTCCTTCTACCAAACCTTTATCAATAAATTCTTGGTCAGCTATAATTACATTAACTACTTTATTATTTTCTATTTTTGCAAAATGTCCCATATTATACCCATGTAAATCTTATATATCCACCAGAGCCATTACCGCCTTCAATTGTCGCTCCACTACCTTTAGCACCACCAGCTCCAATAGTAAAAGTATAAGAAGATGCTATCCCAGAAGTAATAACTTTTTCAACAAATCCTGCACCGCCGCCGCCTCCGCCGCCGCCAACAACACCAACTCCTGTTGCACCCGAAGCACCGCCTCCTGTATCCTCACCATTACTACCATTAAATGGATTACAGTTTCCTTCTGTTGCAGGTGCTGGATTAAGACCACCAGTAGTTATTCCGCCATTTCCTCCTCTAAACCATCCAGTAGTACTACATATTAATGCTCCACTACCAACTGTACTTGCTCCAGCATTGCCTGCTCCTCCAGCATTTGCTGTAGTGCCTCCAGATGCTGAACCTCCTGCTCCGCCTGCTCCAACTCCACTAACAGCATTTCCGCCTTTAGTTCCTCCACCAGCTGTCATACTTTCAGAAGATAATGTTGAATCGCCCCCGTCTGTATTATTAGTGCTTGGAGGACGAGGAGGTGAACTACCAAAATGAGCTGAACCCCCAGAACCTCCTCCACCATACATTTGAATAGTTAGTGTGGTAGTTCTCGCTGGGTCAGGAATAGTAAATGAACCACTAGATGTAATATTTCCTGAATTACCCGGTTCAAACGGTGCTGCTCCCGCATTAAGACCATAAGCTCTAGCAGAATTAACTGATACTGTAGTCGTCTTAGGCAAACTGTGTTAACGCAGCGAGTATTGTAAATGCTGCAGACCCTGTTTTAATTATTGTATATGTATATGAATCAATACTATTAGCATTACCTTCTGTAGGTGCTGAGCCACCTTGCCATTCTGGTGTAATTCCTACTCCATCAACTTGTACTGTTGTATTTCTATATTCTGCGCCTGTTAATGTTACTAGATGAACTAATGTAATAGCTTCACCTGTATCCATTTTAGAATCTAATGTTGCTCCACTAGAATCTCTAAAATTAATAGTCCAGTCTCCTACTGCAGCTGAAGTATAATAAAGAACTGATTGTGTATCTGTGTCATAGTTAATGGTTCCAGTTGCAGCAGTTGCTGATATTGTGACTTTTTCTAGTCCATTAACAAAAGTAGAATAGTTATTAACCTGAGCATAATTGCTAAAGCCTGAACCTGAAACTGTACTAGATGCTGAAAGTGTTGTAAAAGAACCTGCTGCTGCAGATGTTCCACCAATTGCCGGAGGTGAAGCAAATAAAGTAGTAAAGCCTGTACCTGAAACTGTACTTGAAGCAGAAAGTGTTGTAAAAGACCCGGCACCTGCTGATGTACCGCCGATCGCGGGAGGTGAAGCAAACAAAGTAGTAAATCCTGCACCTGAAACTGTACTTGATGCTGCTAGTGTTGTAAATGAGCCTGTGCTAGGAGTAGCTGCTCCAATTGCAGTGCCATCAATTGAACCTCCAGTAATGTCTACATCACTTGAAAGAACTGAACCACTAAGATAATCAATTGCATAATCAACATTTGTACCATCTGCATATACGCATGCTGATTTACCAGCTGGAACTAACACTCCTGTGCCAGAAGCAGTTTTAACAGTTATAGCTGTAGTTGAACCATTATTAACTATATAATTTTTTTGGAATGTATTAGCACCACCTGCAGCAGCGGTAGGAATAATTAAATTACCTGTACTTCCACCACTTCCTGTAAGATTAAGGCGTAAGTGTCTAGCTACTTGAGTAGCATTTGAAGTCGTACTCCAAGTAAGTGTAGTGTCTCCCGCAATAACAGCTTGGTCTACAGTACCAACAATGGCTTCTTCCATTGCAGTACCTAAATTAGTATTGGTCGTTGTCCCCCAAGTACCGTCTTGTTCTCCAGTTCCTATCAGTTCTACTGATAAATTTGAATATGTTGACATTTTTTATTCCTTATCCTGTAACTATCTCTACCCAATTAGGGGTTTGACTAGTATCTATTATAACCCAATTAGGGTTGTTAATGGTAGGGGCATGCCCTGTTAATGTTAATGCGCCACTGGCGGGTTCTACTACTCTTCCGTCTAATAGTGATGGTGCTACTCCTGCTAAAGCTAATGCTCCCGCTGGGGGTAAAGCTATATCTCCTGGTATAACTAGCGGTGCTACTCCTGCTAAACTTACTGCTCCTACTAAAGGAGTGAGCGTCGCAGTTCTAAATAGTGTTGGTGCTGCTCCAGCTAATGTTAATGCCCCCACTCCTGGAGTTATTACTTTAGTTTCTACTGCACTAGGTGCTGCTCCCGCTAAAACTAATGCTCCTACTCCTGGTAAAGCTATATCTCCTTCTATAGCTAACGGTGCTGCTCCAGCTAATGTTAACGCTCCTACACCCGGAGTAATAATATCATTTACGACTACACTAGGTGCAACCCCACTAAGAACCAATGCTCCTACTGGTGTTGTAATTACATCCCCTTCACCCCAAGGACCAGAGCTCCAGGTATTTCGTCCCCAACCGCGAGTAGTCATTGACTACTCCTTAAGTAAGCGTAAAGATGCCGGTTGCAGCAGGTAATACTGTTAATGTATTAGGTGAAGTTACAGTAAAATTAGAACTTGACAGCTGACAAAAACATAAAAGTTTTCCTGCCGCTGCTCCAGTAGAGTTACGTATAACTGCATATTTAATATCAACTAAATTAGCTCCAGAAGCTGTAAATGCTAAACCTACTGTAGACATTGTAAATTTTTGTTGTTTAGCTGATGCTCCTACTACCCATTGACCTGTTGCTGGTACTAAATCTCGGCCACCTGTAGCATATCCGCCTGCAGCTGCAATTTCATTAGTTACAGATGCATATGTGCTTAAGGTAAATGTAGAAGCGTTACTAGCTGCTTTTGCTAAAACCATTTTATATACAGCAGATGTACCTAATGTAATTGTGCCGTTTCCTATATATTTTTTGGCACTGTTATATAATTGCCATGCTGTTGCTGCCATGTTAAATCTCCTTAATATCGGTGTATGACGCACCGGTTTCTAAAATATGATGTAGTAACCCTCCATATATCTCTAACTCAAGTTCATCGCCCATCATTCTAATGAGATCAATAAACTCTTGAGCTTGTGACACCATCCAAGGGTTACAGTCAAATATTTTCCCGCCCACGTTTACAGGAACTACTAACTGTCCATCATTTTCTGTTTGTTTATATGCGTGATGCTTATTTTTTTCTAAACATGAATCACATCCAAATAGATGAAACCGTTTAAAACCTAACATTCTAAATAAAGGTATAGCCCTTAATAAAACTGTAGAGCCTCCTGGTATAGGGTGCCAAGTTTCATATTGTTGTGCTAATACTTCACTATGTTCTTCTGCCTGTGTATGCCAAATATAAGTTCTATCTTTTGGTAAACCTTTAAATACACTAGGATGACACTGTGATGCTATAAAATATTTACAATCTTTTACTACTGGTTGAACAAATCTAGCATTAAATTCACGAGCATCAACCATAACCATTGCTGATGGTGTTAAGCCATTGTCAATACACCATTTATAAGCACCATTAATTGTTATAAGTTTAACACCATTTGCTCTTAATTGCTTTATTTTTTCAAGCTGTCCTTCTAAAGAAGGTCCTCCTCCTACTATCATAACTTCTAAATCGTTTGTAGGATGAGGTTGAACCTGTAAAAATCCTTGTTTAATGTTATGTGTTACATTTTCTCTTAATATATCTAAGTCTGTATTTAGTTGTCCAAGATTAACTACATCTTTTCCATCTGCCCATGAACTAACATAAAACAAACATGCTCCATCAATATCTTTTGACCAATGGATAATACATTTTCTATCTCTAAACTTCTTTAACCACCACTTATAAGGAAAAACACTTAAGTGTAATTTATGTCCTACTTTTTCACCTAGCACATCATCTACAGTAGAAATAGAAAAAAATACATGTTGTGCTGCATCTAAACAATTATCTAATACTTTATCTACATGATGTGGTCTAATATGCTCCATCACATCGGTACAATAACCATAAGCTGCTTTAACAGGTAATGGCTCTGATAAATCTGCTTCTATAAATCTAAGTAAATGCTTTTGTGTTTCTAACATTGGGACTATATCTGCATCTAAACAGTTAGGTGCGAAGTCTACCAATGTTACATCCATTCCTCCAAAAAACGCAAGATTTAATCCTCCACGTCCTGTGCCACAACCTAAATCTATAACACTTGATCCTGCTTTAGGTTTGGCTTGCTCTAAAAATATGTGAGCTATTTCTTCACCAGGAGAAACGTGTCTATATTCCGCCATTTCCCATACTTCTTTATATAAATCTTTTTCTAAAGGTCTTTTACTTGTTACTTTTACTGCTGGGGCTTTTCCAACCACCCCCTCTATTAAACCTACCATTTTATTCCTTTCTATTCAAATCGAATAAGTGCTGTTGTTGTTGTATTCTCAGGTAGTGTAACGGTTAAAGTTTGAGAAGTAATAGTTTTTATCTCTCCAAAATCCAATACACATATACTATAATTACTAGAGCTACTATCATATATTAAAGCACCTCTAACTGAAAATGTACCTGTCCAAGTAGTTGGAGAATCAAATGTAATATATACAACATCAGCATCATCATCTTGTGTTACTGTTGCTCCTGTTAAAGTATTTCCTCCAGCTACATATCCTGTTCCTACTACTTCATTAGTTGTAGTATAAGCAGAAGTTGATGCATCTAAAGTAGCATCATTAGTATATAAAGCTATTTTAAAAGTATCAGTATCAAAATCTATATCGCCAGCTAGTGATTTAGCAATAAATGTGTTTGTTAATCCTTGTATTATCGCTGCCATTATGCAGGACCTCTACTACCTTTGACAGGTATTCTAGGTTGTCCACTTCTATAAGCATCGCGAGTATTTTTACCTTCACCAAGCCCTAATAGTTCTGTCATAGCTTCTTGGTATCGTTTATCAACAATACCTACTTTTTCCGCGTCTGCCATGAGATATACATTTGCTTCCAATAATGAACCATACAGTAAAGCGGTAGGGTAATTATCACCCAACCAAGACTGACCACTGACAGCAGTAGTAATAGAAGTAGGATAATAAAAATAATGAAGCTCAGCGCCGTACCCTGCATCAGGTGTAGGACCAAGGATAAATGTTGTATCGTCGAAGACAGCATAATATTGTGGTTTTCCATAATGTGCGACATCAGTATCCGGAAAGGATTGTCTTATAAAATTAACATCTTTATTTAAAAGATAAGTATATTCGTTTGTTGTATTATCAATAACGGCTAAACTATAAGTAGCTAGCCAATCATCTGGTACATTTAAGTATTTGTTACCTAAACTAATTGTACCCGTATCATTTCTTCTAAGATCAGGTAGATTAACAGAGTTAAATATTCTGTTTTCAGCTTGAGTAATAAACGTATTTACATCAACTGTTGCATACGAGTTTTCTGTATAAGACTCTATTTGAGCCACTAATTCTGCGTAAGTCATTGTTTATCCTTAAGCTAATGGACCGCGAGCTTTAGTACCTTTAGTAGCTGCACCATTACCACGAGTTACTACACCAGATGTTTTAACATTTTTTTCTGGATAACCAGCAACGTGAGGTACAGGTACGTCTTGAGGTTGTGTATATATGCCTTTAAATTTAGGCTTTCTTTCTTGATTTTCTTTAGACATTTTTTTCTCCTAAGTTATTGTTATTGTAACAGTTCCTACGGCTCCTGAACTTACTAATTTATTAGGTGTAAATTCATTAGCTGGGGGTCTAGCTCCACCTACAGGTTCCCATCCCCATTGTATATCTCTTGACCCAGTTCTGTTATTATCATTAAAACTTTGGTCAGGTCTTGGATTTCTTACAGCTTGTGGGTCATCTACAGGATACATTCCTTGTAAATTCTGTGGCTGGTCAGGGTTCCAACACTCCGGACAGGCCATTATATTTGTTTTTGTTTCTCTTACAAATAAACTTTTTAATTGCTTTAGTTTAAACTGAAATCCACATACATCACAGTCTGCAATAGCGTTCTTATTAGTGGTGTACTTGTTACTCATTATCTACCTTTAAGATAATTTCTGTCTTTAATTTCTGGTTCTTTTTCTTTTTTCTTTTTTCCTAAGTTCATTATAGTGTTTTTACCCACTGGCTCACTATCTTTATAATAGTTTTTAATTTGTTCTTCAACTGTAGGTCCTGGTTTCTTTCCTAAAACCTTAGATATACCTCCAGCTATATGGTCTACTATTAATTTTTTTTCTTTCTTTGAGTCTGACATTACTTGCTCCTTTGTTTAGCTCTAGTATATTTATTACTCATTATTTACCTTTAAGATAATTTCTATCATAAATTTTTGGGAAATTTTTTCCACCTTTTTTACTATCTTTAGCTCGTTGTTTTTCAATGTGTTCTACTCTACCTGTTTGATAGGGATGGTAACCAACACCTCTTATATCAACATCTGGGTTGTATGCCTTATGTTTATTTTTAACTTGTTCTATATATTTTTTTCCTTTAATAGGACGTACGTTTGCTTGGTCTGGTAACTGATGCTTTCTTAAATGAGTTAATAATGGATCTTTGTTTCCCTTTATAAACTTTTTAACCTTTTTAAGACTCATTTTATCTTCCCTTTAAGTATTGTCTATCTACAATGCCACCAGCTTTCATCTTTTTAATTTTTCGATTTCCACTTTTTTTTATTCTTTTATCTAGTTCTTTTTCTATATCTATTTCTTTTTTTCTATCAGCATAACCTCGGTCAATTTCTTTTCTTACGTCTCCGTCATATACAAACATTTTAGAAGTAGCTCTTCCAAAGCCTAATTTATCCCCATCGTTAGCAATTCTTCGACCTTCTCGATATGCTTCTGCTTTTTCTTTTTTTAATCCCTCTGCTCTTCTTTTTTGGGTGTCTATTTCTTTAGCCATTTTATTTTCCTTATATGTATGAGGTTCTTGGTGAAATTACTAAAGTTGCTTTTTCTCGATCTTCAGTAGAAGCAAGTAACCACTGCTCTTCATATTCTTGTTTTAACATTGGTATTCTTTGTGCTGCTTCTGGTATCTTTATAGATAAATAGTAAGCCAGTCCAGCTACCATACAAGGTAAAAATCTAAACGGTATGTGCTGTGTATTTACTCCAGTGCCTGCATCATCTATTCTTTTTAAATACCAATACACAAATGTATAACTTGCGTTATTAGGAATAGGCCACATGGTCACTGTTGGAATTTCTGCTTGTCTATCAAGATAGATTTGTATTGGTCTGCCCGTGTCGTTCTTACTTGGGATAGAGGCATAAGTAGGATTTGACACCCTAGTGATAGCTATGTCAGACTGAGTCGTTCCCGTCCCAGTTCTTATGACTTGGCTCATGAGGTCGATGGTAGTCGCGGGCAAATTATAAGTGGCTGTCCCGGCAACTAATGCAATAGACCCTTCTTCTACTGTCCATAAGTTAATTCCACGGTTAGCCCATTCAATAGTTAATAAGTTTAAGCTACGAGTAGCTGTTCTTAAATCATATCCTGTTCTTAACTCTGCTCCGCATCTTTCAAATGCTTCTTCTACGAGTAGGTTTAAATCTAAATTAAAATTATGTGTGGTTGTTGTAGTCATGATTATTTACCTTTAAGATATTGTCTATCCTCAATATTAAAAAGATTACGGCCTCCTTCAAATTGTGTTTTTCTTCTTTTGTTGTCTTTACTAATTACATAACCACCAGCTTTCATTTTTTTAGGTTTAGTATGACCGTAGCCTTTATCTTTTAATTCTAAGTGTTTAGCTTTAGTAGGTGCTTTTACAGCTTTTCCTGTTTTCTTATCATACATCATATGAGATTTAAAAACTTTTCCGCCTTTTTTCATAAAGCCTATTTTGTTACGGACTGGCATAGGTAATTTACCTAAGCTTTTTTTCTTATCTTCGGGTACTGCTTTTAACATACCACCTTTTTTCATTGTCTTTCTCCTTGTAAGGGAAGCCACTCTACGTGGTTTACCCGCTGGTTGTCCAAGACTTTTCTTTTGAGCGATCCTAGACTTCTTTTGTGCTGCTGTCATTTCTCCAGATGTTTTTGGAGTTTTACTTGATACTCGTTTACTCGGTCGGCAATATGGAGTACCACGACTTTCTCCTTCTTTACGTCCACATGCTTTTCCTGTTCGTACATCTTTCCAATCTTCTTTGAACCAACGTTTTAAAGCGGCTCCTTTAGCTGTCTTTCGCACTGCCATTATTTATGTTTAGCCCTAGTTTTACCACGCTGTGCAATTCCATCTACTTTGCACTTACCTTTTACTCTGCCGCCTTTTTTCATTCTGCTAAATCGTTTAACATAAGTGTCAGCCCTCATCATATTTGAACCAGCACCAAAACCACTTGTGTCCTCAAGGGGAACTTTTTTACCTAGTTTTTCTTTTATTTTTCTTATAGTCTTATTCATCTCCAAATAATCTTTTGTTTCTTTTGCCGTCAATTTTGGTACTTTTCTGGCTGGTTTTGGTCTTGGTGCTGCACGCCGTAGGGCTTCTTCATCTAGTCTTTTAGATATATCTGCTCGGCTAGTTCCTGTTACATCCTTTTTTGCCCTATTGGCTCTTATCCCCGCAGGGGTATTACTTTCTCTAATTCTATCCTTAAGAGGTTTTTGTCCATACATAGGTAAGTCATCACGTTTAGATTCAGGATTTGCGCGAGCTTTTCTTTTTTTTGACAACTCTTTTGAAGCTTTTACTGCAGCCCTTTTTGATATTTTCCCCGCAACATACTTAGCTGCTATTGGAGCTGCTATCCTAACACCCGCTATAATTAATGGTGCAACCATCTTATTTTCCTCCTTTTTTTCTACATTTAGCAATAGCGCCTGATGCATAAGCACTTGGAAAAACTTTATAGCTTGCTTTAACTTTATGATAACACGCGTCTTTTACCGTGCCACCTTTTTTATATTTAGTAGGAAGTGCTCTTCCCATACCTCTAGACTTTATCATCTTCCTCTACCTAATCCTCTAAGTGTTTTAGCAAACCGTGCTCTTTGTCCTAATTTACCCGGAGCTTTAGCAGCTTTGTTTAATGTTTTTACCGGAATCTTTTGTCCTTTTTTAATACCTAAAGACTTTCTTAATGACCCTGGTTTTTTAATTGCTTTCTTAATGTTTAACTTCTTTTTTTTGGTCGACATCTAGTTGTCCTTTTTTTGTTAACAGTAGAGGGGCGTGATAATACTTTACTGCAGCATTTGCTTGGTAGTATAGCCCCCATTCCACGAGAAGCCCTCATTATTTATGCTTCGCTTTAGTTCTGCCACGTATAGCAATACCATCTACTTTGCATTTACCTTTTACTCTACCACCTTTTTTAAAACCCATAGAAGCTCGAGCTCTCTTCATTTGGTTTTTACCCCTTTCTACAGGAGTTTCTTCTTTGTTAGATTCTTTGCTAGATTCTTTGCTTATAAATGAAGACAGTCCAGGAATTTCTTTTTTATTTTCATCGGTTAAAGGAGGTAAATCTTTTGTTGTTGTAATATCTTTTGGATATATATCATCAAGTTTTTTACGAGGTGTAGTTTTTGGCTTATCATCAGCACGTTTAGTTGTGTATGATTTACCTTTCCACATAAAAGTTTTTTTACCATCACGTCGAGCATCTGCAAACGCTTTACCAAAAGAAGGAGTAGTTTTTTTAACCTCAGTTTTTTTATCGTTAGTTTTTTTAACCTCAGTTTTTTTATCGTTAGTTTTTTTAACCTCGATTTTTTTATCGTCGGTTTTTTTATTAACGTCAGTTTTCTTTACTTCAGGTTTTTTTGTTTCCCCATCTTTTTGAATGCGACGAAGTCGTGTGCGATAGTCCATGACGTTTTCGCCTGGTTTTCGAGGGTTTCTCTTTTCAATTAGCTTTTTTTCTGCTTTTTTTACAGACGCATCATCGCGAATCTTAATTTGCTTTTTTTGATACTCTGTCAACTTTTTTTCAAGAGGGGGTAATTTTCTACCTCTACTATCTACAGCCATAATATTTCTCCTTAAACGTGACGACCGCGTGTGTGGCCTTTTTGAGCAATTCCATCTGCTCTTTTAGATGCATTACCGCGTCCTTGAGCTGATGATTTATTGCCTGAATAAGCTCTTTTACCTGCAGCTTTTTTAGCACCTTTAGATTCATCTCTACGAGATTTATATGATTGAGATTTAGTTGAAGCTTTGCCTGTTCTCATACCTAATGACTCATCAAGTCTAGCATTGTAACCTTGCGTACCTTTGCCTTTAGCTTTCATAATAGCGCCGCCTGCTTTCATACCTCTAGATTCATCTCTACGAGATTTCATAGATTGAGATTTAGTAGATTCTTTACCTCTTCTCATACCTAATGACTCATCAAGTCTATCGTTAGCGCCTTGACGTTTCATACCACCTACTTTCGCACCAGCTAATGCACCTGCTTTTGGAGTTCCGCCTATCATAGCTCTACCTCTAGCATCTGCCATTTTAGCTGCAGACATACCGCGTTTGTTTTTAGCTAATGCACGACCTTCTTTATCAGCCATCATACCGCCAGCTTTATAACCTTTTACTTTACCGCCAGCTGCCAGACATTTAGGTTTTCCCATTTTAGGTGAGGCCTTAGTAGCTGCTCTCTTAGCTGCGGCTCTTGCCTTAGCCTTAACTTGAGCTATTCCTTTACCTACTACTTTACCAGCTTTACCTACAACGCCACCTACTGCTTTGTTTTCAATTTCTCTTACTACACGTTTCTTTTCGTCTCGAAGATTTCTTTTG
>CAACVF010000043.1_pt1 | contig 24775 bp, 39 predicted proteins | sample 2381781 | NCBI WGS metagenome assembly CAACVF01 (sample SAMEA5211967, study PRJEB30684) | marine metagenome | biome: Marine; feature: Epipelagic; material: Water | collected 2015-10-15 | depth 60 m | reverse complement strand
AAAATGATGCATTAAATAATAGTCTTAAATTGGCTGCTCAGTTCGGATTAACTCCAGTTGCCAGAGCTTCAATTTCTGCACCAACAACAACAAACAATACTCAGATAAATAATTATTTTGACTAACTATTATTTTGATAAAAAGGCTGCATCAAAAGCCATTGGATTCATTGAAACATTTTGTTCTCATACAAAAGGAGAACTACATGGAGAGCAGTTACTTCTTGAAGAATGGCAAAAGAAAATAATTGGAGATTTATTTGGTTGGAAAAATGAAGATGGAACTCGTAAATATAGAACAGCCTTTATTGAGGTGCCACGTAAGAATGGGAAATCAACTTTATGTGCTGCAATAGGATTGTATATGTTGTTTGCAGATAGTGAGCGCGGTAGTGAAATTTACTCGGCAGCCGGAGATCGCGCACAAGCCGGCATTGTCTTTGAAATCGCTAAACAAATGATTTTAAATAATAAGGAACTGACTGGACGAGCTAAAGTATTTAGAAACTCTATTACAAATGAAAGTAAGGGGAACTTCTATCAAGCTATTTCTTCAGACTCAAAAACCAAACACGGATTCAATGCCAACTGTATAATCTTTGACGAATTACACACCCAACCAAACAGAGATTTATGGGACACTCTTTTAACTTCAACTGGTTCAAGAAGGCAACCATTATGTATTGCAATAACAACCGCTGGATATGATAGACAATCTATTTGTTTTGAAGTCTATGATTATGCAAAGAAAGTTCAGGATGGTATTATTGAAGATGAGTCTTTTTATTCTGCTATCTATGAAGCTGAAGCGGATTGTGACATTACAGATCCTGAAGTTTGGAAAAAAGCAAATCCAAATTATGGGATAAGCTTGAGAGAGGAATATATGAAAAGAGAATCCCAAAGAGCAATGGATGTTCCATCATATCAAAACACTTTTAAAAGATTAATGTTAAACATTTGGACTGATTCTCAAACCGCTTGGATAGGTTCAAAAGAATGGGAACTTTGTCAAGGTGAAGTTGATTTAGAAAAATTAAAAGATAAAGAATGTTGGGCGGGCTTAGATCTTGCATCCACAAGGGACATATCGGCTTTGGTTTTATTATTTAAAGAAGGAGAAAAGTTTATTGTTGTTCCTTACTTTTTCATCCCTGAAGAAAACGCAAAGAAACGAAGTGAGAGAGATAAGGTAGATTACACAACTTGGATAAATCAAGGACACATAATTGCAACTGGTGGTAATGTTGCAGATTATGCTTATATAGAAAATAAAATTTTAGAACTAGGAAATATGTTTCGGTTTCAATCTATATGTTATGATCGTTGGAATGCAAGTTCTTTAGTGGTCCGTTTGACTAATGATTATAATGTTCCAATGGAACCATTTGGACAAGGTTTTGTTAGTTTATCAGCTCCTTCAAAAGAAGTAGAAAAGTTAATTTTAGGTCAAAAAATTATACATGATGGAAATCCTGCTGCAAGTTGGATGATTTCAAATACAGTAATGGAGGAAGACAGTGCAGGAAATATCAAGCCATCCAAAAAACGCAGTTCTGAAAAAATAGATTTTACTGTGAGCTTAATTATGGCCTTGGGAAGTTACATGACAGAGGGAGATATAAATTCTGTTTATGATGGTAGAGGACTTTTAATTTTATAATATGATAAGAATATATTCAGCAGATGGTTTCATTAGAGAGTTTTGGTCAAGAGCCAAAGACTACAAATATTTAAAAGAAGCTTACGAATCTTTGGAACAAGAACACATTGAAATTTTTGGAAAAAGAAAATATGTGGACTACAATTCATTCAGAGTTTGTCGTGATAGGAAAGTAAAAAATATACAAAAAAAAATTTAGACAAGTCTAAAAATTAAATTTAAACAAGACTAAAAATCACAAAAAAACTCAACTTTTTCTATTTAACATAATAATTTTATTTAATTTTTCTGTAATCTAGTAAATTTAATATCTTTTATTTTTAATATACACATACTAAAAAAGGCTTAAAGTCTCTTAAAACGACTCTAAATACCATTTAAGAGGGAAACAATGTTACACAAAAAATGAGTCTTTTTGTCGTATAATTGCAAAAAATTATATAGTGGGAATACTCAATTCAATCCAAAACATTTTTTCAGGAAAACCAAAAAAGGAAACAAGAAGCATAAATTACACTATGCCGTTTGGTCCAGCTCAAACAGTATCGCCTGAAACAGCTTTAACATTTTCAGCCGTATGGGCTGCAATGAGATTACTTTCTGAAAGTATTTCAACTTTACCAGTTGGAGTATTTAGCAGACAACCTAATGGAGATAATTTAGAAGTAAATTCTGAACTTTCATTTCTTATAAAATACCAACCAAACTCATATCAAAACAAAATTACTTTTTATGAAAAGATAATTATGGACATGCTTTCTGATGGGAACTCTTATGTTCAAATTGTGAGAAATAGAAATGGAAGGATCTTGGAATTGTTGCCATTGAATTATGGAGATGTAAATACTTACGTTTTAGATAACAGACTTTTTTATGAAGATGAGAAATCAGGAATGACTCATGACTCAGATAATATTCTTCACTTTAAAATGATAACTGGTCCTGATGGGATAACAGGACTTTCTCCTATTGAACAATGCAGAAAAGCAATTGGATGGGGAATGGATGTTCAAGAATACAGTTCAACATTTTTTAAGAACGGAGGTAAACTCTCAGGAATCTTGGAATCTGATAGAGCTTTAAGTGAACAAGCCATTGATAGATTAAGAAATTCATTTAATAAAAACTACGGAACATTAGCTGGTTCAAATCAAACAGCTGTATTGGAAGAGGGATTAAAATATAAAAGTATTAGTGTTACTCCAGACCAGGCCCAGTTCTTGGCGTCCAGGCAGTTTTCTGTGGAAGAGGTGGCACGGATTTTCGGACTTCCTCCACACTTATTAAGAGATTTATCAAAGTCAAGTTTCAACAATATTGAAATGCAATCACAGGAATTTGTTTCTTATTCTTTAATGCCTTATATCTCAAAGATAGAATTGGAAATGAGTCTTAAATTGTTTAGAAGAAATTTAGTTGGAAGAGATTATGTTAAATTCAATGTAAACGGATTACTCAGAGGGAACGTGAAAGATAGAGCTGATTATTACAAAACAGCAGTAACAAATGGTTGGATGACAATCAATGAAGTAAGACAAAAAGAAGATTTAAACAGAATTGAGGATGGAGATAATAATTATCTTCAAATGAATATGACTACGTTAGACAAAATAGGAGAGGAAGATGCCAGCTGAGGAATGTAACAACGGAATGTGGAAGTGGGGAGAAACTGGAGAATGCAAATACGAAACTCAAGAAGAAGCAGAGGAAGATAATGAAGATTACTATGAAGAGGAAAAAATAAAACAAATAAACATTTGGGACAAAAAATATAACAATACAATTATGGAAAAAAGAATATTTAACATTGAAAACAGATTTGAAACAAAAGAAGATGGTCAAGAAGTAGTTGTTGGCTATGGTTCAATTTGGAACTCACGTTCTGAAAACTTAGGAGGATTCTATGAATACATCTCTCCAAGTGCAATAACAGAGGAAACTATTGCAAAATCAGATGTGAGAGCTTTAATCAATCATGACCCGAATTTAGTTTTAGCACGTTCTACTGCTGGGAACTTAAATTTGTCGGTTGATGATAAAGGTTTGAGATATGAATTTTCTATTCCAGAAACTTCTTACGGAAAAGATTTAGCAATAAACATGAAGAATGGAAACATCAATCAATCTTCATTTGCTTTTACTGTTGGATCTGATGAGTGGAGCACAGATGATGAAGGAAATGATATTAGAACAATAACATCCATTGACAGGCTTTATGATGTTAGTCCTGTAACATATCCAGCTTATTCTCAAGCGGAATCTGATTTGGTGGTTGCTCAAAGAGGTTTAGCAATGTATAAAGAAAAACAAGAAATAAAAGAAGAGGAAAACGATTTAGTTGCGCGTTCGTTGGCGAAACTTAAAATTGAATTAATAAAACGAAAATAAATAATAATAATAAAAATTTTTAAAAATGAAATCAAGTATTGAATTGAAAGAATTGAGAAATGATATTATTTCAGAATTAGAAGTTATCAAATTAACTGCAACAGCAGAAGAAAGAGATTTAACATCTGAGGAGAATAATGACATGGATTCACTTCTTAAAAAAGCAGATGACTTATCTGCAAAAATTGAAAGAGCTGAGAAAGTTGAAACTGAGATTAGAAATAATGCAAAGTTTGCTGGAACACCAGTTCAAAAAACAAACACTGAAAAAGCAACTAGAGGTTGGTCTTTATTTAAAGCTGTTACTGAAGTAAGAAATGGAGGACAACTTACTGGGATTGAAAAAGAATTACATGCTGAGGCAGAATTGGAAGCGAGAAAATCTTTGCAAGGAATTGGGTTACCTTCTTTCATGACTGAAAAAAGAACGATAGACCAAGGAACTTCTGCTATTGCTCCTGTTGCTGTTGGTGCTTATGTTGATAGCTTACAAGCTGCTGGTCTTTATAACAGAGTTGGTATTAATGATTTAGGAACTGTTGCTGCTGATACTGTTCTTCCTATTGCTGGAGGTTCAACTGTTGCTTGGGGTGCTGAAAACGCTGCTACTGCTGATACAGGTGCAGATTTTGCGAAAGTTACTTTAACACCTAAAAGATTAACAGGAGTTGCAAATATTTCAAATGTAATCTTAGCTCAAAATGGTCCAGCTGCTGAAGCTGCTGTAATGAGAGATATGGGAAGAAATATGGCAACTCAAATTGATGCTGCTATGTTTGGTTCTGCTAACGTTGCAAACGCTCCAACTGCAATAGTTCAAACTGCTGGAACTTTAGATTTCACAGAATCAGTTACTGCTGGTGGTGCTGGAATGGTTGAAGACATGCTTACTGCAATTCAAACAATTGCTGACAATCATGGTTTAGATGGAAATCTTGCATTTGTTAATCAATGGGCAATGTATTCAAACCTTAAGCAAGGAGCACAAGTTGCATCTGTTTATCCTGCTTATGTTGATGATAAATTAATGGGATATGATGGATATTTCTCTGCTGCTCCTGCAACTGCTGGTGGACCTCCTATTACTTCTGCTGATGGTCTTTTCGGAGATTTTTCTAGAGTATATCTTGCGACTTTTGGTCCTTCTAATATTTTAGTAGATCCTTATACTAACGCAAATTCAAACGAGGTTAGATTAGTTATGAATAACCACATGGATTGGGGAGTTGCTTCAGGTGCTTCTTTCGTTAAATATACTTCATTAATATAATAAGTAATTTTAATAATTAAAAAAGGGCTGGTTTTAGATAGCCAGTCCTTTTTTTTAAAAAAATAAAAAAATGTATAGAAGTTTAAAAGTAAATACCTTATCAACAAATCCATTGTTTACTACAGCTGAAGCAAAGGATTTCTTAAAAGTTGATACAACTGCAGATGATACTTTAATTGACAATTTAATTAAAGCAGCAACTCAATCTTGTGAGGAATATACTAATCAATACTTCATGGATACATTAGTAACACAATACAGTGATAATTGGATGGAATTTTATAGACTATACAAAAGTCCAGTATCAGCACTTACACATATAAAATATTATGATTCAAATGATTCTTTGCAAACATTAGCCGCTTCAAATTACATTTTGGATAACGCTTCAAAACCTGCAAGAATTGGATTGGCTGTTGATGGGGAACTTCCAACTTTAGCAGACAGAATAAACGCTGTAGAGGTAAAATATACAGTTGGTTATGGAACAGCTTCAACGGACGTTCCCGATGGTATTAAACAAGCTGTTTTATTAACCATTGGAAACTGGTATGAAAACAGACAAACAGTTATAACGGGAAGAACAGCAACAGAACTTCCATTATCAAGTCAATATTTATTAAACCAATATAAAATTCAAGTATGTTAAGTATCGGACAACTTGATAGAAGAATTAAGATTTTATCTCCAACTTATACAAGAAATAAATATGGAGAGGAAACAAAAGTTTATGCTACTCTTTACACGTTATGGGCAAAAGCAGACTGGGATAGTAGCAACAGAAAAGAAGAATCTCAAGAACAAGTAAATAGAACAGATCTTGTTTTTTATGTTAGAAATTTAGGTGTTGAGATTAAAACAACTTACAGAGTTGAATATAATAGTGAAACCTACATTATTCATGGGATTAAACAAATAGACGGAAGAGAACAATTTTTGGAATTAGAAACAAGAATAAAGGATAATCAATAATGAGTGGAGTTTCAGTAGAAGTTAAAGGAATTAAAGAGATAGCAAAATTGTTTTCTCAATTACCTAAACAAGTTGATGAAGATAAAATTTGGGGGAGGTTTTGGAAAAAAGTAACAGTTCCTTTACAAAAAGAAGCAGCTGGAAACGCACCTATCGCAAAAAAAGATGTTGTTTATGCTGCAGACACCAGTAAAAAAATAGCAAGAGGAACTTTAAGAGATTCAATCCAATTTTACAGAACAAGAGCTTCCAAACAGCCATGGATTCATGGGGGTTATATTGGACCAAGAGTTAAAGGAAAGTTTAGAAAAAACAAAGGGGGATATTTTGGAGCTTGGGTTGAATACGGTCACAAACTAAAACACAAAGGAAAAACAACAGAAGCAGATCCTTATATGGAAAGAGCTTGGAAATCTAAACATACTGTTGTTTTAAAAGATGGATTTAAAGAAGCGGAAAAAATATTTGTTAAGGCAGTAAAAAGCCACGAAAAAAGATTACAAAAATACGGAACATTCGGATATTAAATGGACATAGGAAAAGCAATATATAAAATTTTAAATGATAACATAGCAGTGTCATCAATGGTGGGAACAAGGATTGCTCCAAATGTAATGAAGCAAACCTCAGCATTTCCTTTTATTGTCTATGATGTAAGTTCAGACACACCAGAGGGACAAAAAGATTCTGTTGCTTTATTAGATACTGCAAATATAATGGTTTCAGCTTATTGTAAAACATACTCAGAAGCTTCCAAACTTGCTAACTATATAAGAACAGCACTTGACAGAGTTAATGGAGTTTATAACGCTGTAAATATTCAAGCAATTGATTTTGATGGATATGATGACGTATTTGACGATATGAGTGGTAGTGATGGTATTTATAGAAAATCTTTAAACTTTAACATCAGAATCATAAATTCATTTAATAATATTTATTCAACTCATTTTGATGGGGTTGATGATTTTGTTTCTTTGGGAGTTACTGGAATGAGTTCTGTAAAAAATACTGGATCTATTTCTGCATGGTTTAAATTGGAAACAACTGCATCTAGTGTTGATATAATACGTCTTTTTGAGGACAGTAATAATAACATAAGAGTTTTTTATCATGCTTCAAGTAATGAGTTAAGAACTGTTTATAAAGCTGGAGGAACAGCAACATTGGCAGTTTTAACTGATGTAGTTGAGGCAGATGGTTTATGGCATCACGTTTCATCAACTTGGGATTCAAGTGGGAATCTTTCTATTTATTTAGACGGAACTTTAAAACAAGCTAATGCAATAAGTGGAACATTTACTGGAACTTTTTCAGCAGCAGCAATTGGAAACAATGCTGAGGGAGGAAATTTTTGGAAAGGGAATATTGATGAAGTAGTATTATTCAATAAAACACTTAGCGGAACAGAGGTTTCAAATCTTTACAATGATGGATTGCCATTTAATCCTCAACCAGTTGCAAATATGAAAGGTTACTGGAAAATGGGAGACGGTGGTATAGTAGGGAATCCTATTGCAACTTATCCAACAATTGTAGATGAAACTGGAAACAATAATGGAACAATGACTAACATGACATCAACAGACTTTGAAGCTGATGTTCCAGAATAAAGATATGGAAAAAAAGTATGTTATAATAAATAAAGAAATGGTTGAAGCGGTGGATTTCAAACAAGTTATTGAAACATCAAAATCAACTTTAAGATATAGTTTAGATGGGAGTAAAACAATTCTAAAATTTGTGGGAGATATACCTCCATTTTTGGATGGGGAAAAGGTTTATTCTCATAGTGAAATAATTGAAATAATCAACAATCCAGATAATGGTTGGATTGACAAAAATGAATAAAATATGAAATTTGAATTAAAAAAAGATTACAAAGTGAATGACCACAAAACATTGAAGGCTGGTCAGGTTATGGATGTAACTCAAGAATTTTATCAATGGCTTGATGAAAATGGTTATGGTAAAAAACAAAAAATAAAAGAGAAGAAATCAAAAAAAGCTCAAGAAGAGCAAAAAAATAAATAATAACAAAATAAAAATAATAAAATTATGGCAGTTCAAGATGGACAATTAAATGGAACGGAGCTAGGGGTTTATATCGGTGGAACTCTTGTAGCTTATTCAACAAACGCAACTTTAAACATCAATCAAAGTTTGCGTTCGACGACAAACAAGGAAAGCAACGGGTTTGAGGAGAATATGGAAGGATTAAGAAATTGGGATGTTAGTGTTGATGCACTTTATGCCTGGTTAGATCCTGCGGGCTCAGCAATATCAAATAAAACTTTAAGCGATATATTTACAGGATATATGGCTACAAGAGCAAAGTTTGATTTAACTTTTGGAAGCACAAGCACAACAGGTATTGGATTTACTAAATACACTGGTTCGGCTTGGTTAACTTCAGTTAGTGTTACAGCACCAATGGAAGATACTGCAACTTTCAGTTGTAGTTTTCAAGGAACTGGAGCTTTAACTCAAACAATAGATACAACTCCGTAACAACAATTTTAAGATCCTGCCTCCCTGTTTTCTTTTCTGAGTAGGGGGGTTGGTTTCTTTATTATCAGAAAAGACAAAAACACTTAGAAAATGAAATATGAAATATTAGAGATTGGAGAACATAAGATGCCAATCAGATTTGGTTTTAATGCATTAAGAAAATACAGTGTAATGACTGGAGCAACAATGAATGATTTAAATAAATTATCAGAGGGAAAAATGACTTTCAATGATGCGTTTAGTTTAATTTATTGTGGATTGGAAGATGGTTACAGAGCTGCAAAACAACCTTTCCATTATTCAATAGATGACGTTACAGATATGTTTGACGGACATATGGACTGTATGGAAAAAGCTTTTGAAATATTAGGAAGAGCAATGGTGGGAGATGAAGAAAAAAAGCCAAAGGCCAAGAGAGCGAAGAAGAGCTAACTTGGCCAAAACTTGAGAGGATAGCATTCGGACAATTGGGAATGAATGTTGATGATTTTTATAACATGTTACCAAGAGAGTTTTGGAACAAGGTTGATGGGTTTTATGAGTTGGAGAATATGAGGCAAAGAAGTGATTGGGAAAGAACGAGATGGAGCACTTGTTTATTGTTAAACATACAGCTTTCAAAAGGTAAGAGTTTAAAGCCTCAGGATTTAGGTAAATTTGAATGGGAGAAAGATACAACAAAAATAGATTTTGAAGATTTAAAAAATAAAGCAGAATTATATAAAAAAAGAATAGAACATGGCAAGTAAAGCAATCGGTTTTTTAAATTTCAAATTTGGTGCAGACCTTAAAGGGTTTGACAGAGCAATGAAAAAAGCTCAGAAGAATCTCAAAAAGTTTGGGAAGAATGTTCAAAGAACTGGGCAGAATTTAACTTCTAGTTTAACACTTCCAATTGCTGGACTTGCAGCAGTTTCATTGAAAACGTTTGCAGACTTTGAACAGGGAATGCTTAAAGTAAAAGCAATTTCAGGTGCTACTGATGCGGAATTTAAAGCTTTAACTGAATCTGCAAAACTTTTAGGTTCTACCACCATGTTTACAGCGGCACAAGTTGCAGAACTTCAACTCAATCTTTCAAAGTTAGGTTTAACTCCAACACAAATAAATCAATCAACTGAATCAATATTGAATTTAGCTCAAGCAACTGATTCTGATTTAGCTCAAGCTGCAACTGTTACTGCAAAAATTATGAATGCTTTTGGAATGGAAGCAACTGACATGCAAAGAATAACAGACGTTATGGCTGATTCTTTTAGTTCCACAGCTTTAGATATGACTAAATTTGAAACAGCAATGGCTTCTGTTGCTCCTGTTGCAAAAATGGCTGGAGCTGATATTGAAAAAACAACTGCAATTTTAGGGGTTTTAGTCAATAATGGAGTTGAGGCTTCAACAGCTGGAACAGCTTTGAGAAACATATTTTTAGACTTGTCCAAAAGTGGAAAAACATGGGACCAGGCAATGAATGAAATAAATTCATCAACAGAGCCTTTGGCAGTTGCAATGGATATGTTTGGGAAACGAGGAGCTAATGTTGCAACTATTCTTGCACAAAGTGGAGTTGAAATTCAAAACTTAACTTCAGACTTTAGGGATTCAACTGGAGAAGCAAAAGCAATGGCCGAAATTATGGATTCAGGAGTTGCTGGTTCATTAAGAAAAATGCGTTCTCAACTTGAGGGAGCAGCAATACAACTTGGAGAACAACTTGTTCCAATTTTTCAGGTGGTTATAAATAGAATATCAAAACTAGTTTCATGGTTTTCAAGTCTTTCAGCTGAAACTCAAAAAAGCATTGTTAAGTGGGGATTAATTGTTGCGGCTATTGGTCCTGCTCTAATTATATTTGGTAAGATGGTTGTTGGAGTAAGTGGATTAATAAAATTATTTGGAGCTTTACGTGCCGCTGTATTATTAACAGGAACAGCGTTTAAAGCTTTGACTGCCGCAATGGTAAGAAATCCAATTGGAGCCGTTCTGACACTTATAACCTCTGCCGCTGCTGCTTATTTCCTTTTGGGGACTAACACCAAAAAAGCAACAAAAGCACAAAAAGAATTTAATGGAGTTACAGAATCAACAGAGGATGCAATTAAAAGATTGTCCAAATCCATTGGAGATATGGGGAAAGATTCTTTTCAATTACAAATAGAAGAAGTAGATGATTTAATAAAAAAGATAAAAGGATTTGAAGTTAAAGAAAGCGCATTCACAAAAGGAGTTGCTTTAAGTGATGAGCAGAAAAAACAAATTCAAGATTTAAACATGCTTCTTATTCAATTGAAACAAAAACAATTTGATGCAAAGCAAGAAGCTGATGAGTTGGCAAAAAGTATAAAGAATGTTGGGGAAGTAACTACTACAAATACAAAGGATGTTGATGAAAATAAAAAAGTATATAAAGCTTTAAATATAGAGTTGGCACATACTAAAAAAATTAATGAGTCATTAATACCAAAAAAGACTATAAAAAGTGCTGAAGAATTGACCACAGTTTTCAGAGACCTTTCATTAGAACAAAAATTATTTAATTCAGGAATGGGAATGTTTGGAGATATATTAACCAGTTCATTGGATAGTGCTTTAACTTCACAAGAAAATTTCTTTGATGTGTTTGTTGCAAACATTAAAAAAGCAATACAAAGTTTATTAATTCAATTAGCAGTGATGACTTTAATAAAGTCACTAATGGGGGGAGGAACCGCTGCTTTTAGTATATTAAGCATAAAAGAAAATTTAGGAAGTATAATGGGATTTGCTGATGGTGGTTTGGTTACTGGTCCAACAGTAGGATTAATTGGAGAGGGAATTGGAACAACTGCATCAAATCCTGAAGTTATTGCTCCATTAGATAAATTGAAAAACTTTATCGGTGGGGGATCTCAGAATGTAATAGTTGAGGGAGTTATAAAAGGTAATGATATATTTTTAAGTAATAGAAACACAGGAACTAACAGACAAAGAAGCGTGTAATGGCATACGGAAAAAAATATGAAATTGACTATAAGTCAATGGCAAATGAGGATTTCACTTTGGAGTTTTGGGTTGATGGTTGGGCTGGTTCATCAACAGAAATTAATCTTGGAGGAAGTGGTCCAGAAATAAAATACGAAACAAGTGGACAAGAAAAATTCACTTATATATTAGCAAGTTCTTTGGATATTCCTTTCATTGTTGAGAACACTGGGATGGAAAATTTCATAACAGACTTAAGAGATGGAACTTTTCAAGAACAAGATGTTTATGTTCATTTATATAACTCAAGAGATACAACAAGACCTTTATGGAGTGGATTTATTTTGATGGATTTGGGAGCAAAAGAAGACGTTTCTTTTCCTTATGAAGTAAAATTAACAGCTATTGATGGTTTGTCATTATTAAAGGATAGGCCATTTGTTAGAGATACAAATACAGACACAGGAGCTGCCGTTGTTTTCCCTTACAATTCTGGAGATGTATATTGGAATAACTACACAAAAATAACAAATTGGCTTGAGATAATTTTATTAAAAACAGGTTCTGCTTTAACAACTCAGGGAGCAGCTGCAAATTATACATACAAAACATCTGTAAATTGGTATAACTCAATAATGCCATCTACAAACCAAACAGATGATCCTCTTTTCTGGACTCAATGCAAAATGAACTCTCTTTATGATAGGGATGAAAATGGAATTTACACACCGCCATCATCTTATGAAGTCTTAGAATCATTGTGCAAAAGTTGGGGAATGAGATGTGTTTATTGGCATCACACTTTCCATTTTGTTCAAATTGCAGAATATGAAGCAAACGAAACAGGAACACCGACATCTCAAGACAATATAAATACAAGAGAATATTTTTATACTGGAACTAGGCGTTCAGATGAAGCGTGTATTGGTGAATCTAATTTTGGTCTTTATGATTTACAATTTGAAAATGTAACAAATGTAAATAATGCGGGACTCCAAAAATTGGAGGGAACTCAATATGATTTTTATGCACCTATTAAGAAAGTTGTTGGAAATTTTCTAGTTTTTGAAGATGACAACAGATTTCAAGGTTTTCCAGCTATGGACCAAACAACAACTCTTGGAAATATAGTAAATTCCAAAGAAATAACAACTTATACTGATGCGGATGACATGGATGGTTTTTATTGTCAAATTCCATTAATATTTACAAATATTGAATCTAGATGGCATAACACAACAACAACTTCATCTTTTCCACAAGTTTTAGATATGCAAATGACTTTTTCAATCAGAGCGAGACAAGTTGGGACAACAGGAACTTGGACAAAAATGTTAAATGAGTCTGGAACAACTTTAACTTGGGTTGCTTATCAATTTCCTACAACAGTCAACGGAGTCCCAAATGATATGATTAATTTAAGCGTTACAAATATTCCAAATGGTTCAAGTCAAAGAGTTGTTTGGGATTCTGCGCTTTATAACAATGGAATTATTCCAACAGATGCTGCTTTTACTGGAGATTGGGAATTTGAGTTTTTTACTTATTCAACCGGACTAACTGTAACAAACATAAACAGACATGGAAGATTAAAAGATGTTGCCATTCAATCTGTTCAAGCCAGATCAGGTTCTGCTTTTACTACTTTTGATTATTCTGATGTGTTTGACGCAAACAACAATTTCACAGGTATATTTTCTGAAATAACTTCAGGAGCTATTGGTGTAAATAGCATTAATACAGAATATACAGCTAACACTACAGACTCCTATACAATGACAATTGACAATTTGTATTGGGGAGATACTTCTACTATTGATGCAAATTCTACTATAAGAGTTTGGAATGGTTCAGCTTTTGTTAAAACAGCTGTGACAGGAACATGGGGAAAAGGAACAACATCAGGGACTGATGGATTCAATGAATTGTTGGCAACTGAAATAATGAAATGTCAAAATCTTTCATCTCAAAGAATGAACGTAACTTCTGCTTTAAGTGAAACAGATAAACTGACCTCAACAAAGTTAAAGATGGTCAATCCTGTTGGAAGATTAAAAGATGTAAATTCTGAAAAATACGTTTTTTTAAGTGGGACTTATTCAACACTGACAAATCAATGGAGTGGGGTTTGGTTTCAATTTACTTATGATACAGGATTGACTGTTACAACAGCGGATGAAAATCAAACTGGTCCTTTATCTGGTCCAGTATTGGGTGGCACAACTCAAGGAAATCTTATTGGAAATGGAGCTCAAATGAGTTGGCAGCCATGGGGAGCAACAACAATAAACCAAAGAATTGCAGCGGGTTCAATTACATCCCTAAACATTGCAACAGTTAATGAAGCAATAATTTACTCAGGAGATAAAATTTATTTAACTGACAATAAAAGCGGAGACAATTTAGAATTTGAAGTTTCAGCTGATGTTGGAGCTACAGATACAACAATTACAGTTGTTGCACAAACAATAACTGAGGACATAAGAGAGGGAACGGTTGTTGGAATTGATAACAAAAACTTATTTGAACAATACCAAAGGAAAACACAGGGAACAATTGGTGGAATGCCCGTTACATCTACTGCCATTGGAAAATATGAATTTAGAGGAGGAGTTTATTATATGGTAGGAGTAGATACAACTTATGTAAAAATTCTTCCATCTGATTTCATGACAAATGATGATGCATCAAGTCCTGACATAACTCCAGCAATTTTTAATGATGGAACAAATACAGGGGTTTCAGTTGAGAACACATCTCAAGAACTAATTGCTACAGTAAACATTCCAAGTGGAACAACAGCAACAGAAGTTACTATTTGGGGAAGTAATACTTCTAAAACTGTGGAAGTTTATGAGGCTAGCATATCTGCAAATGGAATTGGTTCAGCAATAGGAACAGGAACAACAAATGGCTCTGCAATTAGTATTGGAACAATTGCATCAACTACAGCAAATTATTTAGTAATAAAAGTTTTAGTATCTTCTACAAACCACAGAATTTGGGGAGGGAAAGTAACATTAACACAAAATTAAAAATGAACGAAAAAACAAAAGATGTTCTAGAATTAACAGTTGCAAATGGAGGGGCTGTTGGATTAAGTTTGGCAGAAGTAAATGAAGTATTGCTTACTATTTCTATAATATTGGCAATATCTATTTCTCTAGTGAAACTTGTAAAAAAGAAAAAATAAACAATCAAATGTTAAAAAACAAAGACAAAATAATTATAATCTTTTAAACTTTATTTTATTTTTGACAATAACACAAATAATAAATTATGAAAATAATCTGTAAAATTTTATACTACATTTCATTCAAAACCATTTGCTTAGGTCACTGTAAAAAAAAGTAATGAAATATTTTAAAATAAAAGAATTTGATTCTCCTGACGTCAAGGGTTCGGGAAAAAACATGGACATCAAATTTTTAAGGTTCATTGATGAATTGAGAAAACGCTGTAAATTTAAATTTGTGGTCTCAAGTGGATATAGAACACCAGAACACCATCAAAGTCTAACAGACAGAGGATATCATACCTCTCCAACCTCTGCACATTTAAAAGGATTAGCTGCAGACATTGTTATGACTGATTCTAAAAAAAGAGCTCGCTTTGTTTATGAAGCAATGAATCTTTGCAGTGAATTAAGTTTACCTTTTAGAGTTGGATTGGCTGGAAAATCAAAAGGGAATTTTGCCCACATTGATATAGATGAAACAAAACAACATCCAAAAATATGGATATACTAACAAAAATATTTGGAGGGTCAGACTTAGTTAAAGAAGTTGGAAAAATAGCTGATGACCTCATTACATCAAAAGAAGAAAAAATAATCTTAAAACAACAGATTGAAGCAAAGATTCTTGAACATGAATCAAACATGCAGAATCAAATCACAGAAAGATGGAGGTCTGATATGAACTCAGATTCGTGGCTTTCTAAAAATATACGACCATTAACACTAGCATTTTTACTTTTTGCATTAACGATTTTCACGTTGATTGATTTCAGTTTTCTGGGATTGGAAATACAAGAGGCATGGATTGACCTCTGGCAAATGTTGGCAATAACAGCTTTTGGAGCTTATTTTGGTGGTCGTTCTTGGGAGAAAATAAAACGTAAGAATGAAAAATAAATACTTTGACTATAAAGAGGAAATTCTTGAACTCTTTGAAAGTGGTGTAGGTTACGCAGAAATAGCAAGGCATTTAATTGATAAATATTTTTTAGATGTTTCTCCTGACCATTTAAGAAAACAAATTTCAGTTGTTGTTTCATATTTAGTTTCAGATAAAGAAATAGTTGAGGAGAATGTAAAACTAGCAAAACAGAAACAAAGAGCTCAGGATTTAAACAGGATAGCAAACAAATCATTTAGAGAATATGCAAGAGAGGAAAATGCTCTTGTGGAATACAACAAAGAACTGATAAAAGTTTTAAAAGAAAATTCTTTAGATGTTAAACTTACCAAACATAAAAGAAAAAAAGGTTCTGTTGTTCTGGTCCAGATAGCTGATACTCATTTTAATGAATTGGTTGATATGGAATCCAATCAATATGACTTTAAAATTGCTTCCAAAAGATTACAAAAATTTGCTTACTATGTTAAGGAATATGCAAAACTTCACAATGCAACTTCTTTTCTTATTGGAATAACTGGAGATTTGATTAATTCAGACAGGAGATTAGATGAGAAACTCTCAATGGCAACCAATAGGGCAAAGGCTACCTTTTTAGGAGTTCATCTCTTAAAACACTTTATATTGGATTTACAGGTGTTTGCAGATGTGAAGGTTTGCTGTGTAACTGGTAATGAATCAAGAGTGAATCAAGATTTGGGGTGGGTTGATCTTGTAGCTTCTGATAACTACGATTTCACCATATTTGAAATGTTGAGGTTGTTACTTCCACAAATTGAGTTCTTGAGGGGAGATAATGCTTTGGAAATGGTTATATCAATCAACGGAAATAATGTTCTGGTTATTCATGGACATCAGTTGGGAAGAATGGATTCCAATCAAGTTGGAAAAGTGGTTAGTAAATACGCTCATAAAGGAATAATAATTGACTTTATAATCTGCGGACATTTACACGAAACAATGATTAGGGACTCTATAGCAAGAAGTGCTTCTTTAGTGGGATCTAACGCCTACTCAGAAAAAGCCTTAAATTTAAGTGGAAAGGCTGCTCAAAACATTTATATCTTTACCAATGATGGCAGACAAGACGTGAGAATAGATTTACAGGAAACAGATGGATGGGATGGTTACAATATAGATGAGGAATTGTTCTCCTACAATACCAAGAGCTTATCAAAAACATATAAAAAAGATACTATATTTAAAATAATTATTTAGATTTGCAAAGGTTTAGTAATAATTGGTTATGAGGAGAGTCGGATTTTAAAGGGGGTTCGGCTTTCTTTTTGCTTAAAATCCACTATAATTGACGAAAACTTGACGAAATGTTGATGTTTTTAACAATCAAAAAACACAAAAAAAACTAAAAAAAGTAGGAAAAACAGTGATTTACTAGGTTAGAAAAAATATTTTAAAATTTATTTGTTTTTTGTAATAGTGTTAAAAAAATTACTATATTTGTATTATAATTAAACGAATTAAAACAAACAAAAAATTACAATTATGAAAACTTTACACAACATCTGGGAATTGACTCAACTTACCAACCACAATTTAAAAGAAATCTGTTTTGAATTAGATTACATGTTATATTCTGAATGTAATATGAATTATAATCCTATGAATAAAACTGAATTAGTTGGTAGTCTTTACAATACATTGTTAGAGGAAGGATGTGAGGATGAAACTACAATGATTGACTACTTGTTAGAGTTAGTAAAAGAAGGTAAAATAACACTGACTAATCATTAATAATTAAACGAATTAAAAACTTAAAATTAAAATTATGAAAAAATTTATTGCACTTTATAACAGAGAAACTACCAAAGCAATTCAATTAACTTTTGATTGCGGATATAAATTCTATGAAAAGGTATGGTTGCCTAAGTCACAGATTAACTTCTTAGATAAGGACGAACAGGGGAATTGCGTTGTAGAAATTCCAGTATGGTTAATTAATAAGCAAACTCCTACACACATTTATAGTAACGTATCTACAGCTCTAGCAATAGCAAATTTTGCAACTAAAAATGATACAGACGTTCATTGTAACAAATAATTAAACGAATTAAAAAATTAAAAATTAAAATTATGAAAACTGAAAAAGAAATGATATATGAATTATGGTATGAAAAGGGTTATGATTTACCTTACCTAAATAAAATAAGTATCTCAGAATTAATAGGTGTTTATTATAGTGAATTGATTGATTAACGAATTAAAAACAAAAACTAAAAATTATGTATAAAATCACAAACAAGCAAACAGGATTTATTCAATACAGAAATTCAGAAGATTGTGCAAACTTTGTTCAAATAACAATGGATAAGGGAAATGTATTTCATGATAAATATAAACTTGAGAAAGTCAATGAGATTGATAGTGATGAGATTCAAGAGATTGCTTATGCGGTTATCGGTGCAATTTGTCTTATAGTATTAATTTGTATTTTCTTTACTCCAAACTTTTAGACTATGAAAAAGAATGAAATATTAAGGGCCTTATATAAAGACAACTCTTTAACTAAAGAAGATGTTTATACAGACAAAAGAGGATTCACCATTATAACACGTTCAGGAATTGAACAGATCCAATGGAACAACAAGATTGATGTAAAGTTTGAAGTTATAAGTTCTCAACTTGGTAACATTATAATTAAAGCAACTTCTTTCCAAGATGGAGAGAGAAAATGTGAAACGTATGGTTCAGCATCAAAAGAAAATTGTTTTCAAAAGTTCCCTGTTGAGATCGCAGAAAAAAGGAGTTTGGCGCGTGTAATTATCAAAACAATGGGATTAACGAATACTTTAGGAAAAGATGAGGTTGATTATCAAAACAAAAATAAAACGTCTGTATTATGATAAAAATAAGTCAATCAATGTTAAGGGATTTTTACAATCCTGACTATTGCAAAATCAAATGGGAAGAAACCTATTTAAACGGATTCAGAACAAGACCAACTGCATCTATGTTGGATGGTTTGGTATTTGAACAGAATGTGATTGGAATGAGTAGAGGAGGAGAGGTTTATGAGATCCCAAAAGGAAAGACTGGAAAACCATTAAAAAGAGAAACGGATCTTTTGGAATTAGCTGAAAAGTCAAAAGTTATGATGAATGACTTGGAGATTGAATTGGTTGATGTTCAACCTGAATGGGAAACAGATGAGTTAATTGGACATCCTGATGCTTTAATTAAGTATAAAGGGGAACTTGCTATAATGGATTTGAAATATACAGCAATGAAAGAAGATGAGAATTGCAAGTGGAATCCTTATGGTTGGGGAAACATTGTGGATGAAAACACTGGAGAAATTTATAAAGACTTTACTCAAGCTATTCATTATATTGAAATGTATTTTCAAGAACATGGAGTTTATTTACCATTTTTTTACTTAATCTTTGGTAAAAGTGGATGGTCAAAATTCATAATGATTGAGCCAACTTTTGAGAGGTTAGAAGAATACAGATACAAATTAAAACAATTTAGAAAGGATTTAAAGGACTTTAAACCAAAATCAATAAACAACTACTCAATTTGCAGAAAATGTTCTGTAATGTGTAATAAAAGGGTTTTAAAACCAAATATTCAACAAATACTATATTAAGATGAATAAATACGAAAAGGAAAAAATGGAGATTGCAAAATATGTAATTTCAAAAATTTGGGAATGTAATGAGTCCCAGTTTACTCTAATGAAGAAAAGAAATACAAACATTGTTATTGCAAGAAGATTCTTTATTTACTATTTATGGAAGCATTGTGACGTAAAACACAATAGAATGAAAGATTATATTCATGGGATGAATCATGCTACTTCAATATATCATTGTAGAAAGTTTGAGGAGGAAATGGAAATATATAAAGACATTCAAAAAAAGTGGATTACTTTCTTATTTTATGCCGACCATAAAGAATATAAAAAATTAAAAATAGATATGAATTATACAATTGAAACAATAAACAACATAGACTTTAACTCAAATTATATATATTAAAAATGAAAATTACAGGAAAATTAACAAAGGTGCTTAAAAAGCAAACAGGAGTTTCAAAAGCAGGAAAAGAATGGCAAAAACAAAGTTTTGTTTTAGATACTGGAGCGGACTTTAACAATGAGATTTGCATTGATTGTTTTGGAGATAAGATTGAACTTATTCAAAACTTGAGAGAGGGTGCAGAAATTGAGGTTAAAATCAATCTTAGTTCTAAAGAATTTAAAGGGAGATATTACCACAACATTTCTGCTTGGGAAATAAATTTACAAGATGGAGTTGCAGACCAAGATGTTGAATCTGATGAAATGCCGTTTTAATGTTAAGGGGTTACGAAAACATCAAGTTTGAACTTTGTGAGGATGATCTTGAATGGATTGGACCTTTTTCAAAAGCTCTAAGCAAAAGAATCGGAAAAGAAAACGCTGTTACAAATAAAGAGATTCAAGACAAAACAGGGTTATCTTCACAGAAAGTTCATAAGATAATACAACACATAAGAACTAACAACATTGTGAATGGTATTTGTTCCAATGGGAGAGGCTACTATGTGGCAAAAGACATTCACGAACTTGAAGAATGTTTGATTAGTTTAAAACAACGAATTTATTCCCAAATGAAAACATTGCATTGTTTAGAAAAGCAAGACATAATGTTTGGAGGGACTGGACAACTATCAATATTTAAATAATGATATTAAACAAAGACTTTAGAAAAATTATTAAAGATTTGGATAAAGAAAATACTTTAATTATAACAGATCCTCCTTACAATGTTGGTTGGAAATATGATACATACAAAGATAAAATTTCAGAGAATGAATATTTAGAATTATTTTCTCATTTTAAGGGATTTAAATTAGTTGTTATCCATTATATTGAAGATATTATTAAATATATAGTTCCCACAATGGGAGTTCCTCAAAAGGTTGTTCAATGGGTTTATAATAGTAATATGAAAAAACAACATAGAAGCATTGCTTTTTTTAATTGCAAACCAGACTTTTCAAAAGTAAAACAAAAACCAAAGAATCCTGAAGATATAAGGGTAAATAGTGTGGTCAATATTTATGACTGGTGGAATATTAATTTAGTGAAAAATGTATCTTCTGAAAAAGAAGATTATTCTAATCAAATACCCGAAAAAGTTATTGCAAACATTATTAAAACAACTTCTGAAAAAGAAAAGATTTTTGATCCCTTTATGGGTTCAGGAACAACTTTAGCGGTTGCTTCAAAGTTAGGGTTTAAATATATAGGAACAGATATTTCTGAAAAAGCTTATAAAATAACAAAAGAAAGATTAAACAAAATAGAAAATAATTTATTTGCATGAATATTAAAAGAATACAGAAAAGCAAAAATTACTCAATCATTTCAAATGAAATATTGAAAAGAAAAGACTTGAGTTTGAAAGCAAAGGGATTGATGAGTTTGATATTATCATTTCCTGATAATTGGGAATTGTCCGTTAATGGTTTGGTTGCAATAGTAAAAGAGTCTAAAAACACTATTTACTCAATCCTAAAGGAACTTAATGGGTTTGGATATGTAGAACGTAACAGAGTAACAGATAATACTGGAAAAGTAGTTAAATGGGAATTGTTGGTTTATGAGAAACCACATACCAAAAAACCAGAAGCCAAAAATCCAGATGTGGAAAACTGCACACAAATAAATACTAATAATAAATTAACTACTAATTTAATAAAGCATAATAAAGAAAGTTTTTCAATTGAAGTTTTAGAGTTAGGAATATTAAACAAAGAAGACGCAGAAAACTTTGTAGATTATTGGGCAGAAAAAAACAAAAAGGGCAAAATGAGATGGCAACTTCAAAAGACGTGGGATTTAAACTTGAGAATGAAAAGATGGAAAAGGACTTCCAAGACTTCAGGACGTTCTAAAATAGAAAATCAAATGAGTGCTCATTATGGAGCTTTAGAATTATTAAATAAAAAATATGAAGGAACTAACTAAAAAATGTATTGGATTAATATCTTCAACTTTAGTTCAATTAGGACAAACAAAAACTGATAAAGATATTCTTATTCTCGCTTCAACATTAGCTGAGGACTTAGTGAGGGACTTCCCCCACATGGAATGGAAAGATATTGAGGAAGCTTTTAGGACTGGAATAAGAGAAACCGATGAATTTCATTTGTCGGTTAAAACTTACTACAAATGGATAAAACATCAAAAGAAAATAATCTATGAGGACCAGTGGAATAAAGAAAACAAACTCCATTATTCAGAAGATAAGCGTTTAAAGTATAGAAGTAGAAACGGAACTGGATTACTAACTATTCAAAAATTATTAAAATGAGAGAACTAAACGAACCTGATAGAGAATTTATCAGTTGTGAATTGTGTTGGGATGAAGCAATTGACCTTGACACATTTTGCGAGGAACACCAAAGATGTTCAGACTGTGGAGAGAGAGAGAAATGTCATGAAGATTGTATTTATCAACCATTAATTGAACAATACAACAGAAACAGAGAGTTCAAATATCATATTCTTTCAGTAAACCAAATAAAATGATTAGTTATATAGGAGGTAAGAGCCGAATGGCAAAATGGATTGGAGAATACATCCCCCACAATGAAACGTATGTTGAAGTATTTGGAGGAGCGTTTTGGGTTTATGTGAATGGAAACATTGAATCCAAACAAATAGTTTATAATGACTTTAATAAATACATGGCAAACCTTTTTCAATGTTTTACAACACCAGAAAAGTTTGGAGAACATCTCAAAAAATATGAATCACAAGATTCTGAACTGTTTAATATGTTTCAAAACGGATTGAATAACATTGAAGAAAAGCTTTTCAACTTGGGAGATTATGAAATAGGAACTCAATATGCTTATTGTGCTACTCAGGTTTTCAGTGGTTCAAAAGTTATGGAATCAAAGTTTATAGATTTAAAAGGTAAATATTCTTCAAAGTATGATGCTCTACAAAGAAGATTGGCAAAGTCAGATGTTCAAGATAAATTAAAGAGAATAACCAATGTTGAGAATTTAAGTTATGAAGAACTTATTCCAAAATATGATGGAGAAAATACTTTCTTTTATGTAGATCCTCCATACTGGAAGACTGAGAACTATTATTCCAATCATGATTTTGATGTTGAGGACCACAACAAACTCATTGAGATATTAAAACAAACTAAAGGTAAATGGGCTTTGTCTTATTATTATTTTGATTTATTAGAGGAACTACTTCCAAAGAATGAATTTACTTGGGTAGAGAAAGAATTTACTAAAGCGGCGGGAGCACAGAAAGGAAAGAAACAAAACAAAGGAGTTGAACTATTAATTATGAATTATTAAACAATGGAAATAATTATAATAGTATTAATAATTTTATTGAGTGCAATCCTCAATGGATTATTTAGTGGAACAATAAAAAAAAGTAATAAACAAACGGATGTTAAAAACAGAAAATGATGGATAAATTAGATATTTTGATTCATAGATTCAGACAAAACAAAGTTATGGTCTTAATTATTTTTATATATTTGTTGGCAATAATATCAATAATATGAAAGAATTAAAACAGGTATGTGAGTTGATAGGTTTAATTATAGGGGCAATTATAAGTTTGCCTTTCATAGTGGCCTCATTAGTATTAATATATATATTTAAAGCAATTGAAACACTTTGGAAAGATCCACAAGGGTAAGATAGTTTTTGATAATAAAGCTGAGTTCATTGATTCCGTTGGTAAAATGGAAGATGGAGTTAGAGTTGTTATTGAAATAAGAGAAGCAGAAAATGTAAGGACCAATCAGCAAAACAAATTATGGTGGTCTTGGATGAGTATTATTGCAGATGAGTTAGGATATGGTAAACAGGAAATCCATGACATTTGTAAGTATAGATTCCTATTGAGAGAAGAAATAATTGATGGGGAGATTCATCAGAGTTTAAAATCTACAACCACACTAACAAAACAAGAGTTTAAGAAATTAACTCAGGACGTTTATTATTGGGCTAATGATACATTCAATATTAATTTACCTAATGAGTGAGGAAAGATTACAGTCAGAGGTTGTTAAGTATATTAAGTTGCAATATCCAAAGGTTAGATTCTGTGCTTCATTAGGTGGAATCTATACTGGACCAAGGCAAGCAGTTAAAGCAAAGAGAACTGGTTATTCAAGAGGATTCCCCGACTTACAAATAACAGAAGCCCGTAAAGGTTATCATGGATTGTTCATTGAAATAAAAACACATAAGGGAAGAGCAACACAGGTTCAAAAGGAATGGATAGAAGACTTAACAGAAAGAGGATATAAAGCAGAGATATGTAAAGGACTTCCAGCAATACTGGAATTAATTGATTGGTATTTTGAAAAGGATAAGTAAGAAACAAAGTTTGGTCAATAGAAAGTTAAAGAAGATATATGAGGAAATATATTCAGAGAGAGGGCATTATTGCACAGGATGCGGAACATCAGATAGTTTAACTCATTCTCATATCATACCAAGAAGTAGAAGATCAGACTTAACAACAGAAAAAAGAAATATAACGTATCATTGTTTAAGTTGTCATAACAAATGGGAAGGGAAACAAAGAGTTGAACTTATGGACTATGAACGTAACATGGAATATATAAAAGAAGTAGATAAAGAATATTACTATTTAATAAAGTGAAACCTAAAGACATAAAGAAAAAGAAGTATAAAGAATATGATTCATTCTATATGCAATTTGGTTTCAAAGAAGACAAAAGAATAAGAAAAAGAATTACAGAAGATTTAAGTTATTGGGATAAAATAATTAAAAATGAAAAAAAGAAAATTAAATTCTAAGAATCCAAGATATTCTAAAAAGAAAGAAAAGGAATGGATTAGGATATTAAAGAAAGAA
>CAACVF010000033.1_pt2 | contig 24859 bp, 42 predicted proteins | sample 2381781 | NCBI WGS metagenome assembly CAACVF01 (sample SAMEA5211967, study PRJEB30684) | marine metagenome | biome: Marine; feature: Epipelagic; material: Water | collected 2015-10-15 | depth 60 m | reverse complement strand
AAGGACAAGGAAGATGATTTCTTATTGTGACAAGATACACATAAGGATTGAAAGTTGCAAGAGTCCCATTTTTCACCACCCTGTCTAATTGGAATTATATGGTCACATATTTTTGCAGGTTCTATTAATCCTCTTTGTTCACATTGAACACATAATGGGTTTGCTTTAATGTATTCTCCTCTCACTCTCCGCCACCTTCTGTTGTTATAAAAGGTTGCATCAGTCCATGCACCAGTCTTTGTTTCAACAATCCACTTCTTATTTTTTTGTTTAGGAAAAATCGGCATCTTCTTTTATTAAGTTATAATATTCATTATCTAATTCTTTTACTATTGACATATTGTTAAAGTAATCTAATAGCATTGTCTTGTCTTTTGATTCCCATATTTGATGACAACCTTTCCTATTACCAAAGGTTAAACAATGATATGTTATATTCTTTTTGTTTGTTGTCAAATCCCTTCTTCTGCTTCTTGGTATTAAATGTGAATGGCTTAATGGTACATCATATCTTCCACAACCTGTGCATTTATGTTCTCTTTCTTCTGCTATCTCTTTATAAACTTTCTTTAGTTCTTTATGGATTCCCTTTTGTTTTTTACTTATAGCTTTCATCAGGTGAATTACTCATTTCTATTATTAACCATTCTAACAATTGAGAATTAGAAACCTTTGCTCCAAGTATTCTTTCAAATCTTTTCTTCTGGTTCTTCCATTCTTTTAATAATTGTTTAGGTAATTTAATTACTAATGTTTCGCTAAATTCTCTATCAATAACATTGCCACATGCAATATCTAATAATTTATCAGTATCTATTTCATATTTTTTATTTGCCATTTCTTTCATTTCTAATTATGTTAGGCATTCCTTTATGTTTTGATTCATATACTTGTTCCATATAAATTCCACAATTGCACAATGCTTCTTTAGTTTCTAATTTATCACCAACAAAAACAATAGTTGTTTTATTTATATATCTTTCTATATTACAATCTTTACATTTGTAAATCATCTTCCTTGTCCTTTATATATTTTCTTATATGCGTTCTGTCCTTTAGACGCATTCTTTGAATGAATACCTTTTCTTTTCTTTCTTTTGTTTAATGAAAATTTAAATCCTTTTTGTTTCATAATGTTTATAAAAAGGTAAGGGCATCTTTCGACACCCTCACACACAAAAACCAAAAATTATGCAGGGATTAACCCAAACATATTTTTAAATATATATATTATATTTATTACTCACAATAGACAATTCACATTTTCTTTCTATACTTTATATATCCTGTAACTGTTTCATGCTTTTCATATCCACAAGAATTGACAAGCCAAGAATAATATTTATTCAATTGTGCTTGGTCGTCTTTAATTCTATTTATATAAACATTATCTAAAAAATCTGGCATGTTGCTTTTTTTAGAACCAAATGTTTCACTGTTTTTATTCCATCTGGCTAATCTTTTTTTAATGTTGAATATATCACATTTTTCAAATCTCATTTGTGAATCTTCTGAATTAGATTCTGTCCAGTATTCAACAAAGTCATTAAGCATCTTTTTATTAAACTCTTTTTCAAAAACAAATACACTATCAATAAATTCTTTTTCTTTTTCTTTTTTATTTTTCTTTTTCTTTTTCTTTTTCTTGTCTATACCCTTTGGATAGTCTATCGATACTGTATCATCAAACTTTAAATGTTCTAACAATATTGGATTCTTAACCTCTGTTAATTCATCTTCTATACATTTAATAACCTTTGGTGATTTACTAGAATTGTATTTTAAAAAGTTTCTTAACAAAATTTCATTTGTTTCATCAGAATATATTATTTTTCCTGCATCTTCAAAGAAAGCTAATAATGTTAAAATAGTATCTTTGTTATATCCAGTTTGATAAACAATTTGCCTTAATGATATTTCATAAATACCGCACTGTTTGACTTTATCATTAGTTAATAAATATAAATAAAAATACTTTTGTTCAGGTGTTAAATCTAAGACCAAAGGGTCATTCCAAAAGGTTGTATGTATGTGTCTATATTTTGCCATTTTTTTTTGGTTTTTTTGTTTTTGTTTTTAAATGTTCCATTATTAACCACAATGATTGTGCATGTATGGTTAAATGCTTTTCAATTCTATTTAAAATAAATAAAATCATAATAAAAATTAAAGTAATTATTATTAATATTAAATTTTCCATAGTTAAAAAGGTAAATCATCTTTTTCATCTTTCTGAAATTCATTTTGTATTTTCATTGCCATTTCTTCAGCATCTTGTTCAATCTTTTCTGACATTTGAAAATTATTTAATGCTTCTTCATTAGAAATTTCTGCTTCAAATTTTTTAGCAGTTAGATTAACAAAGTATTTATCATTCCATTTTCTACCATTTATATAAAAATACATTTCACCTTCTTGACCTTCTTTAAAATTAAAATTTTTAAATTTATCACCTAAAAACTGAAACATAATTTCATTTGGGTATTCTGGGTTATCATTTAAAATAACTTTCTGAATATATAATTTTCCACCTTTAGTTTCTTTTACTTCAGGTTCTAATATTTTTGTAATTTTTCCTTTAATTTTTAACATAACTTTTTTTTTTAATTATTAACTAAATAAACCAATTTGATTTACTTTATTTTCTTTAATATCTAGTAGTGTTTTAAATATTGTTTTTCCTGCTTCATAATCTACTAAATTTCTAGCTACCTTATGTTTACTTTGACTACCATTATATTTAGTAAAATCGTAATCGTGAAAATTAGAAAGTATATTAACTAAATTTTTAGTTCTACTTAAATCAGGGTTTTTTCTTTTAGTCAAAACACTAGGTAGTCTAAAATTAGTCCAATATAAATGCCTACCTCTTTGTTTTCCTGGTATTAAACAATCATAATAAGGTATTACATTTTCTATACAGTATTTACCTTTATAAAAATGTTTTAAAAATATTATTTCTTCGTAAAGCTGCATATCTGGATATTTCATTTTTCTTTTAGTTTTCATAGATAAATTAAATCTACTATGAGTAGGGCAAGGGGGACTTGACCATATAAAATCAAACTCTTTGTAATGGTCTAATAAATATTGATGTGCATTTGCTATAATTACTTTATCATTAGGGAATCTTCCTTGATATAATCTAGCTAATTCTTTATCTAACTCAACCGCAGTAACTTCTATGTCATTTTTAACTTCATTCCATTTATATCTATTTCCACCTAGACAAGCATATAAATTTAAAATTTTCATTTAATATACTTTTCTTTTGTGTTTTTCTAACAAAAATTGTAAATAAGAAACTTCATTTAATAATCTTTCAACTTTTGTTTCTAATTCCAAATCATATTTTGTTTTTTGAATCTTTGAATGGTGTTCATCATGTTCTGTTTCAAAATCCATTTTAAAATGTTCTAATGTGTTTTGATACAATTTTGTATAATGATTTATAATTTTATATTGTTGATGTATCTTTATATATGAATTTATACTATCCATACAACGTCCCATATAGCTTGAAACATCTTCTTTAGTGTAATTATACTCATTTAATAAAATATTGCACACAATCGCCCTTGTATCGGCTACATTTAATTTTGTTGTTGTTGAATAATATTTTCTAATGCTTAATTTGTTAAAATAACAAGCAGTTTCAACTAATCTTTTTAAATTGATTCTTTCCATAATGGACCATGTATAAAATAATAATAATCTTTTGAGTTATATTCAAAATAATCAACAACATTTTCTTTTTCTAAAACCATTTCTTGAATATATTTTTTTATTTCAGTTTTTGTTCCTTTATATAAAAGAACATATTTATTTTTAAAAATTGCCCAAGTAGTAATTTCTTCTCCTGTTGATTTTTTTAATTGTATGTTTTTTTCAAGCATGACACCATTGCCACAATTAGCACAATATCGAACAGAACCACCAAGATATTTTGGAGTATATTTTTCATATATATCAGATTTACAACATCCACTAATCAAATTTTTAATATACTTTGTTTTCATTCAAACATTTTTTTTAAAGCCAATTCATTTAATAAATCTGAATATTTGTCAGTAAATAAATTTAATTCATCTTCATTTAATTCTGTTCCGTCAATATCTAAACCATAAGAAAAATAAGCATCACAAAATTCAGGATAATCCCATAAAAAAACACCATCAATTTGTAATGTTTCTGTATCAATAATTTTATCTCCTAATATATACAATGACTTCATCTTGAATATTCGTAAATTCTTAAAGCAACATCTAACTTGTAATAGTTAGTAAAATCTTCCCAGTCATAAAAAATATCAATAACTAACATATCACAAACATCTACCATTATTAATTTTTTATTATCATCATCTTTTGCAAAAATAACTTGTGTTATTAAACCTTCTGATTTATTTTCTTTTGTTATTATCCTATATATAGGAACATTTTTTAAATGTGAATTTTCCATAATTATTTTTTTTGTATTTCGTTTACTTCATCTTCACCATAAACACCTAATTCATAAAATCCTGTTAGTTTTAGAACACACCTGCTCATGGCTCTTTTTTCTGCCATTGCAATTGGATATTGATTTCGTGTGTTTTGTGGTGATGATTCGCCATATGTTTCTATAAACTTATTTTTTGTATGTCCTATTGCTTTTATAACTACATATTTATTATCATCAGAAACTTTTTCTAATAAATAATTTATTTCTATTTTTGCTAATGCTTGTATTTTATCAATTCCAGACCTTGTAATAATTGTAAATCCTAATGGTGATTTAAAAATATCTTCTGGAGTTAAATTATACTTTTTATATAATTCTTTTAATAATTCTTTATTTTTCATTTAAATAATATTTTGCAAGAGTAACTGTATTTCCAAATCTATTTCTTTTTATAAAAGGCAAACTTTCAATGTTAAAACCTTCTTTTCTTAAATTATATATAATGCCACTCAATCTTGTTGCACCATATTCTGAAATTGCTTCTAAACTTGTAATTGTTTCAAATTTTTTTAGATGATTTAAAACCGCTTCTTTTTGATTTTTAGGATTCATGGGTTAATTGGTTTTTAATGTTTAATAATTTTTGAAAACTTAATTCGTTTAATTCTTTTGCGTAAAAGTATAAACTTCTTGCATCTAATTTTGTTTGATTAATTATTTGCAATATTAAAAAATCTTTTTGTTTCATAATTTTTAGTTTTTGTTTTTGTAAAATTCTAAATAATAATTCAATGTTAAACATTTTTGTTTTCTAACTTATTAACAAAGTTTTAAACAAAAAAAAGGGGAACTTAATCCCCTTAATTTTTTTATTTATAATCTACTAAAGTACCTTAACAATATTTCTTTTTTAGCTTTTTTGTCTTTAATGTGCTTGAGTTTATTTAATTTTTTTTCTAGGTTTTGCAATAGTTTTTTTGCTTCCATAATTTTTAGTTTTTATTATTATAACAAATATAATACTTTTTTGTTTATAAACAATTAATGAACTATTTTATCCCACATTCCACCTTTTTTAAGTATCATTGGAATCAATTTTGGTTGACCATTAATAATAATTCCACATCCTAGAATTACCCTTTGACTATTTACTTTATTATATGCAAATGCCATTGATTTATCATCTATTAAACAACCTACCATCATTGACCAATTTAAACTTAAAGGCGAACTTGTATAATTAATTTCATAATTTGTGTGATAATGACCCTGAATAACGCACATTCCCATTTCTTTTGCTAAAGCTAAACCATTCTTTTTTAATCCATGTGTCATAAATAACCATTGACCATTTGCCATTTGATATTTATAATCAATGTGCCATTTCCAACCTTTTCCAACTTCTAAAACTTTATTGTAACTTTTAAGCATGTGTCTTGGAATGCCATGTGCTTTCCCTCTACGATATAACATAGAACCATGATTTGAATGAACTAAATCCATTTTTGGAAATAGTTTATATATTTTTTTGATAACTTTTTTTGCTTTGACCAATTCTGCATAAGCATTATCTAATTCAGGGTCTGTGTCATGGAAAGACAAAGCATGAAAATCAACCTCATCACCAATTCCAAGAATTTTTGTAGGTTGATATTTATATTTAATAGCTTCTAAAAAATCAACCGCTTCAGGGTGATTATATGGTGCATGAAGGTCTGAAATAACCAATATAACTTCATCACCTTTGTTTCTTCTATATTGTTTTAAATATTCATGCTCTACTTCATTAACTCTAGGTCTAATTTTTTTTCTTCTCATTATTAGGTTTTTTAAATTTTTCAATTCCCCTAGAACCAAAATAAAATCCAATAATTGTTACAAGTGTCATTTCCAAAAGACCAACAAAACTTTCTTTTACATTAAAATCAATATAACCTGCATCAATAAAAATTAAAACAACTGTGCAAACTATTAAAAAAATTAATGTCATTGGTCTAACATTTTTGCTTAACCAACTATCCGACATCATATCATTTGTATGTCTTTTTGTTATTTCTTCTTGTGCTTTTGATTCTGCATCTAACAAAACTTGTTTTAATTTAATTTTTAATTCTTTGCGTTCTTCAACTGTTGTTGTTAAGTTATCAACCAAGTTGTTAACAGAATCTAAATTAACTTTATTAAATATTTTTCCTAACATATTATTTTATTTTTTTATTTATCCAATCAGATATTTGTGTTGCAACATACATTCCAAATGAAAAACAACTTAACATTGCTATAATAAATGCTATTGTATAAATTCCCGTTTCCATTATATTATATTTTTACTTTCAATTAATGTATATGTGAAATTGTTTCCCCAAACTTCTTTGGCTTTATAACATACTTCTATAAACTCATGCCAATCATCATTGTTTGCTATTACTTGACAACCTGCTGACCATTTATCAACTTGTGTTGATGTTTTCCCTGCTCTTGCGGTTGCTCTGTGTATGTTTATACCAAAATGACCTGTTTGTGTATTATCATTATTAAAATCATAGCAATCATCTTTGTTTGCATCACGATATACTGTAACAGGATTTTCCCCCCTTTGAGATAGACAATCATAAATCCCTCTGTGTTTAGCTATTTTATATGCACTTCTATATTGACCTTCTTTTAAAATAGCACATCCAGATTTCATCATATTGTTATCCATCCAATATCTTCCTGAATCTGTGGTGCAATTAAAACAATGAAATTTCCATTCACCATCTACTTTGTACGATAATGTTATTTGGTCATCAAACTTGTTTGTTATTTCATCACCTGTATCAGAATTTCTAATTCCTACAATGTTTAAATTCCAATCACCATTTTGAAACCATTTATATCCTTTGTCTTTTACCGCATTTTCTATTTGTTCTTTTGTTAATTTCATTAATTAAATTTGCTAATTATTATACTATCTATTTTTGATTGAACTTCATTTTTTTTAGTTGTTAATTGAAATAAAAGATTGCCATTAAACCTGCAAACCTCTTGCCCTTTGTGAATCAATATTAGAGTTGGCAATACATCAACTTGAAATCTATCTTTTAATTTTTTATTTGCTACAATACAAATTCTGTTTGCATTGCATTGGTTCAAATCCTTTAAAAAATTACATTGATTTTTTTTGTTCCATTCCGCCCAAAATTCAAAAACAAATACATCATTTTTTTTGATATAATTATCAAACTCATTTTCATTAATAAAATTTTGTGCTTGTAGTTGTATTGCCAACAATACTAATATATATTTCAGAAATTTCATTTTAATTCGTAAACTCTTTCTTCTATTTTATCAACTGTGCTTTCCATTTTGCCTAGTTTTTCAGCATTTGCAATGACAGTTTTTGTAATTAATTGCAATTTTAAATCTAGTTCTGACCTGCTAATTTCAGATTCAGGTAATCTTTTTGCAACTTCTATTTCATTACTTAAAACATAATACTGACCAACAAAACTACTTGTTAAAACAACAATTGTTATTATTGATTTAAGTGATAGTGTAAATTTTGATGATTCTGAAACTTCCATGACTTTACTTTTTACAAGATTTATCTGCTAATCCTTGACCGATTATAAGAGCCACACAAACAATTACAAGTGTATTCATTTTTGTTTCACTTATTCCCATATCTTCAGAGAACATTATTAAAAGCATAGTTAAAAAACCATACCAAAATTTTCTTGAATTTATTATTTTGTTTATTACTTCTTTCATATTTATTTAATTTTAAAGTTAATTTTTCCTTTTTCTATATATAGACCTTTACGTCTATGAATTTCTTTACCTTCTATATTATATATTTTATTTTTGTTTTTAGATTTGTTTAATATTTCTATAATACCAATATTTCCACATGGCAATCCTGTTTCACAATCAATATATTCTATATTAACAATTGAATCAATAGTATTTATATAAATTGTATCTGTAATAAAAACCTCAACATAAACAGTATCACAATCAACATTATATAAATTACAATCTTCAATTGTTGTTGGTGTTGTTTCGTTTTCATCTGAATTATCAATGCAATCACTCCAACCATCATTAAGATAATATAAATCATTAAGACCATTAGGAACACAACCAAGAGGACTATATTGTGTCCAATTGCTTTCATCATCTCCACAATAAAAACCATTCTGTTCCACACATAATTCACAATTTGTTTGACTAATTCCATAACAAAAAATTAATAATAATAATATAAATTTTTTCATATTTTAAAATATTAAATAATTAAATCCAAATTGAAGATTGAATATATCTTTTTCCCAAATTCTTTGAATATTATTTTCTATAAAAACACCAAAGTTTTTTTTGTTTCCTATTCTGTAACCTAAAACAAAACCACCATCAAATTCAAATGATGAATCATTGTATTCAAAAGAATATTTATCTAACCCATAATGATATGGTAACGCATTAAACCAAGCATGAATCCAAAAATCAGATTTATATTTATAATAAGATATTCCCATAACTAATGACAATTCTTTTACTTCATTTAGTTTTGATAATTCTTGTTCATTAAATTCAGTTATTGCACTACCAAAATAATGTTTAAAAAATTCATCATTGCTAGTTGCAAGTAATTCACCATCTTTAAACCAATGCCATCTACCATTAACAAATTGATTACTATATCCAAAATCTGATGCTAAATTTAAAAATGATGTTTCACCACTAACCCAAAAATCTTCAATAGGGTTTATATGGTAAACAGGGTGCAACCTAGAACACAAACCAAAACTAAAATCAAAAAAATTTTTATTTATTCTATATCTTAAATCAATTGAACTATATTTTAAATCTACTCTTTCATTATCTCTATATTCAATTTTTGAAACAAAATTATTTGTTAAATATCTAACCCAGTATTTTTGAGAATTAAATTTTTCACCTTGATTTCGTATAAAAGAATAATTGAACAAATATTCCCATCCATTGTTGTTGTTACCTATTGTAGTAAAATCTGAAACTGATTCTTCATTTCCATAATACCATGTTTTTAATTTTTGTTCATAATCCATTCTGGCTACTTTTCGCCAACCAAAATTTATTTGAAAGTCATATGGATTTATTTGCGTTGTTTCTTCGTAACCTTTTGAAATTGCAATAAAATTTTGTTCTTCAATCATTGAACTTTGCATGTTCATAGTGGCATAAAAAGTTGAATATTTAAAAAAATTATTTTGTGAACTACAAATTAAACAACCTAAAAAAAACACCATTGTTAACAGAGGTACTTTCACAAACTTTAATTTTGAATAGTAACATAGCCCAGAAACAATAAAATCGATTAAACGCAAGATTTTGCCCCTTAAATAAGTTTTTGAATTTTCCAAATATTTTTTATTTTTTTTCATTTTACGCACTGTCAATTCTATATGTTAAATAAACATTTAAACTATAATCAGAACTTTCAAAATCACCACTTGCAAATAAATTTATTCCTAAATCTTTAACACTAGCAGTTTCAAAAATACATTCGCTTATTCCTCTCATATTCCATGTGGAGTTACTTCTCATTCTATGATTAAAACCACTTATAGAATCCCAATAATTTCTCGGTGCGCCACTTGTTCCATGAGCGCAATATAAAGTTCTATTATTATCTTCTGCATCATTTACATGTCCACCAACAATAATTAATAAATTTATTGGTATCATTACCATCCCTGCCACACCTGCAACTAATTGAATTGGTGTTGTTCCTAGTGATTGATAAGCTGCATTTAAAATTGTTGTTTTATAAGTTATTGTCCCACCTCTTATAAAATAATTTAAAAAAGATTGTTTGAACAAAATAAAAGAACCTGAAGGTGCATATAAAGTTACAGATGATACTGATATATAATTGTCTGTTGTTTTTACATCATTATCGGTTGTTACTTCAGATGATGCACCTGTTACTGGATTTACAATTAATAATTTATCATTTCTTTTAATAGTTTCATAACCAGTTGCAACAATTCCAATTGATGTTACTGTTCCTGTTATATCTGCTGATGTTGTTGTAATTGATAATCGTTGTTGTAATTGTTTTAAACCTAATTTAGTAACATTGAAATTATGTTGATTATACATAAATTCTTGTTGTTTTTTTATTTCGGATTGGCTTTTATTAACAATTTTACCGCCCTGCATATTAAATTTCCCTCCTTTCATATTAAAAATTTGGTGATACTATTATATTTGGATTTTCTAAAAACATGTCTCTATTTATATTAAAATAACTATCATTTGTTATGTTAGTTGTTGTACTACTTGAAAATTGTTCAACCACCATTTTCCATGAATCAGTGGCAGCAGTATATGTTCCACCAACAGGAAAAAACCCTTGCACATCTGCACTTTCTCCACTATTTAATTTCATGTCAATTTTTAAAACATTAACAAAAGTTATGGTTGTTGCAGGATTACTATTTTCAAATGATATATTATATTTATAAGATGGAGTTGCTCTTTTTTTACTTATTTCTCTTGACAATACTTGATTTAATGGCAAAAATGTTCCGTCTTGTTGGGTTCTCCATCTTCTGTTATTTTGTTGTGCTTGATTTGGTGGTGTTGTTGTTGGATTTGATGCTGCAGGTGCAACAATTTTTAAACCACCAAGATAAATTGTTGGTGAACCAGTTGGAACATCAGATACACCAACATTGCTAACCGCATATGGTGGGGGGTCGCCAATAAATAAATCAGGTGAAATTTGCATTTCTGCTGAAGCATCAGTGTTTCCATTAGTTGACAATCCTATTTCAGTTGAAAAATAATCACCCATTTCAGAACCATCTAAAACAGATGAAATAGTAAAATTATTTATCTGATAATTCATATTAATTATATTAACACCATTTCCAACAGTATTTGTAAATGAAGAACCTAAATTAAAAGAATCTTCAAAATCAATTAATGTAAATTCACATCTTTTTAAAGTTGAAACTGAAACACCATCTAAAGTTGTTGGGATTGCTTCACTAACAAAAGTGAAAGGAATTGTTAAAGTTGTTGGTGTGACTTGTGAAAAAACACAATCTGCAACTGTTATAACACAGTTTCCTGTTGTATCATCCCATGTTGACATTCCATTTCCTGCATTTCCAAAATCACCAACTAAAATTAAATTTTTTTCATTATCTCCTAGATTTGTTCCTGCCTGTTGTGAATCATACCAATCTTCTGCATTTTTATCTGATGTTATAAATCTTATAAATAATTTAACTTTGAAATCAAATGTCATTGGTGTCCCATCAACTGTTTGCAAATTATTTAAAAAAGTTCCTAGTGTTGTAGTTGTGTCTAATGCTAATAAATAATTTAATGTTAATTCACCTTTTACCATAATTGAATCCTGTCCTGATGTTACAGGAAAAAACAAACCCTGATTATTTGGTCCGCCATTTGTATAGCTCATGCCTTCAGGAAAAATAGGTGATGTCAAATTATTATTAGTGACTGATGTTCCATTTACAAATGATTGGTTTCCTGATGTTGCTGAAATTCTAACTGATTGAAAATTATTATATTGATTATTAGCAGAATTTGCAGTATTCCATGTATAAGTAAATAAATCATGATTATAAACATTTTTAACCCTTCCTAAAGGTGCAACATAAGAAATTTTGTTTCCTGCAAACTTTGGATGGTCTGCATCATCAATAGTTTTTGTCAATGTAGGGGTATAATTTATTGACGTATCAGGCACACTATATTCTGCATAAGTTAATGCAGTATTTGCAGAATCATATGCTTGATTTTGAAAAACTCTAGATGTATCTAATATTGAAGAACTAGATTCAAAATACATTATATATCTTGAAAATAACCACCATGTACAACCACCACTTTCATTCCAGATAGAACTTAAAAAGAATTGACAATTCCACAAAGTACATATTTGTTCTAAAATTTCATAGTATGTGCAATATTTTCCGTCATTTTTTATGAAAGCTGCTTCATTTATCATACACAATTTCATTGGGTTATATGTATTTTGCCAAGCTGAATCAGTAATTGAACCCATGTTTTCATGGTATCTGTCAGGAGTATTTTTAATTGTAATTACACTTGTACCACTTGTATTTGGAAACAATGTTGAATAATATGTTGTTTGTTCAATTGCTTTTTGAAAATAATATAAAACAGTTAAATTTGTTGCACCTGTATCTGGTACATATAATTTTTGTTTCATTTTAGCAATTCCATCTGTTGCTTTTATTCTTATTTGAACTGGATATGGTGCATCTTCTATTTCTACTGTGTCATCTATAATGTCACCTGCCCAAAAATTACGAAATACTGAACCTGTATGTTGTTCAACAATAACAAACATTTTATTTTCATTATTGGAAAGTAAATCAGCATATATGTTTCCTGTGGTTGGGTCGCCTGATGATGTTGGTGCTTCAGTTATTACAAAATCAAATTGCAATGATGATGCTTTTACACATTCATAAACAGAATCTGTTTCTCCTTCATAAGTTAATTGAAATCCATCAGGTCCTGCAACAAATGGAATAGTTGTTCCAGAATAATCTACATGATATAAATTCATTCTATATCTAGAACCATTATTACTATAAAACTCACATTGATATTTAATACCTGCCATTTATGATAATCTATTAACTGTGTTTGTTTGTCTTGTGTTAGATAAAAATATTGAACTTCCATCTATATAACCATTTACTGTCATGTTATTATTTCCCTGACCACTACCAAATAAATTTGTTCCTGCAACAATGCTATCACTTGGATTTAATGAGAATGTGCCTTCTGGTCCTGTAATAAATCTTCCTGCACTTGGTCCAAAAGCTATATCATTTGCGGATGTTATTCCTGTTACTTTTCCTGCTATTGCCATTGCAGATTCAACACCTGGAAATGCTTCAAAAATTGCTTTTAAAATCGCTGCTTGAACAATTGCAGCAATTATTTGCTTTAACATTTGTTTAAACAAACTTATCATAGCTTCGCCAAAATTTTCTCCTTCTACAATTGCATTTGCAAAAGCATTTCCAATTCCACTTGAAATATTTTCAGCTACACTAACCGCTAATTCTGATGCTTTTTCAAAAACACTTTCAAAAGTTGTGTCAACTTCCATTAAACTTTCTTGCACTTGACCAAATGCTAAATCATAAACATCAACAAAATTTGAATCTAAATACGCACCTAAAGCACCCAAATCAGGTTCTAATAAATCTACTTGTGGCACTCCATCAGGTGTTGGTGTTGTTGGGGATGTTGAGGATGTTGGGGATGTTGAGGATGTTGGTGAAAAAACTGTTGGACTTAATAATTGTGATTGAGCATTTGAATATTGTGTAATTAATTCTGTTAGTTTTCTTAATTCTTTTTCTAATTTTTCTTTTTTTAATTTTCTTGCTGCCCTTTGAATACCTGTTCCCCATTCATCCGCACCTGCACCCCCTTTATTTAATAATTGATTTATTCTAAATAGTTCAGATGCAACTTTTTCAACTTCTGAATGTGCAGCTTTTTGCATTGCAACTTTCATTAATTCATCTCTTTCTAAAGCTAATAATTTAGTATGGTCTAAAAGATGAACATTAGATAAATTTAATTCACCATTATATGAATTTACACTTTTATTTAAATCATCAATTGCTTTTATTCTTTGGTTTAATTCATACCTTTCATCTTTTGCAATACTAACTAAATCATTATATTTAATCAGTTGAGTTTCGACTTCTTCATTTGCTTTTTTAGTAGCATCTTTAACCCCAATATTAGCAAATTTTAATTCATTCATAATTGCAACCACACCTGCTATCGCACCACCAAATGCAATTATATATGGATTAGTAGACAAAAATTTTAATGCTTTTCCTATTTTACCAATTCCACCTGCAACCATTCCAATCCCAATCATTAATGGTCCTGTGGCTGCAAAACCTGCTGCTAATGTTGCAATAGTTTTTTGTGTGTTAGGTCCTAAATCTTTAAATTTTTGTGCTAGAGTAGTTACAAATTGAATAACTTTATTTGCAACAGGAAGAAGGGCAACCCCTAAATCCATCATTGCTAACTTAAATTCATTAAATGCTTTTTGTAATTTAAAACCAACTGTTTCTTCAACAATTTTAAATCCATCATTTACAAAACCTGTTGATTTTTTTAAGTCATCTAAAATATCTATATACTCCCCTGTTTGATTCCCCAGAACATTTAAAACACCTTTTAAAGATTGTGATTTACTAAAAAATTCTGATAATTCAATATTTTCTTCTGCAAATCTATCTTTTAAATGAATCAAAGTTTTTTGCAAACCCTGTTCACCTAACATTTCTTTTAACGACTCATAAGTCATGTTAATTCCTGCTAATGCTTTTTCCCCTTTATCTGTTTGTTTTGTAAAAGCCATCATCACACCAGAAATCCCAACTGTTGCAGATGTGGCATCTCCTGTGGTTCTTGTGTAAGTAGAAATAAACGCACCTAGTTCTTCAAATGATATTCCTAAAGTGGCTGCAAATCCTGCTTCTTTTCCAAGTACTTTTGCTAGTTCAGATGATTCAAACATACCTGTTTTCACCATTTTTCCAAATACATCTAAAGCATCAGATGATGACAATACATCTTGACCATAAGCATTTTGTGCTGCACCTGCAACTTTTGCTAAATCTGTTTGTTCACCCAATCCAATTGCAACACCCTTTGAAACTGCTTCTAAAGTTTCCATTGCATTTGCACCCTTTAAACCTGCTGATGTTAAAAAGAATAAACCATCTGCTAAATCTTTTGGTGCTTGTGCAGTTGTTCCTGATAATTCTAAAACAGATTCTTTAAATTCATTTACTTCAGATTCACTAGCACCAACAAGAGTTCTAATTTTTGTTAATGAGGTGTCAAAATCAGAAGCCATTTTTACCGCTGCACCACCTGCTAAAGCAAAAGGAACACTAAAATTTCTGGTAATTGAACGTCCTAGTTTTTGAGTTTGACGACCAAATTTGGTCATGCTTTTTGACATTTTGTCTAGACCACTTTGAAACCCTTTAGTGTCCGCTTTAAAAAATATAGATACATGTTTGGCTAAACTCATTTTTTATTTTTTGACTTGTGAATTATATAATCAATTTTATCTCTTTCGTTTTTTTGAGATTCTTTTTTTTCCCAATCAAACTTTATTAGTTTTTGTAAACTAATTTGTTCACTTCGTTTTCTTTGACTATTAATTAAACAAACTGTTTGGAATCTCATTCGTTCCCATTCTTGACGTTCTTGTTGGTCTATTAATGTAAAAAATCCATCACACTTTAACTGAAAAGATTTTGGTGTCATATCCCAAAAATCATTTTCTTTCATATTAAGTTTCCCCAATGCTATTTCAAGTAAGGATTCGAAGGTTTGGGGGGCATTTATTTTACCCCCTTCGCCTTTTTTTCCTCTTTCCCTTTGCTCATTGATTTAGTAAATAAATCCATTGTTTCTACCAAAGCATTTTGGTCATCATCTAACCAATCTGCAACATCATCTGTTGTATAATTAAATGCAACTTTTGATTTTCTTGCACCATGTTTTAAAGCACAATAAACCATTGATATTGCAGTTGATATTGGCATATCATTTCCCATTTTACTAATATCGTTTAGTGTCATGTTACATAAATCACACCATTCAGATAATGTAGCAAAGCCAAAGTGAACAGGTCGCATTTGACCACCAATAGCCAGTTTGTTTAATTCTTTTGTCATACTATATAATTTTTGTTCAATATAGTATTAAAAACAAAGCTAAACAATACTGCTAGTTTGCAGCAATAGTTAATGCCCCTGAACCCTGTAAACTTATAGAATAAGTCGCAGCATCTTCATTTGGTGCATTTAAAGAACAACTTGTGATATATGCTTTTCCTGTATATTTATAATCACCTGTTGTGTCTGATGCTTCATTAAATTCAACATCAACTAATGTTCTTGCATTTAAAGCAGTCATTATATTATCTGGTGCAACTGTTTCATCTGTTGTGTAAAATGCTTCACAATCCATTGTGAATCCTGTTGCTGCAGGTAAATATGCTTTTCTGTGTGCCGAATCTTTGTTAGTTGTTTCAAAAGTATCTAGTGTAAAATTCACTGAACAACTTGTTGAAGCACCTAATAAAACTGGAGAGCCACCACCTGATGTGTCTATTGATAGAACTAAACTTGTTCCATTAAAAATTCCTGTTGTTGCCATTTTTTTCTTTTTTAATTAATTAATCTTCAAAATTTGTTTTTTCAACCTTTGGTTTTTGTTTTTTTTTTGTTTTTGCTAATCCATGTTCATCTTCAATCCAACCTTGATTTAAAAGTTTTATATATGATTCTTTTTTTACAGGACCATATTTATCACCTTTTTTTCTGTTGTCAATAGTTCGGTCTTTAATAAATGTTACAATGTAAGTTTTCATAAGTTATGTTTATTTAGTAAATAATCTTTTATTCTGTTATATTGACCACCGCCAAAAGTTAATTTTTTATCAAACATTACACAATCAAATAAATCAAATGTTCCTAAACCACCAGAGGTTATTCCAAACATTTTAAATCTGTAAGTTCCTGCACCTGATGCAGAATAAGGGTTGTAAGTTGTTTTTGATTGATATAAAACATCACCTAAAGGGTCAATAATTTGGTATTCTCCAGATTCATCACCAGTTTTACCCCAAGAATAAGCAATGTAAGTTTTGTTTTCAAAAGAAGGAACACTTGTTCCGCCTAAATTTAATGCTAATTGACCACCTATTTGGATAAAAACATAATTAGTTGCTTCAATATCTACCATTCTTAATGATGATGAACTAACACCACCACTAATTGCAGGGGCAAAATTTGGAAAAATTGTTGTATTATTAACCGCATTTTTTTTCAATACCATAAAAATAGTGCAACCATTTGTAAAATTAATTCCATCTGTTGTTGCAACTTCTAATCTTGCTTGTGGGTCTGTTCCTGATTCTTGGTCAAATCTTAATGCACCATCTGTTCTATATGTTGGCTTTGCGGATGCACCTGATTCTGAACCCTGTGTTAAATTTAAACTTGAATCTCCTGCACCACTATAAGCCAAAGCAATTGCATTTCCATCGCTAGTTGGTAATGTTCTGACTGTTGCATTAGTACTTAATAAACCTTGTATTGTGCCACCATACCAAGCAAACGCACCCATAGATGAAGGATTGTTTAAAAATCTAACATCAAATTCAATATACTTTTCAAACACTCTTAATTTTTCATCAAACAAATCAAAACTATTATCAAAAAACACTTCTTGAATCCAATAACCTTCAACAATTGAACATCCCCCAGTTTGTGGAACTCCTGAAATTCCAGTTTCAGGAATTGCAAAATCAGTAACATCTTTATATTTTTCTAAAGTAGAAATCACAATATCAGCTATATTTTGAACTGATGAATAAGTTTTTCCATGAACACCAATAACAATGTGTGCTTCAGTTTTTTTATGCCTTCTGTCTTTTACATAAATAGGGTCTTGTGAATTTATTTCGTACATCAATGCAGGGTAATCAACATTCTGTGGAATGACCGAAGGAAATATTCTAGTTGATGTTTCTGCAATCAAATCAGCATCACTAGATAATATTTTATATATAGCTTTTGATAAACTCATTTCCAATTTTTTTCTAATACATCCCTAACTAATTTGTCAACAATTCTTTTTGTTGCTTCATCTTTTTTTGAATTAAATGCAGGTGTGATAAAATCTTTTCCTTTTGTTTTTTTGCTACCTCTTGTTTTATGTCCTTTTACAACCCAACCAATATAATATCCATCATTTTTTATTTTTTTTGCAAAACCATATCTAGTTTTTTTTTGAACTTTTGCACCAACTGTTACTGATGTTGGACCAATTCCGTCCATTCCTGATTTTCCTGTTATTGTAGAAATAGAATCTCTTAAATTTCCTGTTTTAACTGGAGTTCCTGTTTTCATTGCTTTTCGTACAGGAACCGCACCATATCTTAATGCTTTCAATAATGTTCTTCTTTTTTTAGCATCTTGCATACTGTCTTTCATTATTCTTTTTACTTTCTCTAAACCTTCAATGTCAATTGAACCCCCAATTCCTGCACCGCCAGATTTATTTGATGTGTACTTTGCCATATTAATCTAATCTTCCGTCATCTTTAAATGAACAATTAAACACTATTCCTTTTCCCCTTCCATTGTATTCTGTGCTTTCTAATTCCCAATATTTACTTAAATAGTAAATTTGAAATTTTCTTTGCGGTGAAATACTTGCAGAATCTAATTGCAAATCAGAATCCCAACGAACTAAAAAAGCAACTTTTAAAGTTCCTGTCACTGTATCATCTTCCACTTTTTCTGTTCCTTTATGTGGAACTATTTTAGACCAAACACTTTTTAATGTTGACCTACTATTTGAATAACCACCATAAGAATCTTGCGTTCTTGTCAATTGATAGATAGTTATATAAGTATCTAATTCACCTGCTTTTAATAAACCTTCTTTCATTAGTATTCAAAAATTCTATAAGGTTCTAATAAAAATTCAGATGTTGTTGGCATTCTTTTTACTGTATCTTCTCTCTTTTCATATAAACTTCCAATAATTAATAAAACCGCTTGTTTAATCGTTTCTGGAACGTCTGATGCACTTGAACCATAACCATTAACAAAAGTTATTTTAATTGCATCTGCTCTAGCATATAAACTAGGAAAATTTTTTCCATCCGCAACTTCTATAAAACCTTTTTGATTTTCAGGTTTTACAACATTATAATTTGAAGATGCCCAAGTTTGTAAAGAATTATCAGAATCATAATATTTTATGTGACTAACTGAACTTATTGGTGCTTTAGGTAAAAGAATTTGTGCCAAACCTGTATATGGCGAATAATAACCACCAACAGGATATGTATATGATTTTAACAAATTAGATGTTGTTCCTAAAGTTGCATTTGAAACAAACACATCATTCCATGCTTCCATTGTCATTTCATAAGTTGATTCTGTAAATGAACCACCACAATATTTTTCCGCATAATATTGTGCAACTTTTATTAATGTTGCTATATAAGTATCTTCAGCAGAATGTGTAACTCTTAAATGTGTTTTAGCTTCTGCAGTTGTTAAAATTTCTGTTCCTGTTGTTGTTTTGGTTAGTCTAGCCATTATCTTTTTTTGTATTAAAAAATAAAAAGGAAGGGCAAAAACCCTTCCCCCTTATTCAAATAAAATAGTATTAATTATGCGTTAGCAATCTTAATAAATGCAGTGTCATTTTGAACCGCATTTCCATCAACAAGTGATGTAACAACCATTCTTCCTTCTCCTGTTCCTGCGTTTGTGTATGGGTCAAATAAAATATCTAAACCTCCAAACTGTGCAATGTGAACTTTTGAAAAATCACCAAGCATGTAGTTAGTTCCTGTTCCTGCAACACCACCAACATTTTTTGATGTGAAAGCAAAATAACCTGCTAACATTTTGTCTGCATTATCCCATACTGGAGAAACATTAGAAACTTGTGCTAAAGTTTTAACTTCTGCTAAAGCACCACCATCTAATAACCATGCCATTCTTGCACCTTGTAAATTAACACCATTAGTAATTAATTCAGATTCCATTGCTAAAATTTCTGCAATTACTGGTGCAGCTCCTGCGACTGTTTGAGTCGCTGCATCTAAAAAGATAGATTCAGGACCATTTGCAATATCTGCATCACCTAATAAAGCCAATTCTAAAGTAGATGCAACAGAACGAGCCATGTTACCTCTCAATGCTGCTTCAAGACCTGCGTTTTGTGTCATTGCTTCAGTAGATACATTAACGATTGAAATACATTTTTTTGGTGATAATGTAAGTGATGATGATGTTCCATTTGCAGCAGGTGCAGTTCCACCAGTTTCTGCAACGAACCCTGAATTGATTGCAGAAAAAACTGGAAACTTCATGTTGTTCACTCCTGAATAAAAATTAGCACCTGCACTTGCAAGAACTAAATTCGATTCTAATTGGTCAGTCCATGACATAACTTCAGTTGCATTTGAAGGTGATGTTGCAACCGCAGCTCTAGTTAAAATTGATGAAGGAATTGCAACACCTTTAAATGATTGACCTGTGTATCTAGCTTCATTTCTAGCTTCTTGGTCCATCTCTTTTACAAGTCCTTCCATTCGTCCTGAATATGCTTGTTTCATAGCATCTTGAAAGGAATAATCTCTTATTTCTTTAGATTCTTTTGTTGAAACTGTACTTGTAGATTTAGATGCAATACTTGCATTCAATTTCTCCATTCTTTCTGACCTTTCAATTTTTTTATCTAGGTCTTTAATTGTAGAATCAAACGCATCAAATTCGTTTGTTTCTTCTTCTGTTAAGTCGCGCTTTTCTTCTTTCGCCTGACTCACAAGAGTTTCCATATTTTCAATAATGGTTGCTCTTTCTTGTTTAAAATTTAAACTATCCATTTTTTTTATTGTTTTTAATTATTTTTAATTTTAATTCCATCAGGTTTCGTTTGTGCAAATCCTGTTCTATTTTTTGATTTTCGTGTTTTTGTTTTTGTAAATTTAAATTTCTTTGTGCTACACTTGAAACTTGTGCGGTCGCTTGAGGGTAAGCAGGAATTGTAACAGGCGAAACATCAATTAATCTTGCAACTTTTTCAATTGTTCTAATGTGTTCACCATCTTTTCTTTCCCATGAATCTTCTTCAACTATAAATCCAAATGATGACTGTGAGATGTTTCCTGCCCTTAAATTAATCAATAAATCATTTCCATATGATAAACCTTCAGGAACATCAAAAGAGTATCTTAAACCTTTTGAATCAACACTTAAAGTCAATGAATTATTATCGGTTCTAGCTAAAGGGTAATTCATGTCATGATTTATTAAAGCTACAACAGAATCTTCCATAACATCATCAAATGCTCTTTCTGAAATTAATTCTCTAAAGCCACCTAGATTTTCTGATAATGAATTAAAAACAGAAGCATAACCAACAACCCTTCTTTCATTATCTTGGTCTAATCTCATTTCAGTTGTAATAAAAGTTCTTCTTTCAAATCCTTCTTCTTTAGTTAAACTTCTATACATATCTTCATCATGGTCGCCTTTTGCAACTTCTTCTTCTTCAATTACTTCTTCAACCATTTCTTCATCTTCTTCATATTCTTCATCTTTTAAATAATGAATAACATAATGTGTTTCCGTTTCTTCAATTTTATCAATGTGCCTTTTATCTATTTTTTTCATATCAATATTTTTTTCTTCTTTTTCTATTTTTTCTAATTTTCTTTTTGACCATGTTCTCATGCTTTCACCACCCCACAATAAATAACTTATTGTTCCACATGCTTCATCATCAGAAGGATTGTAATATTCTTTTGCTCTAGACAAATAAGAATAAACTCTTTTTAAAACTGACAATGAAAATCCTCTTTTTGCAACTATATCTTTTGCACGATTTTTTCCAATCAAAGTTGCACATTTATTTCCTTGTTCTTTATTAAGTTTTATTCCACGTTTTGCGTTATTAACCGCAGATTGTGGATAGTCACTATACGTTTCCGCCATCTTCTGTATTTCTTTTTTGTCCTGCTTCACCTAAATTTAAAGGAACATAATGTTCATCTAAACCCTTCACTCTATTTAAATCTTCAAATTCTCTTATTTCGTTTGCAGATAAAACCCCTATTTCAAACAATCGTCTATAATAATCACCTCTCGAATCTACATCTGCTCTTAATAATTCTGAAACTCTAAACTTGACAAAAGAAGTTTTTTGTTCATTTACAGAAAATATTTTTCTGTTAAATTCCTGTTCAATATTAACTAAATATGGCATCAACGTATAAGTAACAAATTCAATTGATTGTTGTTCAATGTTGTTGTTTGTACTTCGTTCCAAATCCATTATCATATGTGGTTGAACTCTAAATATTCTGGCTATTTCTGAAATTGTGAATGACCTATTTTTAACAAATTCTGCATCTACTAATGGAACAGAAATTGGTTTGTAATTTACCCCACCTTCCAGAACCGCAGTTTGATGTGATTTATAAACACCACCGAAACGATTGTTCCATGATGTTCTTAATCTTTGTGCAGATTCTTCTGTTAGTTTTCCATCAGTTTGCAAAACTCCTGAAAGTATTGCACCATTTTCAAAAAACTTTGCACCAAATTTTTGTGTTGCTAATCCTAATCCTAGTGCTTCCCTACATGCAGTAATTGGTGACTTTCCTTTTACTCCATCAAAAGATAATCCAACAAAATGCAAAACTTCTTTACTTTGATAAACCTTATCTTCATCTTGAATTGTATAATAAGATTTTCCATCCGCACCAACTGAAACTTCAACTCTATCTGGTTCAATAATTTTAAAACTAATAGGTCTACCACCACCATTTCTTTGAATTAAAGCATAAGCATTTCCATACAATAATAAATGACATACCATAGTGTTCCTGAATTGAAAACTTGTGTAATTCTCTGAAGGGGCATTGTGTAACAAATTCTGTAAGGGTGAATCGTAAGAAATTTGTTTTGCTCCCTGCTTATCTCTATTGTACACATTTAAGGGCAAAGATGCAATCGTAGAAGATATTAAATTAACCGCACTCCATACCGCAGTTAATTGCATTGCTCCTTTTTCAGAAACAGGAACACCAGATGATGCAATTCCAAATGAATCTAAAAAGTTTGTTGTACTTCTTTGTTCTTTTTTTGGAAATAAAAAATCAAATACACCCATAGTTATTCTAGAATAATATATACTATATAGTAAATATTATTTAATTCTACAATAAACTTTTAAAAATTTAATGCTTTTATAATTCCTTTTGATGTTATTGGAATGTCCATTTGTATTCTGGTTGTTTTAATTCCTATTGTTGGAACATTTGCAATACCTCTTTTAACATGACTTTGAAATTTTATGGCATCTTTTTTATTTGCAAATGCTTTATGGGATTCATGTTCAACTGAATCATCATGTTCATAAGTGTTGTATTTTACAATATATACTTTCATAATTTTTAGTTTTTGTTATTTAATTTTATTTATTTAATTCTACTAATGTTACTTCTGTATATCCTTGACACCTTACTTCTGTGTTCATTAATTCCTCATATTTTTGATTTGCAAAATATTCACAATTAAATTTAAACTCTTTCAATATTTTTTCAGTATCACTTAAATTATTATATTCAGTTACTTTATAGGTTTTTTCCATAATTTTATTTATTATTCTTTTATTTTGTTTTTAGTTAATACTATTTATTTAATAATGGGTGGATTGTTTTATTCAATATAATCCAATCTTCTAAATCTTGTAAACACTCTTTTGATTTGTCAAATTCAGTTTTGAAAATTTCCTTTACTACTTCTAATGGTGTATTTGTTTTTGCTCCTATAATAAAAAGCCAAGTGTTTGTATTCATTTTAATTTTCATTTTTACTACTTTTTTAATTAATACTATTTATATAAACTCTTTAGTGGTAATTTTTAATGTTGGCTTAACAAATGATTTCCACTCTCCAAACCAACGACCATTTTTTGAAATATGTTTTCTCTTTCTAATTTCTTTACCTATTGTATGGAGAAATAATAAACCTTTTTCTCTTTCCATAAAAAAGGGTTTAAAAGTTAATCTACCAGAAGATAGTAAATTAATACCAATAGATTGTTCAGACCAACAATCTCCTTTATCCTCAAACCTATTAGGTGCTACCTCAAACATATTAGCATTAGTCCAAATAAACAACTCAAAACCTAAAAATTCAAGTTTAATTTGGGTTGGTATAATGTTTTTTTGTTCCCATAATGTTTCCCAAAATAATTTTGAATCAAAAAAAGTTATTCCAAATAATTCAATTTTATGGTCAAAAATATGGTCAAATAATCTTCTAAATTTTTCTACTTTTTTATTTTGCTTTTCGGTATTATTTCCTTTTTTATTTCTTAATACCTTAAATAGTGATTTTTTATTTTTCATAATTTTTAGTTTTTGTTTGTAATAGACAGAGGAATAACCCTCTGTTTCGGTCAATAAGACCTCATCAGTATTACTTATAATAGTTCTAATTTATTTAACACATACATTGTTGCCAATTGTTCTTTGTTGTATTGTTTCTTTATTAATTCATTATAATTAATTTCCTGAAATTCTAAACCAAGACCCCCTGACATTTGACAAGATACTTCATTTAATAAGTTTTCTTTACTCCATTTTTTACCTGTGTTTCTATAATAAATATACCCACTTAATATAAGGTCTATTTCATTTTTTTGTTTTTCTGTTATTGTTTTCATAATTTTTTAGTTTTTGTTTGTAATAGACAGAGGAATAACCCTCTGTTTCGGTCAATAA
>CAACVF010000042.1_pt1 | contig 25648 bp, 41 predicted proteins | sample 2381781 | NCBI WGS metagenome assembly CAACVF01 (sample SAMEA5211967, study PRJEB30684) | marine metagenome | biome: Marine; feature: Epipelagic; material: Water | collected 2015-10-15 | depth 60 m | reverse complement strand
ATCACTTAGACAATCCAAATGCAGGTAAGTATTATGTGCAATAAAAAAAGGGTAGCAGTCTAACTCCGCCACCCTCTTTTCAAAAACTGAAATGAAACAAACTGCGACAAAGATACACAATAAACTAAAATAACAAAATTTCTATTATATTATATATGAAGGTTAAAATTAAGAAGAAGGGCAAAGTAAAGCAGTTCAAATTAATTAGCAGTTGGGAAGAAGTAACATTAGAGAAGTGGTTAAAGCTGATTAATTATAGCTTAGGAACAAAAAGTAAAGAAGCTCAAGATACGATTGCTGAGCTATCTAATATTCCAAAGGATTTAATCAATCAGTTGGAGTTAAAAGATGTAGCACTTATAATGAGTAAAATGGCTGAGCTACAAGCTGAGCAAAATAGTTCTTTAAAAAGAGTAATAGAAGTAAAAGGAAAGAGGTATGGGTTTCACCCTAATTTAGATGAAATCACTTTGGGAGAGTTTGCTGATATAGAAACGTTTATAAAAAATGATATTGAAAAGCACTTGCCTGAATTGATGGCTATCTTGTATAGGCCGATAGTAGAAGAAAATAATGATGTCTATATAATTGAAGCTTATGATGGCAATATAAGTATAAGGGCTGAGGAGATGAAGCAAATGTCAGCAGAACAAGTGCAAAGTGCATTGGTTTTTTTTTGGGGTTTCGTGAACGTATTGTTAATGACTTCAGGGTTGTCTTTGATGGAACACCTGAAGGAAACGAAGAAGCAATAGCCACGAATTCTTTTGCTGATAAATGGAGTTGGTTTGGAGTAATGTATAGATTGACTAATGCAGATATTTCCAAGCTAGAACAAATAACAAAGCTTAACCTATTAGAAGCACTAACTTGGTTAAGTTATGAAACAGATTTAGAATCACAAAATAGAGTTAAATATGCCAATAAGCAATAAGAGTTATAACAATGTAGTTTATACCCTATGTAGGTTAGGAGAAATGCACGAACAGATCTCAACTGTATCTGTTGGAGATATATTTGATATTAACTTAGAGAAGATGGAGAAAATGCCTTTACTACATATCAACCCAACATCAGTTGCAACAGGAGATTCAGAACTTGTTTACTCGTTCCAGATTTTTATTTGTGATTTAGTAAGTGAGAAAGAAGATTGGCAAGTAACTAATGCTCAAGCACTTACTAAACTAATAAACACAAAAAACAATGAGCAAGAGGTATGGAATCAGACACTTGATATATGTACTGACTTTATTGCTATGTTAAGACATTCGGCACAGCAGTCTTTAAATGGGGTTGATGATATTAATGCTCCTTTGTATTTTACTGATGATCAATTCACAATAGAACCATTTCAAGAAAGATTTGACAACCTTTTATGCGGTTGGACTTTTACAATAGGAATTAAAGTAATGAATGACTTTGATGCTTGTGCAGTTCCTTTAGATACTAGATTAGGTTCAGGAGCAGGGTACTAATGATTGAGTTACTAAAGAGATTAAATAAGATAAAGATAGGTAAAGTAGAAATAAGAATAATACCACCAACAATAAAAATTAAATTGTAATGGAAATATTTGAATTAATAGAAAGATACGGAGTAACGCTAGTTTTATTAGTTGGAGCTTTTTATGCTTTGTATCAATTCTTTTTTTTTAGCATAAGAGAGGTAAAGGGAACTTTTGAAAAACACCACGAAAAAAATGCTGATAATATGAATGAAATAAAAAACAAAATAAATAAAATATTAGAATTAATAAAAAATAAATAAAATGGCAGATTTAGTAGTAACAATTAACGAAAGTGTAACAATCAATGGTGCTTTGAGGGGTTCTTCAAATAGTATAACAACCTCTAACATAGTTGATACTTATGAAAGGGTATTAACAGCAGCTCACTCAAACACTACAACAATAGCAGTCTTTGGCTCTACACCTCATAGTGCAGCAGGAGCTTTAGATGTAGAGAATGCTTCTTACATTAGAATAACAAACCTAAGCACAACTGATGCAATCTATTTAGCAATAGTAGGTACTGCAACTAACTATACGGTTAAGATAAGGCCTGAAGGTTCACATATGCTATTCAATGGTGAGGAGGTGTTTGTAGCTGAAGCTGACACTAGTCCAGGATTTACAAGTTTTGAAGATTTAGCAAGTGTACAAGTAAAGCCTGTGGGTAGTACAGATTGTCAAATTGAAATGTTTGTAGGATTAGTATAATGAAAACTGAAAACATAGAGAATTACTTAAATAGCTTTGGTAAGCAAGTAGTTAATAGAGCCAAAGGTAACTTACAAAAATCTAAAGGGGGTGGTACTGCTTTGGAAAACTCTATTAGCTTTGAAGTAACATCTGATGCTGATGGTTTTGTGGTTCAATTCTTTATGAACAGTTATGGTACTTTCGTAGATAAAGGAGTATCAGGTAATGACACACAGCGTAAGTTTAAAGATTATAAAGGGCAGACAAAATCAAGTCCTTATAAATACACAACAAAGCAACCCCCTAGTAGAGTTTTAGATAAGTGGATAGTAAAAAAAGGGATAGCACCTAGAGATGAAAAGGGTAGATTTATATCAAGAAAAAGCATATCATTCTTAATTGCTAGAAGTATTAAGAAAAACGGTATTAAAAGTACAAGCTTTTTTCAAAAACCTTTAGGACTTGGACTAAAACAATTTGGTAAAGACTTACTAGGAGCGGTTAAAGAAGATATAATAGAAGGACTAACACAAGTAAAATAAAATGGCACAATCAAATATAGATCAAGCACCTTATAAAAGTCAAGCAAGTGGAGTGTTTTTAACACCTGTTGAGCAGGAGATAATTTTTGTAATTGAGAATGATGATGCAGTAGCTAATGAAGTCAAAGTAAAATTTGGAGTTGAGGTTCATATAGGAACAAACTCTCTTAACCCTTCAACTACTGATGATCAAATTGGAATATTTAAAGCAAGTCCTAACAATGCAGGTAAAGGAATTTTTAATTTTCAAGATATAGTAAGTAATTATGTAAAGGCAGATAATTTAGCAGGTAGAGCTAGTAGATATAAAACAGTACAACAAGCTATTAGCACTCAAAAATACCCTATTCATTTAATAGATAAATTCTCCTCAAATGAAAACTCTATAAGATATTTTATGTGTCAATTTTTTGTAGAATTTCTTAATACTACAACTAATCAAGTGGAGAGGGCAGGTTTTACTAATAGAAACTCAGAACAGTATATGTTGATTAACTCTTATGTTAAATATAGTGATTCTTTAGATATAGATTTTCCTAATTTTGGTTTTGATATGGATAGCTTTATTCCAAGTGGTACTGCTGCTGATAAAAGATTTTTAACTAATGCTCCTACTACTCAATATGCTAATGATGGAGATTATGGTACTTTAGCTTTTATGACACCTTCTAGTGATGCTGCTGATAAAACTAGAACAATTACTATTACCTATTACAATAGCTCAGGAGTGGCTTATGCAGGAGTAGATACTTATGTACGTTCCTTTATAGCAACAGGTGGTTACACTACTTGGAGTTCACTAGCTGACAGACAAATGCTATTTTTAGGGTGCTTTCCTGCTAATTTAAAAAATTGGAGTACAAACTACGCTACTGCTTATTCTACTGACTTATCTTATTACACTATACAAGTTACAGACAATAGTTCTAATCAAGCACTTCAAACTATAACTATTTCTGTAAATTGCCCTGAAAGCAAGAACTACGAACCTATTAGGCTTTGTTGGTTAAATCAATGGGGAGCTTGGGATTATTATACATTCACAAAAAAATCTATAAGAAGCACATCAACGCAGGGAACAACTTTCACGCAATTAGGAGGTACTTGGAATGAGAAAGAATATAGATCTCAAAGCTATAAAGGTGGTAAGAAATCATTTAGAGTAAACGCAACTGAGAAAATAACTATGAACACTGATTTTGTTAATGAAGATCATAATGTGATGTTTGAAGAATTGACTAATAGTCCTGAAGTTTATTTATTAGAAAGCTACCAAAATGATAGTGCTAACTCTTACTTAAATCAATATGTAACTCCTATTAAATTAACTAACTCAAGCTTTACAAGAAAGACAAAGGCAAATGATAATTTAATTCAATATACTTTTGAAATAGAAAAGAGTAAAACACTAAGAACGCAATCTATCTAATATGAGTATTCAATTAATAGTATTTCCTCAGTCTTACAATGGGCTAAACTCTCTAAGTGGTATAGGTACGGAGTTTGTTATTGATGGTATTGATTTTATAACAGTAGATACTTCAAGCACAGTAAATAGCTTATCTAATGTGCCAAATGATTTTATAACAGCAGGTTCTATAAATGTTAATACTTGGTATAGATATAGTGCAACAGCAGATGATGTAGATGAATCTTTAAATAATCTAGTCTTTACAACAGGTACAGGTATAGCTCAAAGGTTATCTAATTTATCAGTAGGGCAAACTTATGATATTAAAGTAGATATAGGAAGTATTACAGGGGTTTCAGGACAAGTTTCCATAAAACAATTTGTAGGTACTTCTCCTAGCCTTATTAGTTCAACTACTTATACAACAGGAACTTCAGGAGTACAAACCTCAAGCTTTGTAGCTCAATCAACTAGTGATACTCTTACTTTTACAAATACAGGTGGTGCGACATCACTTGTAGGGATTAATTCTATTTCAGTAAAACAAGCACCTTCAGGTAATAGCTCAGTAGATTTAAGTACAGGGCAGGTTATTCTTGATTTATACGAAATGGAAGATATGCCTTTAACTCTTAGCGTAGATGAATTTAAGAACGCAGCAGAACAAGTAAAGTCTTATTCTAAAGCTTTTAAATTACCTGCTACAAAAAGAAACAATCAGATATTTAATAATATATTTGAAATAACTAGAGCTGATGATGGTGTTATCTTTAATCCTTATGTTAAAACTAAGTGCATAATAAACCAAGATGGCTTTACGATTTTTGAAGGATTTTTAAGATTGATAGATATACAAGATAAAGATGGAGAGGTTAGTTATAACATTAATCTCTATTCTGAAGTAATTGCTTTAGCAGATGTATTAGGAGAGAGGACTTTTAGCGAGTTAAATTTTTCAGAATTAGATCACACTTATAATAAAACAAATATTAAGAATAGTTGGAATAATAGCCCAAGCGCAGGAATAACTTATACTAACACAAATGCTTCTGGATTTAGAGATGATAACGACACTTTAAAATACCCATTCGTTGATTGGACACATCAATTAATAGTAGCAGCAGCAGGTGGCACACCAACAGAAGGCAACCCTGAATTAACTTCTTTTGAGCAAGTTTTCCGCCCTTTTATTCAGCTAAAATATTTAATACAAAGAATATTTAATCAACCTAGTTTTAACTTTACTTATACAAGTGATTTTATAGATTCTAACACTGACTTTGGTAAGTTGTATATGGATTTTAATTGGGGAGATAGCCAAGCTCCGTTAGTTTTTAATAATACAGCGACAGGACTTGCTATTGATAAAGATTATACAGGTACAGATAATGTTGAATTTGTAGGTACATTTGATAGTAATTTTGGTTATGATACAGGAACTCATATTTTTACTGCTGTTAATGATAATCAAACCTACGTTGTTGATTGTGATTTAAGCATACAATCTACTACACTTTTGGGATTTTCTAATGTCAATTTTGAATGGGTTGCAACTATTGGGGGAGTTGAGGTTGTACAATATAGTGAGCTATTTAGCCCACTTACTATTGTTAATCAATTTTTTGTAACATCTTTTTTCGTTACACTTAACGCAGGAGATACTTTACAATGTAGATTAACAATTATAAGTGGAGATCCTGTAAATATACCTACTCAAGCTCCTTTAACAATTACAACAACTGCTAATAATACTACATCAAATACTTTATTACAAACTTTAAGAGGAGAGCTAAAACAATGGGAATTTCTAAAAGGAATTTTTAAGATGTTCAATTTAATTTCTATTCCTGATAAATCTAACCCTACTAATATTATTATAGAACCTTATAAAGATATTTTCTTATCTAGTAATGATGCTACAAAACCCAACTTCTTTGATGATAATTCTACTGAATTAAATTGGACTGAAAAAGTAGATATTCAAGAGATGAAACTCACTCCGCTTACTAACTTAAATAAGACAACAATGTTCAAGTTTGTAGAAGATGATGATGATTACCCTTTTCAGAATTATAAAAACCTAACAGGCGGACATTTATACGGAAGTATGCTTTATGATGCTTCTATTAGTGCAAGTGGATTAGAAACGATATTAGAAGGAGAAGAAGAAATAATACCTGAACCATTTGCGGCAACAGTTGTCAAATCTTTAATGACACAATACCCTGAGCTAATAACTCCTGCTATTTACAAATACAATGCAGATGATCAAACCTCAGAACCTTTTGATAATAGTCCTAGAGTTATGTATAATAATGGAATAGTAGATTTAACAGGAACAGGTATCTCTTATTTCATTCCTAGTCAAAATGGTACTGCTAGTGAAAATGCTGTAAAGTTTTTACAATTTAGCCACCTTTCAGCTATTCCAACAGTAACCTCTAACCCCCCTGTATTAACTGATACTAGAGATTTTCACTTTGGGGTATGTCAATTATTACCAGGACTTGGAAGTCCTACTCCTAATAATCTCTTTAATATGTATTGGCTACCCTATTTTAATGAGTTATATAACGCAGATACTAGAATTATGACTATGAAGGTAAATTTAGGAGCAGGAGATATGAATACTTTTAATTTTTATGATGTAGTGATGATTAAGAATAGAAAATTTAGAGTAAATAAAATAGATTACAAACCAAACGACTTAGCGACAGTTGAATTTATACTTATACCATAATGTCAAGAACTAACAGTAATACACCATACTTAATAGGATTTTCAGTACAACCTGCTACTATTGATAATTTAGGGGTAGTTGCTTTTACTGATGGAAGGCAAGAAGTAACACCTAATCAAGAACAATGCGAAGCTTATGGCTATACTTACGATCAAGGTTCAGGTACTTGTAGGGCTTTTAATTACAGCTCTAATTTAGGAATAGGTATAAAAAATGAAACTAATAATCTTCAGGGTGCAGGAAACACAATAGCAACAGGAACTAATAACTCTTACTTAATAGGAGAAAACAATACTATTAGAGGTAATTCAAGAAACAACATAGTAGTAGGAAGTAACAATCAAATAAATAATGCAATAAACAATGGCAACGTATTTGGTACTTTAGGAGAGGTTACTGCTAATAACTCAATAGTCTTAGGGGGTAATGCAGGGGGAGATAATTTAGGGGAAAGACAAAGCATAACAGTTATGTTCGGAAGGACTACAACAGATGGGAGTAATACAACATCTTATATGAACAACACTACTGATAGCTTCTTTCCTGTGCCTACAAATACTGCTATCTATTTTCATTCTGAGGTAATAGCAGTTAGAGTAGGGGGATCAAGTGGTTCTGGAGCAGTAGGAGATTTTGGTAGTTGGGTTGAAAGAGGTGTAGTTATTAATAAGTCAGGTACTTTAACTATTTCAAGAGAAAGAGATCCTATTAAAAGCTCAGGAGCAACATCAAATTGGCAACCAACAGGAATAGTAACAGGAACAACTAACTTTACTTTAAGAGTAAGGGGAGATGCAGATATGAACGTAGAATGGGCAGCGACAGTTAGAATGACACAAATGAAAACAGGAGTAGCACTTTAAAATAAAAAGATATGGCGGATAAAGTTTTAGAAATGGAGGTAAAGAGTAACATTAAACAAGTTGCTAAAGATCAAAAGGAATGGAATAAGGAGATTAAAAAAACCAAAGAAAACATAGAAGATGTAAACGAAGAAGGGAAAGAAGTAGTAGCAGAAATGCAAATACTAGGTGTTTCTATAAACGGCTTAAAGGGTGCTTGGAACTCAGCAGCAGCAGGTGCTAAATTTATGTTCAGAAGTATTAAAATGGGTTTACTATCAACAGGAATAGGAGCTTTTGTTGTAGCTATTGGTTCTTTAGTAACTTACTTTACTCAAACTAAAAGGGGAGCTGAAGCTTTTGAGGTGGCTATGTCGGCTCTAGGAGCGACATTTAATGTAATTGTAGATAGGGTAGCTAAATTTGGTGGTGGGTTGTTTAAATTGTTTACAGGCGAAGCTAAACAGGGGTTAAAAGATATGAGAGATAGCTTTAAAGATATAGGAACTGAAATTGTAGCTGATACTGTTTTAACTGCTGCGTTAATAAAAATGCAACAAACCCTTAGAGATAGTCAAAGAGATTTGAATGTAGAAACAGCACAACAAAGAGCCGAGATTGAGAGATTAAAGTTGATAGCTGAAGATGTAACAAAATCAACAAGAGAAAGACTAGAAGCTGCAAAAGAAGCGTTTGCAATAGAAAACAATTTATTAACCGAAAGAATAGCTAACGCAAAAGAGGACTTGAGATTACAGCAGGAAAGTATGAGAATGACTGCTATAAATAATGAAAACTCAGCAGAAGAATTAGATAGGGAAGCTGAGTTAAAAATTAACTTAGCAAATATTACAGGAGAAAGTTTAACTAAGCAAATAGAACTTAACAATAAGATAAACGCAATAACAGCAGAAGGAGCAGCAAAAGCAGCAGAAGCACTACAAGCTCAAAAAGATGCAGATGCAGCGAGGGAAGGTGTATTAACAGAAATGCCGAGATTAATACAAGAAGTTAATGACAGTTTAATACAAGCTGATAATACATTTATGAATACTGTTGAAGCAAACGCTGAAAAGAGAAAGAAATTAGAAGAAGGAGTGTTACAAGCAAAAAAGAATATGGCTTTAATGGGATTAAATCTATTAGCACAGTCAGGGGAAAAAGGTATGGTAATAGCAAAAGCTTTAGCAGTAAGACAAGCAGCAATAGCAGGTAGAGAATCTGTGCAGAACACTTTTGTAACAGCAGCTAAAAACCCTATTACTACATTATTCCCACCTTATCCTTATATAATGGCAGCAGGAGCAGCAACTTTCTCAGCGTTACAAATAAAAGGAATATTAAGTGAAAGTCCTGTTGGTGCAGGAGGAGGAGGAGGTGGTGGAGCAGCAGGAGGTATGGCTTCAGTTGGTAGTGAAAGGCCTGCACCTCAAATGATGTCAGGTGCTTTTGATTTAAGTGGGGGTATGCAACCTGATCCTGTAAAAGCGTTTGTAGTTACTGATGAAATGACTAATAGTCAAAACCAATTAGCTAACATTAGAAGAAGATCAACAATTTAAAAATCAAATAAATATTAATTAAATCTATTATATTATATGCCGTGTAAAGAGTGTAAAGAAGGAAAAGTAAAATGGGGAGAATCAGGAGAATGTGAATATGATTCTATTGCTGAATGTGAAGCAGCTAACAAAGACTATTACGAAAATCTTAAAACCACTTCTATTGTAGAATTAGTTATAGATGATGATAGTCAAGAATTAGCTATTGATGCTATTAGCTTAGTGTCAGCACCTGCTATTGAGCAGGACTTTGTTTATTTTGGAAAAGAAAAGAACAATTTAACTTTTGCTAAGATTGATGAAGAAAAGCGTATGCTAGTAAGTCCTGCGCTTATACCTAACAAGCAAATCTTTAGATATGATCCTAACACAGATTCAGAATACTACGTTTACTTTAGTCCTGATACAGTTAGAAAAGCTAGTGAGTTATATTTAAAACATAACAACCATCACAAAGCTACCTACGAACACCAAGATAGAGTGTCAGGAGTATTAACAGTTGAAAGTTGGATAAAAGAAGGGGATATGGATAAGTCAAAGCTTTATGGCTACGACTTACCTAATGGCACTTGGTTTGTTAAGATGAAGATAGAAAATGATGAACTATGGAAAAAGGTAAAAAGTGGCTCACTTCGTGGGTTATCTATTGAAGGATATTTTACTGATCGCCTTCAAAAGATGTCTGAAAAAGCACCAACTGATGAAGAAATATTAAAAGCTCTTAACGAGATAATTCGTGAAAATCAAACAAAGTAACTAACTATTCTATTATATTAAAAAAGAACCTATGGACATTAAAGAACAAATATTAGTAGCACTTGGCTTAAACAAAGCCGAAGATGAAATTAAATTAGCTTGGCAATCAAAAGGAGAAGATGGCACTATCTACGTATCTACTGCTGAAGAATTAGAATCAGGAGTTGATATATCTGTACTAACAGAAGATGGTACGACAATTCCAATGCCTATCGGAACTTATAAAACTGAAGATGGTGTAAGCTTTAGAGTTGAAGAAGAAGGTGTAGTATCTGAAGTTATAGAATCAGAAACAGAAGAAGAAGTTGAAGCTAGAAAAGATGAAGATGAATACAGCGAAATGTCAGAAGCTGTTGATTTAAAGTTTCCTGAATCAGAAGCAGAAAAAGCTGATTGGGCAAAGTCTTATGAAGAAATGAAAGACAAAGTAGATAACTTGATGGATGCTATTGCTGATATTAAGTCAAGACTAGGAGAAGGGGATTCAGAAGATGTAGAAATGGCTGAAGAAACTCCTGAAGAAACTCCTGAAGTGTCTGACAAACCTAAGACAATCAAAACAACTGAAGTAAAAGAATTTTCAGCAGAAGAAGAATTAGAAAATCTAAAAGCTGAGAATGAAAAACTAAAAACGGAATTAGCAGCTACTCCTGCTGACACTCCAATAAATACAAATAAATTTAGCTCAGAAAGAACACCTTTATCTAATAAAGAGTACAGAAAACTTTCTAAGCAAGAAAGATTTTTATATAACTTAAACAAATAAATTAACTTAAAAAAAACAAAATTATGGCGTTTACTACAACATCAAACTTCGCAGGAAAAGCAGCAGGATTTTATATCAGTGCAGCACTTAAAGAAGCGACAAGTTTAGACTACTTAACTACGATAGAAAATATCAAATTTAAGAGTAACATTCAACGTATGGCAGGTTCAGGAGTAGTTGCAGATGCTACTTGCGACTTTACTGATGCAGGTACTTTAGCACTTACTGAAAAAGTATTAGAACCTAAGAACTTACAAATTAACTTAGATCTTTGCAAATCTACTTTATTAGATTCTTGGGAAGCTCTACAAATGAGAGCAGGAGCAGGAGCACCACCACCTGCATCTTTTGATGACTATGTTATCTCTTATATGGGAGAAATTATAGCACAAGCAACTGAAGAAAGTATTTGGGAAGGAACTGCTGTGGCAGGGAAATTTAACGGATTCTTAGGAGCTGTAACAGGATTATTATTACCTGGTGTTGATGCTACTGTAAATCAAGATGCAGCATCAGCAGCTTATGATACTGCGAACATTATTGCCAACCTTCAGGGATTGACAACTGATATGGCAACAAATATTTCAGCAGTATTAAGAAAAGAGGACTTACATATTTATATGTCACCTAAGACTTATGCTTTATATATCTCAGCAGTATCTACATTAGGATATGTTAATGCTTACAATATGAACGGAGATTATGAACCTGTGTTTGAAGGTTACAAAATCGCAGTTTGTCCAGGTATGGCTGACAATCAATTAGTAGCTGCTGAAAAATCTAATCTTTTCTTCGGAACTGACTTACTTTCAGATGCAACTAGAATAACTTTAATGGATATGGCTCAGTTAGATGGCTCAGATAATATGAGATTAGTAGCTAGATATTCAGCAGGTGTTCAGACAGGAGTTGGAGCTGATATCGTAAGACAATCGTAATAAACTAAATTAATAGATGCAGGGGTATAAAAGCTCCTGCTTCTTTAACCTTTAAAACATAAAAAAATATGGCTTGTACAAATTTAACTAAAGGTAGAGGATTAGACTGTAATCGCGTGTCAGGTGGCGTGAAATACATTTACTTCTCAGTTTATGATGAAATTGATAGTTTTGCTTATGATGCTGTTGATAAAAGCACTATTGATACAATAGATTTTGGCGGAAATACTATTTATAGATATAGTTTACCAAGAGGTTCATCTTCAATATCAGACACTATAACAGGTTCTGTTGAAAACGGTACTATTTTCTATACGCCTAGTGCTAATATAGTGCTGAACAGATTAACTCAACAAGATCAGGAAGAAATCAAATTATTAGGACAAACTCAAGTAAGAATATTCGCACAGCTTAACTCAACATTAGCAAACGGACACGATGTAATAGTTGCTATGGGTATGGCTAACGGAATGAGCTTAAATGCAGGTACGACTGAAAGTGGCGTAGCTTTTGGGGATAGAAATGGTTACACTTTGACTTTTGATGGCTTAGAAGCAATCCCTATGGCTTTCCTTGAGGATTATACAACTGATCCTTTTGACAATGCAGGGTTTACTGATAAAGCAGCAACATTCCCTACTGTTTCATAAACAACTTTTCAACCTTTATATATTTGAGAAAGGGTGCTTTAATTAGCACTCTTTTTCTTTTTAGTACAATAAAAACATACTTTTTCTATTATATTATATATGATACAAGGTTTTACTAAAACAAACTTAACAGCTTACATACAAGTTGAGGATAATAGCATAGGCACAGTACCTTCAGGGGGATCGGTTAAATATCTATTTAAGTTTACTAATGATATGACAGGAGAGGTGCAATATGCTTATCCTACTACTTCTACTGTAAATGAAAGATATGGTAGCTTTAACTTTACATACAATGTAACTCCTAATGTATATGTAGGTAGGATTAATCTACTACCATCAGGATATTGGAAATACCAAGTATTTGAGGTTATTTGGCAAACTATTCCAACAGGGGGAGAAACTCCTTATTATTCAAATAATATGCCACCAACAGAAGATTTTGTATTTAACCCTGCTGCAAATGATTTAGGAGTGGTTCAGGGAGAGGTAACAAAAGGTAAAATGTATATAGAAGAAAAAGTAGGAACAGAAGAAGTAACATATACTCAGAAAGCTAAAAGTGTACAATCTTTAACTATTGAGTATGGCGGTACAGGATATTCATCAGCTCCGACACTTACAATAAGTGCAGGGGGTATTACAACAGCAACAGCTACTTGTACAATAAATGGTAGTGGAGCAATAGATACAGTAACAATAACTAACGCAGGAAGTGGATATACAGAAAATCCATCAGTTACAATTAGTGGTACTCCTACTGCTCCTGCCGTTATAACAGCAGAAATAAATCAATCAAATTATATTTACACAGGATAAAAATAAAAAATTATGGCAATAGAAAATGTACAACAACTCCTAACCGAGCAGTTAGGTAAAAACGGAAGCACCGAAATATTCACAACAGCAGCACAAACTAGTAAAGATTGGTATTGTGTTTACTTTCCTGTTGAGAGTGTAGTATCAGCAATAACAGTAGCAGATGCGACAGGTGAAGATAATTTAGAAACGACTTTACCAGCAGGAACGACATTATTTATGAACGTAACTGCCATTACTTTGACTAGTGGTGTAGGAGTAGGTTATCACGAAGGAGTAACTACATAAGATATGTTAGTACAAAGACTAGGATTAAGCTTACCTGATATTAAGCACAGCCGATTTGCTCCTACGGATATAAGTGGACTATCTAATTGGTGGAAATTTCAGACTAAAATAACTGCTGATGAAGATGCTTCAGGAGGTGCTGTATCTCATTCAACCACTCAAGGTACAATGGTTATAGATGATAGAATTAATCAATGGCAAGATGTATTAAGTTCAAATACAGCATCTCAAACTGACACAGATGACAAACCTAGATGGAATATTTACACTTCAGGTGCTGTACCATCACCACCACCTAAACCTAATTGCTTTTTTGGGGGGAATCAATGGCTTAATATGGCTTCAGATGTTACTATTAATGCTAATCAAGATTTTAGTATTATGGCACACGTGGTTTTCACAGACTTAAATACTAGAGCTTTGTATGGTTCTGATAGTAGTAACTTTTTTAGAATTAACTCAGAAGAAGGTTTTAGGTGTAAAATAGGTGGTGCAGGTAATCAAAACTTTACAGAAGCTTCAGATGTAATTAGTATAAATAAAGACTTCTATGTTTCAATACAAAGATCAGCAGGAGCGACAGGTAGATTAGCTTGTTATGTACATTCTCCTAATCTTTATGAAGATAAGACTTGGGGGGTTACTACTAATACTGATCCTGATGCTTTTACTATTAATAACATAGGTGCAGGAGCAGATGACACTAACGAATTTAAAGGTGTTATTAAAAACTTAATAATATATAAAAATACAGTATTTACTGCTGAAAACAGAAAGCAACTTTACGTGTATTTCAACTCACTACTATAATATGAAAGATAACATAATTTCAGTAAACTTAGAAACTTCAACAGCACCTATTATCCAAGAGGTAAGAGGTAGGGATTACATAGAGTATGGCACTGATGATTGGAGAAACTTGTACCCACAGTTTTTAATTGACTTATACTACAATTCTTCAACTCACGCTGCAATAATAAACGGAACTGCTGAAATGATAGCAGGAGAAGATTTAATAGCAACTGATGAAGATGTAAATTTAGAAGCTTATGTAAAGCTCAAGAAATTTCTTCGTAATGCTAACTCTAAAGAAAGCTTACACCAAGTAATAAAGAAAGTATCTTTTGATTTTAAGCTTCAGGGTGCTTATGCTTTACACATTATATGGAATAGAGAGAGAACTGAGATAGCTGAGGTTTATCACGTGCCTGTTGAAAGAGTTAGAGCAGGCCGCCCAACAGAATTAGGACAAGTAGATACTTACTATATTAGTGCAGATTGGAGTAACACAAGAACGCATAAACCTTATCCAATAGCAGCTTTTAATACTAATGATAGAACAGCAGGTAGTCAGTTACTATACACAGGTTCTTACAGTCCTAATATGGACATCTACCATACTCCTGATTACCTAGCTGCTTGTAATTGGGCTTTAGTAGATCAAAGAGTTGCTGAGTTTCACTTAAATAATATAGAGAACGGATTTAGTGGTTCATACTTCATTTCCTTTGCTAACGGAGTACCAACTGCCGAAGAACGCAGACAGATAGAACAAAGCTTAGCTGATAAATTTACAGGAGCTAAAAACTCAGGAAAGTTTATATTGACTTTCTCAGATGATAAAACTAGAACACCTGAAATTACACCAATAAGTGTATCTGATGCAGACAAGCAGTATCTTGCACTCCAATCACTCCTCGTTCAGAACATTCTCACAGGGCATAGGGTGACTTCTAAGACACTTATGGGTATTGATAGTACCAATGGCTTCTCAAGCAATACAGATGAGCTTATAAACGCTTCAAACTTTTATTTAAATACAGTAGTTCGCCCATTCCAATTAAACATACTAGATACTTTACAGACAATATTCTCAGTAAATAATATGGATTTAAAGGTTGAGTTTGTACAATTAAAACCAATTACAGTTCAGTTTGATTCTAAGACAATACGTGAGGTTACTACGCAAGATGAAATTAGAGAAGCTATTGGATTAGCACCACTTGAAGATGATGAAGTTACTGTTGAGCAAGATGTAAAACTTTCTAAAGTAGGAATGATAGATGGACAACCTGTATTTAGCACCATAGAAGAAGCAGAAGAACACGCTAAGACTTTAGGGTGCGAAGGGTATCACGAACACGAATTAGAAGGTGAAACTGTTTATATGGCTTGTGAAGGACATTCAGAAGCAACTGAATTATCTCACTTTATAACTGAATTTGGAGAGGATATGCCTGAAGGTTGGGAAATAATATCTGAAGAAGAAGCAGAAGAAGAATTAGAGGAGTTTAATTTTGAAAGTGAATTAAATTCTGATTATTATAAATTTGCTAGTACAGGTTCAGCTTATCCTAATAGGAAGTCAGGACAAGATCAAAAAAGCAAACAAACTGACTATGAAGATGATATTTATAGGGTTAGATATAGATACACAGGTAGCTTAACAGGTGAAAGAGATTTTTGCAGAAAAATGACTAATGCTAATAAAATATATCGTAAAGAAGATATAATAGCTATGGGTACAAAACAAGTAAATCCAGGTTGGGGAGCTTATGGTGCTAACACTTACTCAATTTGGAAATGGAAAGGCGGCGCACTATGTAAACATAAATGGTTCAGAATCATACTAGTACAAGAAGGCAAAAGCCCAAAAAATTCTGATAAAATAATTTCTTCAACCGAAGCAAGAAGTAGGGGTGTAAAGCTGCCTAGAAATGCTAAAGAAGTTTCAGTAGCTCCACACGATATGCCTAATCACGGATTTGTAAACCCTGAATTAATTGCTAAATATAAAAACGTTTAAAAATGTCATACGTACTATTTATATCAGAACAAAAATTAAAAGAAAGCACAGCTATTAATCTTAATGTTGATGTTGATTTATTACTACCATTTGTAAAAGAAGCTCAGAAGCTTTATGTAGAAACAGCTTTAGGAACTAACTTAACTCAAAAGCTTAAAGATGAAATTACAGCAGGAACTTTAGCAGGTGCTTATAAAACACTAGTTGATGATTATGTTTCATCAATGTTGCCCTCGTATAGTCTATACCACGCTTTGCCCTATCTAAGGTTTAAGGTAGAGAATGGTAATATTTACTCTAAAACATCAGAAACAGGAAATGCTTTAAGTACGGAAGAAGCTCAACATTTTAGAGAAGAAATTTTAAATACAGCTAGTTATTATAGAGAAAGACTTATAGACTACATTAGAAATAACACTAGTAGTTTCCCTGAATATTCAACAAACTCAGGAGCTGATGTATCTCCTTCAACTGAAAACTATTACTCCAATATGAATTTAGATATGCCAAGTCCTAGTAATAAGCTAACGCTAAGGGATTTTCTAACTCCTGATTTAACATAATGAAGAAATACTATAAACCAAAGAAAACTAACATAACTAAGCTGAAAACCTACTTGGAAAGTAAGCCAAAATCTAATAATAATGACAGATCTAAAAGACACAATACAAGTAGGAATAGCTAACGGTTCAGCTATTGGAGTATCTTTAGTAGAAGCCAATGAAATGCTTACATTTGTTTCACTTATACTTGCTATAAGTTTTACTATTTATAAATTCTTTATCTATGAAAAAAACAAAATTAAATAGCACCAATCCAAAATACCATAAGAAAGATGAAAAAGCTCCTAAAGTTCGTAAAGAATTTGTTAAGGAGGTTAGGGGGTGTAAAATCTATAAAACCTACTATCTCTAAAACCAATCATATTAACCTTTTAATTCTAAGAGATACATTTACTGATGAATCTACTATTGGAGAATTATTTGTTGATGGGGAGAGATTTTGTGATACCTTAGAACTCCCTTATAGAGATAACCAAAGAAGTGTATCTTGTATTCCAATAGGGGAATATTCAGTTAGATTAAGATACCCAAGAGAAAGTGCAAGTAGAGATTATTTGCACCTATTAGTTCAAGATGTAAAAAACCGTTCACACATATTATTTCACAGAGGTAATACTGCTAAAGATACAAAGGGCTGTGTCCTAGTAGGACAGGGAAGCCAACAAAACATTGTTCATAATTCTACTTTAGCTATGGATTTACTTATAAAAGAAATAATAAATTTGGGTGGCGAGAATATTAATTTAATAATCAAAAATAAATAACTATGTTTAAAAATTTTTTAATTGCACAAATGATTAAGTCAAAAAAGTTTTGGTATGCAGTAAGTTCTATTGTAATTCCTTTGCTTGTAACTTATTTAGGAGTTGATGAAGCAACTGCATCTAATCTATTTTATGCTTGTTTAACGCTTGTTGTAGGACAGGGGATAGCAGATAGTGCAAAATAATAGATACAGATTAAAGCCACACGAAATAGTGGCACTTGAAAAAATGCGAGAAACCGAAGCTAGGAATATCCTAGTTATCGGTGACTTGCACGAACCCTTTTGTCTTGATGGTTACTTAGAATTTTGCATAGAGCAATACAAAACTTATAATTGCAATCAAGTAATTTTTATTGGAGATATATTAGATAACCACGCCTTTAGTTACCACGAACCTGATCCTGATGGAATGTCAGCAGGTTTAGAACTTGAAAAGACAATAGAAAAAGTAGCTCAATGGTATAAAGCTTTCCCTGAAGCTGATGTATGCGTAGGGAATCACGATAGAATGGCTAGTCGTAAAGCTATGACAGGTAGTATTCCTAAAGCTTGGATAAAAACTTACAACGAAGTATTAGGCACTCCTAATTGGAATTGGGTAGAATCAGTAGTATATGATGATGTCTTATATGAACACGGAGAAGGCGGACAAGCTCAAGCCAAAGCTAAGAACAATCTAATGTCTAGCGTTTGCGGACATACTCATACTGAAGCATATTGTAAGTGGTTCGTTGGTAAACGCTTTAGAGTATTCGGATTACAGACAGGGTGCGGAGTTGATTCAACTACTTATGCTGCTGCTTACGCTAAGAACTTTAAAAGACAAGCTATTGGCTGTGCAGTTGTACTTAATAATGGTACACTACCAATTAACCTTTTAATGCCTTTATAGTGAAGCTAAAAAACTCTACAAAGCTTACTTTATTCTATTTTTTATTAATTATTATAGTTTTATTCTTTTCTATTTAATACCCTTTCTTATCTAGTAAATACCCTTCTTAACACCTTTATTGTTAATAACTTTGTAAATTCAAGTGTTAATAACAAAGTATTTTATTATCTTTGCTGTGTTAAAACGAAATAAATTTAAAACAAACTAAAAATGAGATTAACAAACAAACAAACAGGAATAAGCTTTAGTCTTACACCTGTAAAAGCTTTAGACTTCTTTAATATGAAGAATGACAAAGGAGAATACATTAACCAATTAGAGGAGTACTTTATTGACTATAATGAGAATTGTAAAGAAATTAGCACTTTTAAGTTCTTCTTAGCTATTATAGGAATACTATCCTTAACCTACGCTTGTTTTTATTTATTCTTACAATGGAACTATTAATTTGCGAAGATTTCCATTTCTATAACAATGGAGTATATAAGACAATCTCTAAGCTATCTCCTGAGGGATGGTTTCAAGATATAAAAAAAGTAGAACCTAGTATTAGAATCTTTGGTACAAGAGAGCAGGTAGATGAAGCTCTTGATGTTTACATAAATCTAACAGAACTTAATTTGAATGAGTGTTTTGATTTTAAGGTTGAGCCAAAAGGTTCTTATTGGTATGAGCATAGAAAAAGAAGGTATGGAGAAAATGAAGCTATAACGCAAAACAAGATAGTAGAAAATAAACTAGCTGAATATAAAGAACGATATAATAAACTGAGTAATAACAAAGCATTAATAACAACGATATGAATACTAAAAAGATAAAAGAAATGTACTTTAAGTATGGATTAGTAGAAGCTGATGTATTTAGACACCAACACTACATAATACTAACTAGAAGTGCAATATCTAAAATACAAGCACAAGAACAAATAGATTTTGATTTTGATGTAATAAAATCAGAACCAAATTTTGCTTCAGTAAAAGGAGTAGCAAAAAAAGATGATAAGACAATTAGAACAACAGGATCAGCAAAAAAAGGAGAATCATTTAAAGATGGAAATACTAACAGTTGGTATGTATTAGAAATGGCTGAAAAAAGATGTTTTGCAAGAGCTACTTTACAACTTTTAGGACTTTATGAAATAGGAGTTAAAGGAGAAGATGAATCAGAAGAATATAAAAGAAAATAGTATAGGTTAGGGTGGTTAGTGATTATAACAATTAATAATTTAGCGGTTATACTTTGTGAACAATTACAATTCCGCCCTATCCTTTTTTTAATAATTAAATAAATAAATAAAAATGGATTTAACAGGAAAATTAGTAGAAAAATTAGAACAAGAAGCAGGTACAAGTAAAGCAGGTAAAGCTTGGGTAAAACAAATTTGTTTATTAGAAACAGATAATGAATTTAACAACCTAGTAGCTATTGAATGTTTTGGAGAAGAAAAAATAAAACAAATGAATAAGTTAAGAGAGGGAGATATGGTTACTATTAGTTGTAATATTTATAGTGAAGAATGGAAGGGTAAATACTTTAATAAGATAAGAGGGTTTAGATTTGTAAATGGTAATGAATTGCCAACTGATAATAGAGAAGAATTTGTAACAACTGATGACAATGACTTACCATTCTAAAATGATACAAGAAGAAAACTTTAAAAATTTATGTGATCTTACTACAAGTTTAGTAGGTTTAGATAAAGGTTCGCTTTCCTACAAAAGCAGGTATCAGAAGTACCAGATACCAAGATCGGTAGCTGCTGTAATAGCTATAATGGTAGATAAAACACATTATACAATAATCGCAAAACAACTTAAAAGGGATAGGAGTTTGATTTATTATTATGAGAAAATGCACGAATCAAATTATAGGAGTTTTCCTAAATATCGTGAAACCTTTAATAAGGTTTATAATGCTTACAGCAATATTCAGGGTGATAAAAGAACCTTTGCAGACTTAGCTCATTTAAAAAGACACCTTAAAGATAATGGGGTTAATAATAGTATAAAACATCAAACTATAATTAGAATTACTTCAGGTAAAGTACAAGCTGACATAAAAGTATCTTATAAAGATTTTTATAACCAACTAGAAAAATGTAAGTTTGCCCTGACTGATTGTAACTATAACTTAGAGATTATATGACAAAACCAAGCTACTACGCTATTATTCCTGCTGAGGTTAGATATTCTAATTTAAAACCTAATGCTAAACTTCTATATGGAGAGATAACAGCTCTAAGTGGTAAACTAGGTTACTGTTATGCAAGTAACAATTATTTTGCAGAATTATATGATGTAAGTAAAAACACTATTAGTAGTTGGATTAGTGATTTAAAAAAATTAGGGTTTATTACTGTAATTGTAGAGAGGAACGATAAAAAACAGATAATAAAAAGATGTATAGGTATTACGAAAAAGATTGATACCCCTATACTTAAAAAGATTAAAGGTAATAATACAAGTATTAATAATACAAGTAATATAAATATAACTAAAGAAAAATTTATTTTAGAGGTTATGACTTTTGATTATCCTAAAGATATGTTAAAGGATTTTATAAACTATTGGACTGAGGGTAAAAAGAAAATGAGATACCAAAAACAAAGTACATTTGAAATAAAATTAAGATTATTGCGTTGGGAAAAAAATCAAAAGAAGTGGGATAAAACTAAAACAATGGGTAAGTTACACTCACAAATAAACGAATGGCAAGAAGCTAAAAAACTATTATGAAAAATTTTGCAATACTTTTAACAATATTGACAGCTTTAAGTAGTTGTGTAAAAGAAACATACAATCCTATTAATAATATAGATACTTGCTTAGATACTTGCGGTACTATAATTGCTGCTACTCATTTAATGAATGATTATCCAATTATTACATCAATATTAATGATAGAAACTTCTTGCGACAGTATAGAGATCACAAGTATTCATACTTTAGAAGAAATATATTATTATCCTGATATGTATATTTGCTTTAACAGAAATTAAAAATTATGAAACCACTAAAAAACGAAAACCTAAAAGAGCTAACTGAAAAAGTCTTAGACTTAGTTGCTAGAACTTCAGTAGAAATAGGACACAAAACAGATGCAACTACTATGGCTACTCTTAGTAAGATATTTGCTCAAGATTTAATCCAAGAGAAACGCTTTGGAAATATGACTTTTAATCAAGTTGAAGATGCTTTTAGATATGGAGTTAGATTTGGAAAAGATGAACCATTTTTAAATATCAGAACCTTTTACAAATGGACTTATAAAATGAAACAGATGTGTGATGATGCTTATTATCAAGTTCATACTTTAGGACAAAAGAATGTACCTTTTTATCAAGAACCTATAAAATTACTCAAATGATAGGTTGGGTAATAATAACAGCAATAGTGCTGTGGCTAATTAGAAAAATAAGAGAATGACAACAAGACAAACATCAATAGATTGCTTTAATAAAATTAAACAAGAAGGATTGTTAAGCAAAAGAAGATTAGAAGTTTATGAAGCTATTTTAAAAAATGCACCCTGTACCACTAATGAAGCATTAAAAGATCTTTATTCAGGTTCTCATGGTGTAGGATCAAGAACAACTGAATTAAGAGATGTAGGAGTTATATATGAAAAAGGAGAAAAGAAATGTAGTATTACTGGAAGAAATGTTATTGAGTGGGATTTGACAGATAGACTGCCTGTAAATCTAAAAAAGACTAATAAAACAAAGAAACATAGAACAGATGATGCTTTAAATTCATTAAGGGAATTATATAAAAATAAAAACAACAGTACAGTTGAGGATTGGAAAGAGGTGGCTAATTTAATTAAGAGTATATGAAGTCAATAAGCAAACTAAAAAAAGAATTAGATAAAATTTTTTCAGTATTTATAAGACTTAGAGATGCTACTGATGAGGGATTGGTTCAATGTATAACTTGCTCAAAGGTTTCATATTATAAATCAGGTATGCAAAATGGACATTTCCAAAGTAGAAGTTATTTAGCAACAAGATTTTGTGAAATTAACTGCCAACCTCAATGTGTAGGGTGTAATATGTTTAAGCAGGGAGAGCAGTATAAATTTGCTTTAGCTTTAGACTTTAAGTATGGAGAAGGAACTGCTGATAAAATACAAATTAACGCTAGACAAATACAAAAGTTTGCCAGGGTTGATTATGAAGATAAGATCAGTTATTATAAATCACTTGTTGAAAACTTAAAAAAAGAAAAGGGAATAGAATAACTTTTTTATTATCTTTGGCTTATGCTCAAACCGATTTATTCAAGTGAAGAACACAGATCAATAGTTGAGGTGTATATTACAATGTGTAAACAATTCTCACAAGAAGTATCAACCCAAGCAAGATACAAAAATTATTTAGAGGTTATAGATTTGATTACAGAATACCATAATGGCTACGGAGAAGGGCTGAGAGAGAATAACTTTTATGATTGGATAACTATTATACCAATTAACTTATCAGTTGCTACAAGTGGTTTTTTTGCAGGAATAGAAACCAAAACTAACTCAGCTTCTATTAGAGCTTATAAAGTTGTGTTAGATCAAATGTTACAAGAAGTAGTAGGGAAGCTAGATAACTTAGAACCTACTAATGAATAAAATATATAAAGAAATAGCTACGCTTAGTGATAAGTTTAGGACTATGGCTTTTGGATTGACTACTGATGAGAATAAAATAAATAACGCTGTTCAGGAGTTAATGCTCTACTTTTTACAAATGAACCCTGACACCCTTAAAAGTATTTACGATAAAGATGGATTGGAAGGAGTTACAAGATATGGTGCAGTAGCACTAAGGAGAGCTTTAACAAGTCCTAGAAGTAGCTTTTATTATAAGTATGAAAAGTATTATACACATATTGACAGCTCTATTTATAGTTCTAATGCAACTGATACTGATGAGTTTTTTATTCCTGATGGTTTTAATTATAAAGATATTTCAAATATTCCGAACAAAGAAGTAGATAACCATAAGTTAAATAAGCTAGAACAAATAGATAAAGTATTAGATGATGTGTATTGGTACGATTCTAAAATTTTTCAATTATATTACTATGAGGGGAACACGCTTGATTCACTCGCTGCAAAGACTAAGATAAGCAGGAATAGTATCTTTAACACAATAGACAAAGTAAGAACAATAATTAAAAAGAAATTAAATGAAGATGTATAACCCAAAAACCCACGACAGTTTTTTTATGCAATTTGGATTTGAATATCCAAAACGAGTAATAGCGTGAATAAGTTTTTTGTGCCAAATGAAATCTATGAAGATAGAATAGCAATATGCCGATCTTGTGATAAGTATATAAGTTTATTAGGAAATTGCTCCATTTGCAAATGTTTTATGAAGCTGAAGTGCAGGTTGGCTCCTATGGAGTGTGCGGACAATCCTAAGAAATGGCAAAAGACAAATGAGATAGAAACACCTAAAGAATTGCCACAAGAAATAATAGATGAAATATTAGATATGTGGAAAGACTTAAAGACAGGTAGAGCAAAAGATGTACAAGCAAAAAAAAGAATGATAGAAACTTACAATACAATATATAATACTAATTATACATCAGGAACTAATTGTGGCTCTTGTATATCAACTTGCTTTGATGGAATAAAGAAACTATATAAAAAATATACAGAATGAGTTATTTAGCACACTTAAAAAGAAATCAGTACCACTACTCAAGTAGATGGATAGTAAAATATGATGATAATAAGTTAGTAAGAGAAGTAAAATTAATCTATTCTCCTGAAGAATATAGAAAATCATCAAGATCAAGAACGCTTAATACACAAGAAGGACTAATTAAAATACTAGAAAATGACAAAGAAAGAAGAAATACCCCATTATTACATAGGAAAGAAGTATAAAATAGAAGCTAGAAAAGTTATAGAGGACTTTCAGGCAGATAGCTATAATATAGGAACAGCTATAACTTATCTTTTAAGAGCAGGTAAAAAAGAAGGGAATCCTGCTGAACAAGATATTAGAAAAGCTATTAATCACTTACACTTTGAATTAGATAGAATCTTTGAAGGGGGTAAAGTTAAAACAGGCGGATTAGCACAATGACACTCTACAAATGTGTATGCGGAAATGAGCAGGAAATAGGTAAGGCAACCATAGCTCTAAGAGATGGTAAATGGAGAACTATCCAAGCTTTATGTGATTGCGGTTTATGGATGGAATCAGAACCTACTGAGGGTATGCCGACTATAAAAAGGACTGAAGCTTCTTTAAGTAAAAAGAAAAGAGGGGATAAGCTTTGGGAAGGTGCTAAAGAAAAGCTAGTAGGAGAAAGAGGTGTCAATGAATCATTTGACTAATGAACTTTGTAATAAACAACAACCAAGATAAGCAAACGCTATTTAACTATTTAAAAGAGCTTGATAACCATTATATAGTTAAGGTTAAGAAACAAAGAAACAACAGAAGTAATATGCAAAACAATTACTATTGGGCTTGTATAGTACAACCCTTAGCAAATGAGTTAGGATATTTTCCTGATGAAATGCACGATACACTCAAAATAAAGTTTGCTACTGAATGGCAAAGTATAGAGATAAACGAAAAGCAGATAGGACTTCAAGTAGTTAATAGCACAGCTAGAATGAACACTAAAGACTTTGAAGTATATGCAGAACAAATAAGGATATGGGCTTTAACAGAACTAGGGGTAAGACTAATGCTACCAAATGAATATGAGTAATTTCTATTATATTATATAGATTGAATAATCAATCTTTTTCAATTATGGATAAAAGAATAAATAATGGTGGAGCAAGAAAAGGTGCAGGGCGAAAGTCTAAGGCAGCAGAACAAAAGCTAATAGAGAATCTAACACCAATGAATGATATGGCTCTAAAATCCTTAGAAAAAGGATTAGAGAAAAAGGAACAATGGGCAGTAAAGCTGTTCTTTGAGTACTTTTATGGTAAACCTCAGCAAAGAGTAGATGTTACAACAAATGATGAGAGTATCAATATGCCTTTAATAAACTTTGTAGAAACTGAATCTGAATAGTAAATACAATCCACTCTTTAATTCTGATGCTCGTTATTTTATAATAACAGGGGGTAGAGGATCAG
>CAACVF010000041.1_pt1 | contig 25876 bp, 42 predicted proteins | sample 2381781 | NCBI WGS metagenome assembly CAACVF01 (sample SAMEA5211967, study PRJEB30684) | marine metagenome | biome: Marine; feature: Epipelagic; material: Water | collected 2015-10-15 | depth 60 m | reverse complement strand
AACACGATTCATATCTCATTAAATCGGATGCAGTTGGTGTTAAGTTCCAAGTTGGGTCTATCTCCAAGAAAGTTTCTGCAACTTCTTGATTGTTAGAATAATCTAACATTATTTTGTTATCTGCAAGTATACCGTTATCTTCAAATGAGATTGCCCATAGACGATCCCATCCTGCACCTATATCATAATTCAGACCTGCTGTAATCTCAAAGATTTGTGCTTCCTCTGCTTCAATCATTGCTCTGTCCATGACAAGTCCATTCAACTGTGCAATGTTGTATGTTGTATCTCCAATAACAAGTTCATCTCCTATATGGGCTGTCTGAGTCACACCCAGTTTCTGATTTGCGTCGGTTGTTGCTACTCTAAATGTCTCTTTGATTCCTGTTTCTGGTGAAATTATAAGTTCATGTTCTACTCCATCCAATAATCTATCAACGGTTATTGTACCTGTTGCATTTGCATTCAAAACCTGTACTTGACCATAAGATCCTTTGGTAGATGTAATTACAACAGTATCACCTTGAGTTACAGAGACAGAACATGCCTGTGAGTTTGAATCAAGTGGAACCCAATTATCAGTTCCTACAGTTGCTTGTCTACCAATGATTGAGACTGCTGGTATGATAGGATCGGATCCCCAACCATTTTCATAGATTGAATAACTACAATTATTCTTATCATAGATTACACCACCAACAGAATTACTTCTAAAGATGACTTTATCAGAAGTCTCTTCTACAAAGTATGGTTGTGCCACACCATCAATAATTATATGTGGTGTACCAAAGAACTCTTGTACACCAACAATGGTATCATCTGCTCTAACATATTCACGAATTGAATAAGTCTCTGTATCTATGTTAGTTGGGTACTTTGCTGGTCCTACTGATACTAATTCAAAAGGTTGTGGTGATTGATAATTTGGTGGTTGATAAGGTGTTGTTGGTTGAGTTATTGTTGGCGGGGTTACTGGTGTTGAGTTTGGTTGTACTGGATTTGGTTGTTGTACTGGTGGTGAGTCGTCATGTACAAACGATTCCGTAGATGCATCCCATACTATTGGGTGATCTGGTTGTACATCGCCTACATATGGAAAGTCTTTAAGAGACAAAGTCCCGTTCAGGCTCTGAATCCAATACCGACTATCGTTCCATGTTGACGTACCATTCGGGAATACCGTCTCAGTTCCTGGTATAGCATATGTTGTATTTCCAGTTGACTGTGCAAATGCTTCCCATGGTAGTGACATGCCTTCATCTAATGGAGGGAAGAACGGAGTAAGAGTTCCAGCGAACATGGTGACACCTAACATGGCAGCGTAGAAATGTCTTACATGTCGTGGGTTAATTCCGTTGTGGAAGAAATATTCCTTCCACCCCTGACAATAGATTGACTTGAAAGATTTCAATATCCGTAGTCCTTCCGCGAGGTTGAAATGTAGGACCAAAGAAAAACGGCCCCTATCATAAATAGAGGTAAACTTAGGAATGTTGCATAAATATTATCACGGACAGCAAGTGCTTCTGCTGGAGCTGTATCCCATAGATCCTGGTTGTAATACAAATCGTACACGGCTGGCATAAAAGCAACCATAGAAATTCCTATAGCGAATATCGAAATTATAGCTCGAAGGACCGTGTTAACAGCTAATCCGATTCACCTCTACTGTCTTCTTTTTTAGTGAACCCTTTTTTTCTTAACCAATTCAAATACCACGTGTTTACTGCCATTGTATGTCAATTATAGTTGACTTGGCACTCTTATAAAATTAAATTTCAACCTTAAGAGGTGAATCATAGATTCTCTCCAGTTGGTTAACCACATTCTCTGGATAATGTTCACGTGGTAGTGCATAGTGTATTTTGTAGTCGGAACAGAACGTACCAATACCTAACGCCATTGCCTGTAGACCTGTCAACGTGTGTGCATCCTGTACCTCTCCTTTATATAAGAAAAGGTCAATGAAATACTGATTTCTAACTAGATTCTCAGGCATTCTTTCATATGGTACCTTTTGTGCTTTCCATGCTGTTGGATCTAACTTTACGTCCACATGATGTTTAGTTAACACGTCTTCTACAGCAGCGACAGTCATCTCACCCTTGATTGTAACGGATGCTGTGTTATTCATTGTAATTTGAGATGGTTTATAGAATAACTCTGTGTCGACTGGGTTTGGTAGGTATGTGAAGTTTCCATACTGCAATAGGTCTTTTGTTGATACAAGAACCTTATCGGCGATCCTTTCTGCAACCATACGTGTCATCTTCGGTGTACGTCTTAGTATAGTTCCATGATAATGTAGGATGATTTTCTTTTTATCTCCCCACAATGCCCTAATGACTGGAACTAACTGCCATAGATCATGAATGTGGATTATATCATAATTCTCAGGAACAAACAGAGACTTCAATGCATACTTTGTTTTCTTTAGTGTTATTGCCTTATCGCCATAATATGGTAGTATACCAAAGGGATCGAAGCCATGCTTCTTGAATACAAACACCTCATGACCTAGTCTACGTTGATATTTAGCTAAAACACATGAGACACCGGCTTGATCCCAAATATGTAAAATCCTCAAGGAGTTCCCCTATCGGTGTTTGGAACAAACCGAATGCTCATACTCAGATATGGTTACACTTGCCTATAAAAATAAGTTAAACACTTCCACCAGGTTGTTTTCCCTCTTCAATCTTCTTAAGGTACTCACATCTTTCTTCCAAGATGGTTCTAAGATCTGTACTAGAATGAAACATTTGTTTGAGACATTCTAGTATAAGGCGATTTGTCTTTGCTTGTTCAGGCATTCTTTCATACGTCATATCCCAATCAACCTGCTGTTGCTTACGCCTGAATAGATTTCCCACACCAGCAAGCATTGCACCAATCGTTATCACAAACACTGGTATGTACAACTCCATTGGCATGATCTCTGATATTCCTGCAAAGTTGTAACTTAGAATGATAAAGTTAGCAGCATTTACGATTGGAGATACTAGAGGTAGTCCCATACGTGCATCCCAATATCTACGCTGGAAGAAGTTATACTTCATCGAGTCTCCGAAGGCTCTGGTGGATCATGACATCCACACCTACACAAAAGTACATCTGGGTCGGGACAATCACACTTTCTACATATGAGGTCTTCCTCATCAGGTGCATGATCATCTAAATTATAACTCATTTACCCACACCTTCCTCTATGGAAAATACATAGACCACAAAGAAAATACACCCTGCTTGGGTTCTTATCACAACAGACACAATATTCCATACTAAGCACCTCTAATGTCATAGATAACAATAGCTACTATTTTAGTGTCTTCATATGAATCGTAACTTGGTGATATGTACACTGCACTATGATCTAAAATCAATGAGCCTTTAGTTTTCAAACTCCATTTACCATCATCGTATTGGAATGGAGTGAGTTGATCCACGAGTGACTCTCCATAGTCAGATGGTTCCTCTAGTCCTTGATACTCATAATGCCATTGCCTTTTCATAATATCACCGCCGATCACTTGCCAATAGCCATCACTATCTTTCATCGCTACTGTATTGATAATCAGATAGTCTGCACCTAAGTCTCTTAATTTCTGTATACCTTCTGATTTCTCAGATGTGTATGCCTCTGCAACATCCCTCATACGATCGGGTCTATTGGCTGCACCATCCTGTAATGTTGTTCTTTCAGATAAACCAGTAATCCAATAACCATAATCCCACCAAGCAGCAATAACTGCATCCTCTGGTGTATTCAGTTCAACCCACTTCATTGCCTTTACCCAATCATCATTTCCAGCAGTAGATGTAGGTGCACCACCATTCATTATACTAGGTGGATTCACAACCATCTCAGCCCAATTAAGCGATGCAGGGATTGTTATCATGACAATCAGAATGATGAAGATCACAGGTTTTATTCTCTTGGAGTCTATGATTTCAACGAATGCTATTGAACCTAGAAGTATGACACCGATAGACAAAAACATCTCAAGTCGTATGTAGTTGATACCAACGAAGATGCCAACTACACCAAATGCCAAGGCAAGACCTGCCATACTGTCTCGTTTCTTTATTGCATAGATAGCACCTATCACAGCAAGTGGGATTAGGAATATCGTATGTGAAAAGACATTCATGACATTGTTACGTGTATGTTCTGATATACTCTCAACGATTGGGTTTCTATCAAATGTAGGAAGTACAGCGTTGACATACCTTGTATTCAAACCATGCTCTGTTCCAAACTCTGTTCCATAGAACAGTATGAATAGTATTGCAATGAGCACTACAATAGATACTATCAATACAACTGATACCTTTCTACTGACTCGGACAAAGATACATGATACAAAAGTACCAAACAATAGACCTAGACCTCCAAAGTCTTCCCACTGCAACGTAGAACGTTCAAACACACTTGATACTGCCACTGCAATGCCTGTAAAGTATACATACAGAATGGTATGTTTCTTTCGTCTGATACCTTCCGATAACATGAAGATTAGTATTGGTATGATAAAGAACAATGCGCCACCCCATGCAGAAACAGCGAATGCCATGACAACACCACCAGCAAGTAACTTCAACCAAGACTGGTTTCTCCATGTCTCTACCAATCCATCGTTGTTGTTTCTAACCGCTGATATGAAAAGGAACACAGCAAGCAATCCTAAGAATAATCCAAATGGCTCTGATCTGAACCATCCTGCCATACCTCTCATTAAGATTGGCACTGACACAGTGAAAAAGAAAGCACAGAACAATCCTGCTCTCCAATCCCGTAACTTCGATCCTATTCCATACATCACGGCTGTGGTGGCACCACCTATGACAACAGGAAATATAATAGCAAACTCGTATGTTGTGTAATCTATTAGATTCTTACTCGTAGAAGGAGAATCACCAAACGGTTGATAAATCAACGCACTAAGTACATGAAATGCCACTTGTGATGTTGCAGATATGTTTCTACCCTCTGGATACCAAACCTTATCATCTTGCCATTCTAGGTATGATTGTAGTCCATTGTTTTCAAGATATGTCAATGCACGATAATTATAGAATGAGTCCATTCCATCCAATTCCCATCCATACTCAAGTGGTTGCATACGAATAGTCATTGATAGAGCAATAAGACCAATAACAAGAATAACTAGGATCTTACTATTCATATCTAAAAACCTGAGACGTGACTTATTAAAAGTGAGTTAAATAGAAAAAGGTGGTTTTTTAAGTGGTCCTTCCACTACCCCCGTCATTATGAGGGCAGGGGCGCCCTTCGCTGTACTCCTCAGTTTGTCTATGCGACTCTTGAGAATCCGCCGAAGATGGCGAATAGTGCGAAGAACATCGAAATTGGGAGGATCGAGATGACCGTCCAGGCTATGCTCTTAGCACGGGTACAAGCGGTATTTCCATCGGCATTGGTAGCTGCGTTAGGACAATCGATTGCCTGTTCTACTTCAGAGTAGATCAAGATACCGATGATGAGTCCAACGGCGACTCCAATAAATCCCATGATGTAGGAAATATCGATCATGAACAAACTTCGCTAAATCTCATATATAAAACAAAAAATAGGATATTCATTTTTGAACTAGGAAATTATTAGATACCATATCTATGTTTCTTATCCCAGTTCTTAACTCGTCTCTGACGTTTTGCTTTCTGTTTCATTCTAACTACTAAGTATATGCGCCTTACCAGATATCCAGTACCATAATGTAATAACTAAGAGTATACCTACAATTATCTCAATTCCATCTGTAAAGTAGTTCCATACTTCAGGTGTTACTGCTTGACCATATTGGTCATTGTAATCAGGTGCTGTTGGGTCTGGGCTTCCAGTGAAGTCACATTGTACTGCCATGTTATCTATCACTTCCATGATGTGTCCACCTGTTGCAAAGTTCTTCATTGTGACCAATGCATTGACAATGATAAATGGATTGAAGTCCTCAAGTTGATTAAGTGGTTCACTGTCATCTGGACCTAACCCAGTCTCTCCAAGTGGCGATCCTGCTGCTGTATTATTCACTGGTACCATAAACTCACCTTTTGCCTGTAAGACATTGTTTCCAAGGGATCCAGCAGTTGTGGTGTCATTAATCAATGGAACCACATCTCTATCCAAGAAACAGTCCTGAAGGTTAGGTGGTGCTGTCAGAGGTGTTCCTGAGACAGTAAGTATACCTAAACCGAAATTAATACAAACGAATAGTAGGAAGAGATTAAGATACAACCTTACCCTCCTTTTCTGCCATACGTCTTCTATGCTCTGCGTTATGATCCTTGAACGGTGCCAATGGCTTACCGCGCTTACCTATCCATATTTTTTTAGGTTCTTCGGTTTCACCGCACCAATGCTCTCCAAAGCGTTTCCAGACCTCATCATAGCCCTCAGGCATATTATTATTTGTAAACATCTTACTATCACTCATTTTACATAAACGCCGCCTTGAAGGTTCTATTAAAGAAAAATAACACGTAAAGCATTAAAAGTCCCACATGGAACCATATCCACGCAGTATACTCATACCCCTCGTTTAATTTGAATAATACAATAGATTCCGTATTAGTACCTACAACATTGACATTTTGGGCTCCACCAGCTTGTGTACCCGTTTCGGTCTGATTTATCGCATGTGTTACGTCATATGTGACTCCGTCATTCATTGGCATCAACATAAGTAATACAACACATATCATAGATAAAACTAACACCACAGGCTTCTCTCGCATCCAATAAAGACCACTGTAAGCTACAATCGCCAATATGATGAAGAATACAACATACATAACTATTCAACACACCACATGTGTATAAAATTAAATTTAACCAAATTCGTCCGCTAAAGCGTCTACTTGGTCTTGAACCTTGGTCTTATTCTTTTCACGCTTAGCAGCCTCCTCTGGTTGTGCATAATCTGAAAGTGCCTTTTTGGACTGATCTCCCTTGTATTTTTCAGCCCATCCCTTATTCTTGTATTTTGGTGGATTTTCACCAGGGCGTGAAGCTTCCAACGCCTTGAACTTCTTTTTCTCAGCTAGATCCTTTTCAACCTCTAACTCCTGCATAATGTCGGTTATGGTCTTTCCCATACCTCGTTTATTCTTAGTGTACTTACTATTATCCGCATATTTGGTCGGTCTATAATCGGGATCCATTTTCTCAACAACAGCCCTTTCACGCACCTTCTTTTTCTCACCACGTAATATATCGAGAACTTCCTTCCAGTCCACCTGGTATTCTGAGTTAAGCTTGTTTAGCTGTTTAACCAGTGTAGTAGTCGTTTTTGGTAATGTGGAAACTCCGCCGACGAAATACCCATACCATTCAAGGGCTCTAGTCCATCTACTCGCCATATTGTTAGCTGTTACAGGTCTACGCTCTTCGTCCTTTTTCCCATATACAAGGAGGTTTACCACCTTTTGTGAATCAAGTTTACCAGTACCGTCTAAGCCATCCTCGAGCATCTCAGCGTCACCCCATTTCTCACCCATAGTACATTGTTTACATTCTTGTTTCGCATATAACATAAAATGCAGATCTGCCTCTTCCTCAACCATACAAAGCCTGAATGGTGTATCTGTCTTATAACGAAGGGTTTTCCCATTATAAGACGACACGTTAGTGTCAAAGTAGCCTTTCAGCATCATGTTGTTATATTGCCTTGCAAAGTGAGAAACCACATGTGACTTACCCTTATAGAGATCCATGTAGTTACCCGTCTCCTCAGCGTTAATGGATGTATATATAAAAAATGGAACCGCTCTAAAAAATTTGAACATAGCCTTGGAATAATGTATCATCATTATTGAGATGACCTTAGCCCCCACTATATGACGGATAGTTGTAAGCTTAGCCATAAGTGCTGAGACCTTACGTCTATCCACACTCTCAAGTGCATATGAAGCATCGTCAAAGACCATTATATGATTAACCCCTTTAGCTAGATTATCGATCTTGGTATCCATGTCTTCCAAGTCCTCACCAGACCACCAGTGAACTTGGTACATCCCCCAATCCCTATGCTTGGTATGAATGGTATGCAACATCTGTTTGACCAATGTAGTCTTGCCAGAACCTGACATCCCACATATAGTAACACCTGTAAACTGGGTTCTTGAATTATGACCTAATATGTGATTTATGACATTACTGCTATGCCACCTCATAGGGACTGGATATCTCTTACCCCCTAATGGATATGGCACTATCTTACGATAGTTCTCAGTTATCCCCTTTGTTGTATCAATCTCTTCAACTACCCCTTTATCCCAATCCTCTAATACCTGCTTAGTAGGGGACTGTTTTTTGTTCACATACTGAGCTTTAGGGGCTGGTATTGGAAACTGACTATCCACCCCATTCCTAACACTGCCGTAATCTGAACTCATGCTACTCCTGCCCTATCCAGATTCATATGTACCCACTTAGAGATAGCACCCTCTACCTGTGGCATAGCCACTACAAGCCATTGCCATTTTTTTCGTGCCATTGTGAGATCCTCTTTAATGTCTTTTGCGACAGGAATCTCCGGAAGGACCGGTTGATTGTTTGGTGGGAGCACAGCTACCATTCCCTTTAGAAATAATATAGCGCTATCAAAGTCGTTGTGTTGAGACGCATAAACAACCCCATTTCTGTATGTTGACCAGCTATTTGCCATAATCTCTACTAACATCGACCCCTCGCCCTCACAGTACGTACTCTATACATATACTTAACATTTGAAGTTGCAGGATATTAATATATTATTAAATATTTTTTTAATATTTTATAGTATCTTCTTTGACTCGAGGTCGTCGATCATGATCAAAATGACACTAAGATTACTGTAATTCAAGCCAAGCTTATTTGATAAAGTCCACACATAAGCTCAAATAATTTTAGCTAGGTCCCAGGACACATTGTATGTATTCTAACTGGTCCCAGGTAGCTCGTGTAAATCTTACAGGCTACCCCGCTATGCCTAGACCACCGAGTGCCTTTAGGACCTAGTTATTTTCTAAGTCTAGACGCTCTAGAGAGAACGGGCATTCATGTTTACGAATAATAAAAAATTTCGTGCAAAACTTCGCCTCGTTATAGGGACTTGTACAGCCCATTATAACAGATACTAGGCACAACTTTTGACGCGCTTAATACATTCATTGCTCATGGGGTTCAGAGTTAATTTGATTCATACTAGGAGAATGGGGTTCAGATGGAATTTGATTCACATTCTTGGTTTGGGTTACAAAACTCCTACGGTTATGACTACTTTGCCTTCTTCAATACCATTTCTACTATGGCATGAAAGAACTCAGAGTCATGTACCTTCTTTTTGGCTGCAGTCTCATACTTGGACTTCATCCAATCAAAGGTTTTTTTGTCTTCAGGACTAATAGCAATGGTTGTCTTTTTACCTCCAACTCCTTTACTAAGTCCCTCTTTCATCTTATCGAACATGTTATAATTATTATATGATGATATTATAAAGATTAGGTTTACTTTCTTTGACCTTTATGACAAGCACAGCTACAGTTTAACTCATAACAATGCTCGTGATGACCCCAACCACATTTCTCACTCATGAATCCATTTCTCACCAAACCACCCCCTTATCAGAACAATCTAAATGCATACCACAATTTGGGCATCTTAGATGACACGAAGATAGCTCACCCATCATATAACCACACCTATCACACTTCTCTTTCTGGCTCATTACCTACTTCATCCTCCACAACATCGAACTTAACCTTACGCTCCCTTGGCATGAGAAATCTTACTGAAAGATTAACAGAAGCAATAAAGATCAATACTATTGCAACAACCCACATAATCACATGGACTATTGTATCAACGTTTATCACACCTATCTCTATGATCCGTTTGTTATAAAATTAAATTTTACATTACCTGCCCATCATGAATTGATCTGGATTAACCATTAGTAGAACTATCATTCCACCAACCATTAATGCCCCTATCCCGATGTACAGTTTCAACTTCTGAGTGTTCATTTTGACAACATTACCTCCTCTATCTCTTTAGGTATCTTTTCTATTATATGAAGAGTTATTGCACAATCTAGGCATCTGTAGCGATTATGAGGGGATGATAAGACGTACTGATTACTGATATTTTGCTCACATACAACACATATCATATCACGTGAATTACTGAAGAATATGGTCTTTCTGTTACTTATTTTAACTGACACACGTTTCATTTCCTTTCTCCTACATTATAATATGCCAAAGCATGTGTCGGACTACAAAATACTGCAGAATCGGTCTTCATTGTTGGTGGTCTACAATAATAACAGATCCCTTGTTGCATTAACTGAGTTGCTGTGATTCTGGCATAATATTTGGTCAAAACATCTTGACTTTCCCATCCCATTGTTTTGACTAAACCTGCATTGAACCCAGTACGTCTCATCCACATCCATGCAGCAGAATGTCTTATTGTATAGATTGGTCTATTCTGATACAACCACCCTTCTTGACCTTTTTCATATTTTATCTCTGGATCGAACTTCTCACATACAGCGTAAAACTTTCGCAGTGTATTGGCATATTTTGGTTCTGCTTCGGTAGGTGTATCTTTAATCAATGGTCTGTTTGGTTTTATCTCCTTGCATATCTTCATCGTAGCTGGATGTAGTATTAGTTTGTCATATCGCTTGTTTGTCTTACCTTCAAAGACAGAACATGTGCCAAACTCATACGGTTTACTATCAACATCAACATGCTCAAAAGTGATATTTGGTATCCATTTGAACATGGTTGCGGGTCTAGCAAATATCTCATGTTGTACACCAAACAGTTGACTATACTCTATTCCTATTTCATTTTCAATGAATTTTAACCCCTCCAAAAACTCACGGTCGGTTAATGCTACCTTTGCATAATCACCATTTGATTCATTGGTGGATGGGAAAACTCTGTTATTCTTGGGAATTATGATATTGTTGGACTGAAGGATCTTCCTCATTGCCTTTCTGTATCTTACAACCATTTTGTTTGGGTGAATCTTTTCCCACTCTGACTCGAATTTATTGAAAACTTTCTCAGCGCTTTCAAGGGATCTAATAAGTTCATACGGCTCAGCATATGATACCCTACATATAGTGAATAATGGATGGACATATTGTGAGTGATTAACCCTCTCTAATTCACATTTTTCAATGAATTTTGCAACCTCATCAATCTCTTTAAAACTATCATATGTGACCAATCCGTCTGGAAATGTCTCGCCTTCTATCTTCTCAATTATGCCTTTATCCACAAGTAATTTTTTGTATTTATAGGCGGTTCCAACACTTACACCTATTTTCTCTGCAAGTTGTTTGTATGTTAATGGTATAGAATTTTCTTGGTTTAATTCAATTATATGTCTCAGCGCTTTTTTCCTTGCACGTCTCTTCATTTCTTTTTCTTGAATTTACCAAAGGCTTCTTTGAATTTATCATCTGGCAAAACATCTTTTAGCTGAGGTAGCTTCTTTTTTTGCCATTCGTATTCAATATCATCGCTCTCTGACATATCCAAACTCCCCTTACTTGAGGAAATACCTATCGTATTTAAATTGCAAGTTTACACTCAATTTGGCATCCATGCTTCTGCTGAAAACATTTTACCGCCATAATCAAACTGTTTTTTCTTTACTTTCTTTTTCTTTACCATTTCATTTTCCTTCCAGATGGATTTAGGTAATATTGTGGTGGATTAAATGCAAAACAATCTGTGCAAAGTTTCTGAGGGTTTGGTTTGGTGGAAAACTTTGGCACCCTTATAGACAAAGGATGTGGCGGAACTTTCTTACCTTTAGCAGATTGCTTCATGTACTGTTTATGCCAATCTAATGTATGTGCAACTGCAAGTAAGGCTAAACCTCCACCTAATGTTACACCCAATAATCCTAAAAGATCGCCTGTAGCCATAGTAGTTCTACACTATACTATTTTATAAAATTAAATTACTTGCCTAAATAATGTGTAACTGACTTGTCTTTTTCCCACATCTTACAAGACCAATAAGATGCAGTTGTTATGTCATCTCTGGTACTGCATTTATGACGTGCTCTAAATGATTTTAATCTCTTAGGATTGTCCCTTCGTATCTCCATGTTAGGATCACCGAATCTCACAATGTTCACATTCTTTGTTTTTGGATTCTTCACATAGACTGCAAACTTCTTAGAAGCTTTTGGTGTGCGGAATGGTTTGTTTAGTTTTCTAGCCATATCATTCACGTTTAATTATCATTAAATTTCCCAAGGTGGTTTAAACTTTCTTTCGGTATGTGGTTTACTAGGTGTTCCATGCCATCCAGATTCGTATCTGCCTGCTTCAGAATGTGGACTTGGTAAATCTCTATAGATAGACCCAAACCCTGGTATGAAACCATCAGCGTTTGCTCTAGGTATTCCTGCATTATCATAGATCTCATTGGCTTTATCAAAGACAGGACGATTATCAAATACTGCTCTTTCACCTGCAGACATATCCGCGGTATTTCGGTCAAGAACATTAAATGATGGTGGATTGCTACTAACAGTAGCAACCGATTTCACTTGATTATTCTTAATAGTATACGTGGCATTATTCTTTTTTATTACTATGTTAGGATTGTTTGAGTGACCTAACCTAAGTCCTTGTGGTATTGGTATATCTTGCCTATGCTGTTTATGTTTAGATATTCTAGATCTAGCACGTTTAAGTGTCATTAAAACTCCCAAGGTAGTTTTGGTGTGTTCTTTCCTTTCTTACCACTTTTTGTGGTAAATGGTGAACTGAAATCAATTGTGGTGAGTTCATTCCGTGTTCCTGCTGGTCCAAACTCACCCATGAATGTTGTGGTCTTTTTTGGATCTGTACCGTATAGGGCTATCTTTTCCCATTTCTCAGGTCGCATTATATTGGATGATTTTATAGGATCACCAAACGTATCTGTCTTACTTTGGTTTCTCTCTGCTTCTCCATATGCAAATACAGGATCATAATACATCTGGGCAACCTTATCTTTTTGGTATATTTTGGTACCGTCATCGAGAGTTTCTATCACATTTTTATCCCTCTGTTGTTGTAAAACAGATTGTAGTGACTCACCAGGATTTGCTGATTTACCTTTTACACCAGATAGGTATTGATAGATAGGTTCACCACTATCTCTGTGACCTATCAACTGTTTGTAACCTCTCAATGGATCATAATTATCCATATCTATATCACCAAGAGACATTTCTGGTGCAGATGGGACTGGTGGTGGATTTGTATAACCTGCAGCGACATGTTCTTCAGATCCATACGCATATTCTTGATCCCAATTCTGAGGATTACCTTGAGAAGTATCCAGACCCCCAATATCTGATACAGGTAACAGTTCATTTTGGGCTTTTTGTGCATCAAACTTTGCTTGTTCTTCAGCTTCCAATTCATTTGCTTCTCGTTGCAAATCGGCTACCTGTGAAAGGGCACTACCAACTCCTACTGCTGTTGCACCTCCTCCAACTCCAACTGCCACTTGTCTCTTATGCTGTGACATGAAGTTAGCACCGGCTGTAATAATATTACCTGATCCTGGTGAAACAGGTGGCTGTACCATTGCGTCTGTTATTGCTTTTGACTGTGGTGATGGAGCACCCTTTGTCGCTGGAACTACAGCATCAAGTGTAGTCTGTGCTGCGTCTACAACTTGTCCAACTGGAACTTTAGCACCCTCTGCAGTTGGAATACCCCAAGCAAATGATGGTGATTCATTTAATTGATTATTTCTCATTGAATTAGAAAGTCTAAGGTGTTCTTGAGTTTTTGATACGTCCGCTGTAAATGCTGGTGGTGGTTTTGCATATGTTCGTTTACTAGGCTTTGATGATGGTATATTAGGTGTCATCGCTGGTGGTGGAGCACCAAATGCTGGGTTTGGTACATTTGGTATACTTGGTGCTTGTGACACTGCACCAGCAGAAGATCCTGCTCTATATCTACTCCTTTTTGCCATTCTCATCTCCCATATCTAAACCACTACATTTACCTACTTTACAAGCATACTCAGTCCAGTTTTTCTTGTTATCACTAGACCAGCTAAATCTTGAGTCTTGTAAAACTTCTGTCCCCTTTAATGAGTACTTGAAATCCTTATTACGAACTTTACGTTCCTTACCTCTGCGAAATCTTTTCCAATTGGAATCTTGTCCCATCAGACTCTCCTCGCTGGATGTGATCTTACACCATGTCCTGCACGTTTCCATCCACCACACTGTGCACACCATGCAAATCCCTTTCTACTTTTTCTCATATAAACACCTCCTCATCTCTCTTTTTCTTTAATTGCATTCGTTTGAATACTCTATATGAGAAATATCCTAATGCCCCAGATGTACCTAATATTATTCCGTACATAAGAAGATCTAGAATTGGGTCTCCACACATGACTATAATTGATTACACTTGCTAATAAAATTAAATTTTTACTGCATAGCAAAGCCTTTTGGTACACAGCCACAATGTGGGCATTCTTCACCAGGTTCATGAAGTGCGTCTTCACCAAATGCATGACAAGGACAATACCCATTACAAGATGGTTTTGGGTTATTTATCTCGTCCTCACTACGCTCGTTAACATCAGTTAACATTGGTGGTATTTTACCAAAGTTGAAATTAAAGTCCATTCTAGTCACTCCAGAATTTTTCGCCAATCGTCTTATCGGTTGGATCTAATGGATTTCCTGCAGATGACTTTGATTTCTTTGATTTCTTACCATGTCCGCATTTGTGCATAAAATTAAATTAGTATAGATGAATATAAAACTTAATTATATTTAAAGCCCTTAGACATCTTACCCATACCTACTTTTCCCTTACACTCTCTACAAACACCATCTTTCTTTGAATCTGGGTTTGTGAGATAAACATCATCACATTCTTTACATTTTGGTGGTCTCATTAATAATCAAAGAAGTTTATGGTATTTTTCTTTTTCTGTTTCTTATTGTGCCATCTTAGTAATTCCTTGTTACCCTTATCTCCTTTTGGGAAGGCAAATTTACCAGCATTGACCTCAACTGCACCATACTCAAACTTGGCTTTTTTTACCCACTCTTTGTTATAATTCAAACCCATCCAGCCCTTATTTTTTTTCTTGGCATATGATATTGCCTCACTTGCGGTAGGGAATGTTTTCTCAAATCTCATTGCTGTTCTACCTCCGTGTTTGTTTGATACGACATATGGTCTAAATGGCATATCTAACATAATGCCAAGTGGTTTATAAAATTAAATTATGCCCAATGTGAATTGTTATATCTATAAAGCATTGAGTTTGGCTGACCAACTATCTCACACACCTTCATACATTCAGAACACATACCATACTCTTCCCATATCTTTCTCTGTGTAGAGTTCTTTACCCTTGACGTTCTTTCACATATTCGACATCTAGCCATTCCAGACCTTCCTTATTGTTTTTATGTAAATATATTTTCCTTCGGTCTTTATGTAATATGCATCACCCCTATCAAGTGCATCCTTAATCTTCCTGGCGAATGGTTTGAGCGATCCCTTGTACTTGGTTCTAATCGTTTTATCATGATAGCGTTTACCATCATATATTATCACTTTCCCTTTTGGTGTTCTACCAACTGATTCAAATGATAATGCTTGGTATATCACACCCATATGATTAAACTCAGGATCGGCATAGCTTAACACCCTCTCAACACGGGTGTTCTTTTTGAGCCATTTCATACACCTTGATACGAAGTAAGATTCTGTATTTTTCTTAGTATCATCAATACAACACAACCTTCTAAGTTCAACCAATTTCTCTTGAGAATCAACATATTTCTTCCATTGATTAGCCATTGCCAACCATCCAAAGACTGCTGCCCCTATAAGCTCAGATCCGTCCATTAGTTTGAAACAATGTGTTGAGGTCACACCATTCAGGTTATGTGAATAATGCCACTCTTCTACAAAGTCAACTATCTCACTACGTTCACAAGGAACAACATCATAATCTATCATCTTCGCCTGTCATCATCTTCACAATCTGGCTCGTATGGTTCTTCATTCCAAAGTTCACATTCACAACCATATTTATTCTGACATTTCTCTCCTTTATCACCCTCATGTTCATGTAAAGGATGCCCACATGTACCACATGGTGTGTTATCATCAACCCAGCCATAATATGCTTCCACTGCTGAATCTGAAATATAATCGTGATAACTACCCATTATTCTTTACACCTCAATGCGTTCTGATGGAATTGTCTTTTCTCATGTTCTTCCCTTGTTGATCCAGTATAGTCAACATTACATAACTCACATATCACTTTTCCAGTTTCCACAACTTCTTTCTTTGGCTCTTCCTTTTGTTTGGGTGGTTCAGGTGTTACAACTGTATCATTTGGTAATACTGTTGGTTCATCACCAACTCTTGCACAACAAATCTTAAAGTATTCTTCCTCACGTTCTATTCCGATATAGTTTCTTCCCATATTCTTACTTGCAAGTGGTGTAGTTCCACTACCCATGAAAGGATCAAGAACCACATCTCCTTCTCTACTTCCAAGTGTAATTAGATATGACATTAGTTTAAGTGGTTTAACTGTTGGATGGTTATTTTTCATTTTAATATCTCTGACTTTACCACTTCCTGTTTTTAGTGATTTTTCAGGATTGGTTTTATTCTGCCTTATTCTGTTTACACTTTTTTCATCAAAATCATCACAGCCTTTATTCTTTTCACTCTTACTTGCTTTTGGTGTTATGATGAATTGTGATTTCCACCATCTATCCAAGTCGTAATATCTACTGAATGATCCCTTGTCATTATAACCACAATCATAAGTATCCATTTCAGTCCAACCTCCATTGTTTAACGAATCATCACTCACAATAACATTAGCTGGGTATCTGCCTTTATCCTGAACACCATGTTTGGCATCTGCATCATGTATTTGATCTAGAAAACTATCATCGTTTTGTATCCCATGAGCCTTACTTATTTCTCTCTGCTCTAAATCATATTTATCAGAATCACTTGTTGGTATTCTACAATCATCAAACCAAGATACACCCTTACCGTTTTTCATTGCCTGTTCAAGATATGTTTTTTCATCTAGTGGTTTCATACAAACTATAATTACTTCAACTGCTGGTTTTGGTTGAAACCCTGCATAACTTCCATCTAGTTTTTTGGCTTTATCACTTGTTGGTTCTGTTATATCATAATCCCCACCAAAAGTATCAGGCGTATTTGCAGCATTTAACACACTTCTTGTTTTTCCACTTGTTCCTTGTCCAACAACGTTGCTTTCTACACCCAATTTCTTATCTACTGCTTTTGATATGTTTAATGCTTTTGGAAAACCTGTTGCATAAGCCCAATACATACTGGTAAATGCTGTATCAAATCCAACATCCTCAAGATCAATCATCATACGTGATAGTACATCTTGGCGTGGTGCTGACATTATGTATGCAAAACCACCATGTTTTAGAACACGTAGACATTCCTTCCATATTCTTTTATCTGGTAAAGCCTTGTCCCATTCCTTGCCCATGAAAGAATATCCATATGGTGGATCTGTTACAACTAGGTCTACTGAATTATCTTTCAGTTTCTTAAGTTCGTTTACACTGTCTCCGTTAATCAGCATTATTATCTAACCTCTCATTAATGGTCTTAACATAATCAGGATTAATCTCAAACCCAAGATATTTCCTATTAAGTCGTTTTGCACAAACTAATGATGTACCACTACCAGCAAACACATCAAGAACTAGATCGCCTTCCTTACTACCTCGTTTGATTATCTTTTCAGCCAACGCCTCAGGCATTTGTACAGGATGTAATCTATTTGTGATGTAATGTGGTACATACCAAACTGATGTTAATGGATCCTTCTCATCGGCTTCATAGTTGATTGATATATCGTCGGTTTTAGATAGATGATATATTATCTCATAGTCTAGGTGAAAGCGTACTTTAGTTGAATCGAATGAACCTGAATACTTCCATATTATGTATGATTTCAGTTTAAACTGTTTGAATGACTCTAAGAACTCAATCCAATGTGGAGTCACCAATGTCTTATTGATTGTACCTGATTTTAGATTAAGATAGAACTGTCCAGTTGGTTTCAAAACACGATAGATCTCATTCAGTACGTTATCAAAAAAGTCAGAATATAATTTCAGAAACAACACATCTTTCTTACCTTTTGAATAACCACTGCCCTCTATGTTATCATATGGTGGACTTGTGACAACCAAATCTACAGAATCATCTGGCACGTACTCTAGTAATTCAACACAATCGCCTTGAATGATCTCGTTCATTCACTCAACTCACAATCACTACATGTTCCACGGCTTCTATCAGATGTTTTGACAAGCTCCTTATCACACTTTTTACAATACGATTTCAGTCTCATTTGTTGACCTCCTCAAACACTATTTGTTTTGGTAGTATGTCACTGCAAATATACACACTACTGAAAGGTGGATTAACATCAGGAACTTCTGTATCATAGTCCTTGAAATATGAGATCCTCTTATTCATATACAATATCTCAAACTGATTGTCCTTAAACATGTTAAATCGTTTCTGACTTTCAAATATACCAACAACACCAACAAGCATTGCAAAAGGTTTGCCTAGTTTGAATAATCTATCAAAGATCTCATTCTTCAATGAATATGGCGGGTTTGATACTATGTAATCACACATACGGTTCTCTTGGAAGAAATCTTCACCTCTATTGTCTTTGTGTGTATGTGTCACTATGTGACCTTCTTTCTCTAGCAACTTGACAAAATTACTCTGATGAGTGTCAAATGGGCACCATACATGTGAGTGTGGTTTTAGATACTTCATGATTGGGTATACTGCATATTGTGGTGTATAATATTCATCATACTGACTACCTGCAACTTGATCCATCTTCAAAGTCTAGATATCCTCGTTCTTATGATAATTGGCAATCCTTTTCTACAACGACCACATTTTTGTACTTCACGTGAAGACTTTGCTGGGCATCTAAACACAGACTCACATTCACGACAACGCAATCTATTCTCTCCAGTGAGTTCGGTTATCCGTGAAACATGTCATTGAGTAGGAACAATATCCATCACAGAGATAACATTGTGTTCTTTCTGGTAATACTCCATTAACCATTGCGTTTTTGATAATAGTGGCATCTTTCTTCAACGTCTCCAATGTCTCATCTATTGGGTTCAATCCAAATGATAATGCTAGTGGTTTCTGTATCTTATCAGTTACGTCTAGATACAACACACAACCATGTTTGGCGTCGATCCCTTTGCATTTGTTTAGTAATAATCTGTAAATATTGATTTGTTTTTGATGTGCTTCATTAGCCACCTTCGGCTTCCATTTTTGCATGTTTGTTGTTTTCTTGTCACAAATGATATACTCATCATCGATCTTGATAACATCATCAACTGCACCTATCATGATATCCCACCACTTTGGGTCATCTAGTTTTAGATCCAGTTTGCTTAGATCTACAGGCTTATCTTCAACCCAATCATATGCCAATGGAACCTCATGTAGATCAGGCGATAGTTGACTCAAACCATGCACAGCTTGACCCATGTATAGATGTGACATACTTTCTGTGTTTATTGATATTGGATCTATCTTACCGTAGATTGTTTTTCTAAGACATGGTGATACTGTATCAGTTACATGTAATTCGTGACTTCGATCTTGGTTTAATGCTTCAGCTTGAGCACGTCTAAATGCAAAATACACACCTTCTTCAATAGTCTTCTTTAACAAAACTAAGCACCTCAAATATAGAATAGTTGAACGTATTAATAAATAGTTAGTTGATACTAAAGATACTAACGAAAACTTCGCCAGTTCTTCACTCTTCTAGTTTCTAAGTATCTATAAGAATACAAAAACAATGCAACCATTACACCGAGTGATGCAAACGTTATGATACCTCCTTGTGGCACTGAACAAGTTACATTTGGTTTCAGACACTCATCCGCAAAATTCATACTATGATCCGATGTTACAGAAAGTAAGATTGTAAACATAATCGAACTTATACAAATTCCTATTGCTGCTGAAATAAGCATATTCTTATCTTTTTCATCTCGACCACCACCAAATCGTCTTTTGAGTTTCACTACAAACCAACCTTATTACTATCATATAAAAACTCGTGTTCGGCTTTATTTCCTGCTCCTTGTGAAACAAGCACTTTGTAAGTACCATCCTGTTTCCACATTGGACCGCCAGTGACTAAATTGTATGTAAAGGATCCATCAGCGATCGGATACAATTGTGCTGCATGAATGAAGTTGTTGTTTGGTGCAAAGACTTGTAGAACAATTGGCTGTAGGTGAGTTCTTCCAACCCCCGTGAATACAATATGTTCTTCACGTTGTTTAAGATCATTGGTTATGTGAAATATCTCTCTTTCAGCAGTTACTGACATCTGTCGTTGATCTATGATTGCCTCAAGATTCTCAGACACTTCAAACTCTATATTCTTCATAAATTTATTAATACTACACATGATATCGGCATCAGCACAATACTTGCCCTTTTGTGACCATATACCTTCAGCTTGATTTAAACTATGATTTGGTATACAATGAATGTCTACAAACGTACAATCCATTTCCACCTGATCTACTTGTCTATCTTCATACCATTCCTTGAATGTTGGGATCTCAGCACAACCATTATAGATTAAATTACACCCCTTTGCTTCTATCCAAGCATAATACGCTTTCTGTTGGAATACTGGTGATGCCTTAAGATCTGGCACAGATACTGGCATGTCAACCCTAACAACATACTCAAACTTATGATCAAACTCTTCTGGGCAATTATCAACCATGTAATCAAACGTATCTTTCAATATGTCTAATGATGAGATGATAGTAGCGTGATGGCAGTCACTTATACTACGATATTGTTTATACTCACGATATGGCTGATTCTCCCATGGTAACAAAAAAGACTTGAGAACCTCAACCTCTTCGATCTCACCAGTATCCTCATTCTCCTCAGTTGTAATTCTTGTATTGTTTGCAAAATATGACAAGTCCTTACTATTACTTGCTATCGTTTCGGTGAACCTCATGTTAAGATTGTAAGGCTCTATCATTATGCGTTTGTCAGATCTAATCCAGAATTGTTCAGGAGGATCGACAGCGACAACCAACCCTTCTTTATCCCAATACCATCTCCAATAATCTTTATAGTTTGAATTTTCTCTATGAAGCCAACCACCTTCATCTGTGAACTCACCAACTAACTGTTGTATTGTATTATCGTAATCAACTATATCTTCATAAGTCAAACATCGACCATCAAGACCTTGTTGTGCCATTGCTTCACAAGTCTGTGATAACCTTATTGAAAAGAAGGTTCGTTTATCTTTGATCTCTTCGTCCTCTTCGGGTAGATTAGCCAGACTCTCAAAGTATTGTCGTTGCAATTCTAATTCCTCTTGAAGTGATCTAGCTTCAGCATATGGTAAAAAGAAATCTAAACCATTACTATCATCTTTAGGTGGTGGTAGGAAATCTCTATCTTCCATTGGAACTTGATCTCTTGGTGTCTGCTTTGCACCATACTCATCAGCACCAGTTAACACATCAACCCATTCACAAAATGGGTTTGCACACATACCACCATCTTGTTGTGAAATCGGATATAATGTAAAACCTATTGCCAAAAATGCAATAACAAAACCTACAGCACCAAAACCGATCAGTCCACCTCGACCAATCTTAAATGAATCACCAAATGCTACACCACCATCATTTAGTCTACGCCATTTCTGCTTTACGCCTTTATTCATCTTCTTATTATCTTTCTCGGCTTGGCGTTTACGCTCCTTTCGTCTTTCTTTCTTAGACATCTTCCTACGTTGTTTACGGTTATCGGGCTCATCACTATACCCCATTCCACCTGGTATTCCTGACATACTAACTATCTCACCTTCATATATATAAAAAAAGGATTAAGGGTTTCCCCTTAAAATGTTTGTTGCTCTTGTACTACTTGAGCAGGAACAAACTGTTTTTCCTTATTCAATGGTTCGTCTTTCTTGAGAGAAATTCTGTACTTACCACACTTGTGACACTTTCTCATAAATGCAATAAGTTTGTCATTATTGTATTTTGTTTTAAAGTGACCCTTGTAATCAGTGTCATCCTTTTCCCACTTACAGAAACATTGAATCTCTTGCTTTGTGTTATCACTCATGGTGTTATCGCCTCCTTGCCATAGTAACAACGATACTCTAATATAAGCGCCACTCTAAGTGCCTAGCCACTGGATAGATAACTAGTACCTGACCATCATACGCCCGTGCACACTCCTGTAGATCCTTTTCCTCGGCAGGTGAAACATATCCATTCTTTATCGCTTTACATTGGATCAAAAGAGGTGTATGTGGAAATTTTGTGTCTGCTATAAATTCGGCATAATCTGGTCTATCTCTTTTTGGTGGAACTGCAATTAGATCAAATGCACCCTTTGATGCATATGCACGTAGAACATAATATCCGTACTTTTTTAACCAGTTTCTACATCTGTATTCAAATCGTCTACCCTTCTGATAATTGAAATTACGTTTCTTACGAAACTTCCTATATGGCTTCTTAACGGGATCGCTCATATGTTTCCAACCTGTTTCTTATAATCATCAACGTCTTCAAAATAACCACATGCTTTACAATGTAGATAACTTCGTTTACGTAAAAAGTTCTTAAAAAATCCCTCACCATCTGGCTGATGTTTCTGTTCAAGTGCATATGTAAGATTACACTTTGGACATCTCATACTCACCCTCAACTAAACTACTATATGAAAATAAGTTTAGTCTGAATCGGTTCCACGTTTGGTGGTCTTTGATACATTTGAAGTATCTGGTGATTCTGTTTCAGGGATATCTCCATGTTTCTGTGATGAAGTACCTCTTCCAGTAACAACATCTTGATCACCAGTTTTTTCTTTCTGTTGTTTCTGATATTCCTTGAATTTATCTCCAGCCCAATTTTGTTCTGGATCTGCTTCGCCTGTAGAAGTACCACGACCTCTAGTTATTTTTACCATACCATATAACATTACACCTTTTATATTAACTTGTTTTATTATGACAGTCACACTCGCAATACGATTGAGTACATAATTTATGTATGCCATATCGGCATTCAGTCGATTCGGTCATATTTCCGACCTATGTATCTCCAAGTGAGAATTGTAAAGATCCTCTTGGTATTTATGACATAGATCAATATACTTCATACGTTCATGTAACTCTGCAACATTTAATAAATTTTGAAATATCTGAATATTCCTTACGTATAATGGACGATGGCTGAACTTACTCTCTGATAATATAAATATATTATAATTGAGATAACAACACAATGCTTCCCACTCTGTACGCTCCATAATCATCTTCTCTGTACCACGAATTAATGCTGATAACATCTCATCATGATCCATTTGTGCTAGTTTTGTATTTGGTACATGGAACTCATTATGGAACCAATCCCAATGATCGATCCCACAAAACTCACATTTCGTTTTCAATTTTAATTGCACCTCTCTTCATTTCTAATTCCTCTACTAACTTCTGATACTCTCTCTTTCTTTTCTTTAATACCTTTCGTTCTTTTTCAATACGCATTTCTTGTCTACCTATCTTTAATGTAAGATAATTCATTCGTTCTCTATCTTTCCTACATTTCTCTGAACAATAATGAGATTTATTCTTTGGTAGTTTGGATGTACACATCTGGCATCTTGGAACTTCAACAAACTTTCGTGATCCTGTAAATCTTATACCGAGTTTTATTGCTAATGATCTTTCACGTGCACGTTTTCTCTCATCTCTTATTCGTGCTTTCGCTTTTGAACATGGGTCACACACACGTCTACCTCTACCGTAATCAGTCTTGAGTGGTGATATTTCATTACCACAATTAACGCAAGGTTTTACAACATCGTGAGGTCCTAGTTTATTTAGATCCATTTTTCATTCTCCTTTTTTTCTGACTATTTCTAACTGCTTCCCGCTTCCTTATAATCATGCATTCTTTACAATACATTCTGCTATTCGTTCTCTCAGTTAATGATAGATCCCACATAGGTTGCTCACATGATTTACATAATGATACTTTCATACAAATTCCCTCTTCATATCTGTCAATGCGTTAAGTCCTTCCATGTATACTGCGATATACTGTTCATATGTCAAGTCATAGAACTCTCTCACCTGCTCATTAATCACGATCACCTTAACACCAATACTCTTGTATTCTGCATTTCTATTTAGTGTCTGATTAACACCTCTTGCTGTAAGATCATGTACATTACCGTCAATCTCAATGGCAATTTTATGTTGTTTAGAATATAGATCAGGTAATCGTATCTTATCATCTCCTACATCAAGTGTCATTCCAGTAACGGTTAGTATGCTCCACTTTTCACGAAGTATCTTAGCAACCTCAAACTTTGCATCTATATCTTGCTCTCCCGATCTCTCTCGGTTAGCCTTGTGATAGAATCCCTTTATGCCTCTCATCCTTGCACCCTCTTATACCTTCCATCAGCACCCATTAAGAGATAACCAAATCTATGTAGTTTGTCAAAGTATCGTCTTGCACTTACTTCATCAAAGTGTTTTGTTCCAGATAACTCACGTACTAACTCTGCTGGATCAACAGTCTCTTCCATATCCTTCAGTTTCTCAAATATCAACCAGAATGACTGCTCTTGATTAACACTTCCACCAGACATTGTTTGTTGTGTCATTCCTTCAACTATTGATACATCGAAACTATCTAATGACTTTCTATACAGGTCTAATATAGCATCAACATCCTCCACCTCGATCTCTTTACTAAATCTCAACTTTGCCCTTGCGGCAGATAATCTAAATAATCCTTCAAGAGTACGTACGTCTAATGTTATTCCCTTATCCTTTGTATACCCACGAATCTTTGTATACGATTCAACTAACTTTGTATATGCTTCTCCTTTTTTGGTTAATTTTGTATTGTTATTCCTAGCAACATTTATGATCTTTTTCAAATCTTCTGTAGAGTAAGTGGCTTCGGTTTCCCCATCAAATTGGTCTAGAATATGACTTGATATCTGCTGATCTTTATTGGCGTCAACCTTATCCAAGATCCTCCACTTCATATCAAATCTACTAAGTAATGTTGGTGTGAGATTAACGTTATCAGCTATTGTTAACTCTGGTTCCCATTTACCTGACTTTGGGTTTGCGGCAGCTATTATTGTGGTTTTGGCTGGTAACTGTAGTTTGATCCCTGCCTTTGCTATTGATACTGTTTGCTGTTCCATAGCCTCATGCATAGCAGACCTATCATTTGGTGACATCTTATCGAACTCATCAATGAAACAATACCCATTATGTGATAATGGTAAAGCCCCAGCTTGAGCAAAACTTGTTCCATTCGACCTCTTCACAATTCCAATTGTCAGACCTGCTGCGGACGATCCTCTTCCAGATGTGAATATACTCTTATCTGTAATTAATTCACATGCCTTCAATAATGAAGATTTAGCTGTTGACGGATCACCTAGCAGTAACAGATTACTAGTCTTTCTTTGTTTATTATTCGTTGATATACCACCGACTAAACTCAGAAGAACTGAAAACTTAACATCCCGATAGCCGAATATATCGGGGGCTAAGCTGTCAATTAAAATGTTGAAATAATCATCTTTCTGTGCCATATCTTTAAATCGGATCGTGTCCTCCTCTGTTGGCATTGTTAATTTAATGTCATCTATATCGTCTATTGATACCGCTCTAAGTACAACGT